>Ga0163144_10001888_pt1 | contig 49018 bp, 40 predicted proteins | sample OliLak19BULKMAT1_FD_123175 | JGI IMG/M metagenome (GOLD analysis project Ga0163144, IMG submission 123175) | Freshwater microbial mat bacterial communities from Lake Vanda, McMurdo Dry Valleys, Antarctica - Oligotrophic Lake LV.19.BULKMAT1 | ecosystem: Environmental > Aquatic > Freshwater >... | reverse complement strand
GGCGGCACTCGACACGCCCGCGGTCGCCAAGCTTGTTGCGGCCAATACCTCATCGGCACGGCTGCGTATCGCCGAACTGATCACCGACGGACTCGATACCGGCGACTTCGGCGCGCTGGGCCTCGGCGACGAGGCGATGGAAGAGGTGCGTCGCCAGTTCCGCCGCTTCGTCGACACCGAAGTGGGCCCGCACGCGCACGGCTGGCATCTGCGCGACGAGCTGATCCCGTTGCCGGTGGTCCAGCAGATGGCCGATCTCGGCGTCTTCGGCCTCACCGTGCCGGAGGAGTGGGGCGGACTCGGCATGGGCAAGCTCGCCATGTGCGTCGTCACCGAGGAACTGTCACGCGGCTATATCGGTGTGGGCTCGCTCGGCACGCGCTCGGAGATCGCGGCCGAACTGATCCGCGCTGGTGGCACCGAGGACCAGAAGAAGCGCTACCTCAGCCGCATCGCCTCTGGCGAGATCCTGCCGACGGCGGTGTTCACCGAGCCCAACACCGGCTCCGATCTCGCGAGCCTGCGGACGCGCGCCGTGCTCGACGGCGATACTTACAAGATCAACGGCAACAAGACCTGGATCACCCACGCCGCCCGCGCCGACATCATGACGCTTCTGGCGCGCAGCGATGCCTCAAAGCCCGGCTACCAGGGCCTGTCGATGTTCCTTGCCGAGAAGCCCAGGGGCGACGAGGCCGATCCGTTCCCGGCCAAGGGCATGAGCGGCGGCGAGATCAAGGTGCTGGGCTATCGTGGCATGAAGGAATACGAGATCGGCTTCGACGGTTTCGAGGTGCCGGCCGCCAACCTGCTGGGTGGCAAGGAAGGCCAGGGGTTCAAACAGCTCATGGCCACCTTCGAAAGCGCGCGCATCCAGACCGCGGCGCGTGCCGTTGGCGTCGCGCAAAACGCGCTGGAACTCGGGCTGCGCTATGCGAAGGACCGCATCCAGTTCGCCAAGCCGCTCTACGCCTTCCCGCGCGTCGCCGGAAAGATCGCCTGGATGGCGGTCGAGGCCATGATCGCCCGCCAGCTCACCTACTTTGCCGCCCGCGAAAAGGACCAGGACCGCCGCTGCGATATCGAGGCCGGCATGGCCAAGCTGCTCGCCGCGCGCGTGGCGTGGAGCAACGCCGACAACGCGCTACAAATCCACGGCGGCAACGGCTACGCGATGGAATATCCCATCAGCCGCGTGCTGTGCGATGCCCGCATCCTCAACATCTTCGAGGGCGCGGCCGAGATCCAGGCGCAGGTCGTGTGCCGCGGGCTGCTCGAGGGCCGGAATTAGCCCCAAGGAGAGGCGATAGGAACGCTTCATGTCGCTTGCAAATAGTCACTCCAGAGGGTTTGGTATATCGGCTGCGCAAAAAAAAGAGGTCGCACGACAAGCGTAGCTAACGACAGACCTCGCTTGGGGAGGAGACAATGGATCGTCGTAATTTCTTGGCCGGCGCCAGTATAGCGGCCGGCGTGGTCGCGAGTTTGCCGGCTCCGGCCCTGTCGCAGGGAATGCGCGAACTCAAGATGGTGACGACCTGGCCGAAGGGCCTCCCCGGGCTTGCGGCGAGCGCAGAGCGGATTGCGCAGGCGATCACGACCGCCTCCGGCAATCGGATCAGGGTCAAGGTGTTTGCGGCGGGCGAACTGGTGAAGCCGTTCGAGTCCTTCGATGCCGTGTCGAGCGGTGTCGCCGACATGTACCACGGCGCCGAGTATTACTGGGAGAAGCAGTCGCCCGCCTTCAACTTCTTCGCCGCAGTGCCGTTTGGCTTTACCGCCGACGAGATGGCCGCCTGGATCCTCTTCGGAGGCGGGCAGGCCTTGTGGGACGAATTGAGCGCCGGCTTCAACATCAAGCCCCTGATGACGACCAATACAGGCGCGCAGATGGGCGGCTGGTTCACGAAGGAAGTCACGGGGCCGGAGAGCTACAAGGGTCTGCGCTATCGCATGCCGGGCCTGGGTGGTGAGGTGTTGCGCCGGCTCGGTGCCGTTGTCGTGCCGCTTCCCGGGGGCGAGATCGTTCCCGCCCTTCAATCCGGTGCGATCGATGCGAGCGAATGGGTCGGACCTTGGAACGACATGGCGCTCGGCCTGCACAAGGTGTCGAAGTACTACTATTACCCTGGCTTTCACGAGCCCGGCACAGTGCTATCGATCGGCGTTAATACAGGGATCTGGGGCAGTCTGAGCGCCGACGACCGCAACCTCATAAGTGCAGTAGCCAATGCCGAATACACGTACTCGCTGGCCGAGTTCAATGTGAACAATGCCAAGGCGCTGGACGAACTCGTCCAGGATAAGAACATCATCATCCGAAAGTTCGATGATCCGCTGCTGCGCGCCTTGGGCAAGGCCAGCGCAGAGGTCCTGGCCGAGGTCGGCAACAAGGATCCGCTCACCCGCAAGATCTATCAAAGCTATACCGAGTTCCGGAACCGGGCAGTGCGATGGTCCGAGCTCTCCGAGCGCGGCTTCCTCAATGCTCGCGCCCTGAGCCTGACGCCAGGCGGCAAGGACTAAGTCAGTGGACGGTTCGGCCGCCGCCGGTATCGCCCCTTCGAAATCGGGAGTCCGTCCACGTTTCGGCCTTCGCGAACGGCTGCTGCTGGCGTTCTTCGGTGTCAGCGCTTTCGCCGTCCTTGGCGCGGGCATCGCGATCTACTCATTCGGCTCGATCGACGATTCACTGGCCCTGATCACGCGGGAGCGCGTTCCGGTCGCGGTCAAGTCGCAGGAGATCTCGCGGATAACCGAACGCATCGCGGCTGCAGCGCCGACCCTGCTCGCGAGCACGAGCCAGTCCGAAATCGACGTGGCCCAGAACCGCATTTCCAGCCACGGCAAGGCACTTGACGAACTATCGGCAGAGCTGCGGCGCGCGGGGGCCGACGCCGCTTCGCTGGTGGCGTTGCAGGTCGATATCGGACGCCTGGGTGAAAGCCTCGAGCAGCTCAACCAACTCGTCAACAGCAAGATACTGTTGGCAGAACGGAAGAACGAACTGCTGCGTCAGGCAAACCAGCAGATCAGCAACCTGCAGGGACTGCTCACGCCTTTCCTGTCCGTGATCGATGAGCAGATCGGGCAGTGGCGCCGGTCCACCACCGACACCTCGCTGGCTCCGGAGCGCCGTCTGGAGATCGATCGTGAGTTCGCTCGTTCGTTGGCGCAGTTTCGCGCGCTCCAGAATTCGGAAGTCCTGGGCTCGACGATCGGTGACCTGCTGCAGCGCACGGCCCTGGCCAACGAGCCAAACGCCGTCGCCGTCAGCAGCTTCCGCCTGCAGCAGTCGCTCAATGAGCTCGACAGGCTGGCCGAACAGTTCGATCCGCGATTTCGCACACCGCTGCAGGAGGCGGTTCGTCTGCTGAGACCCTACGCGGCCGGCGATGCCAGCCTCGCTTCCCTGCGCCGCCGGGAATTGGCCATGAGGGCGACCGGCAGCCAGCTGCTGAGCGACAACGAAACGCTGGCCAAGACGTTGACCACAACCGTCGACAATCTCGTGGCGACCGCGGGTCGCGATATCAACAACGCCAATCAGCAGGTCCTTTCGCTTGTCAGGTTCAGTACCTGGGCCTTGATCGCGGCCGTAGCGCTGAGCCTGGTCAGCTCCGCCCTAATCGTCTGGCTCTATATTGGCCGCAACATCGTGAGCCGCCTGGGCAACCTCAGCGCGACGATGATCGCCATCGCCGGCGGCCGGCGGGACATCGCAGCCGCTACGTCAGGCAACGACGAGATCGCCTCGATGGGCCGCTCCGTCGAGGTCTTCAGGCACAACGCGATCGAACTCGATCGCCTGCTGGCGGCACAGGAGCAGGAGGCGGCTCGCCTGGAACAGATCGTCCTGGAGCGCACGGCGGAACTTCAGGTGACTTTCGACAACATGGAGAACGGTGTTCTCATGTTCGATCGCGAGTGGAAGCTGGCCGCCTGGAACCGCCAGGTGTTGAAGATGCTCGATCTGCCTGAGCCCTTCGCTGCGGGCAAGCCGCACTACGGCGACTTCGTTCGCCTGCTTGCCGAGCAGGGGGAGTACGGCGCCGCCGACGTCGAGACGCAGGTCAAGCGGTTCGTTGACCGGGCCGGCGACAACTATTCGTTCGAACGGATTCGCCCCGGCGGGCAGATCCTCGAGATCCGGCATCGTCCGATTTCCGAGGGCGGGTTCGTCGTCATCTATTCGGACATCACCGAACGCCGGCACTACGAGGAGGCACTGAGCGCGGCACGCGATCAGGCGGAGGCGATGAGCCGGACCAAGTCCACCTTCCTCGCCAACATGAGCCACGAACTGCGTACCCCGCTCAACGCCATCATCGGCTATAGCGAGTTGCTGCAGGAAGACGCCGCCGATACAGGCAATACCGAACCCGTGGCCGACCTGCAGAAGATCGAGGGCGCCGGCCGCCATCTGCTGGGCCTGATCAACAACATCCTCGACCTGTCGAAGATCGAAGCCGGCAAGATGGATGTCTTCATCGAGGACGTGGATCTGCGCGCCCTGGTCGACGATGTGCTGTCGATCGTCACGCCGCTGGTCGACAAGAACGGCAACAAGATCGAGGTCGTCTGCCCCACTGACATCGGCAGCTTCCGCTCCGATCAGACCAAGGTGAAGCAGGCGCTGCTCAATTTGTTGAGCAATGCCAGCAAGTTCACCAGCAACGGCACCGTGACGCTCGCAGTGACGCGCGAACTTGGATCGCGCATTTCCTTCCGGGTCTCGGACACCGGCCTCGGCATGACGCCCGAACAGATTGGTCGGCTCTTCGAAGCCTTCAGCCAGGCCGATGCCTCGACGACCAAGCGCTTCGGTGGCACGGGCCTTGGCCTCGCCATCACCAAGCACTTCTGCACCATGCTGGGTGGCGACGTCAGGGTAGAGAGCACGCCTGGTACCGGCTCGACCTTCACCATCACGCTGCCGGATCAGGCCGAGATCGCGGTAGTCGAGCCGGCCTCCCACGATGCCGAGGCCGCCGACGGTCGGCCCACGGTGCTGGTCGTGGACGACGATCCCCTGGTCCACGATCTGCTGGCCAAGACGCTCGAGAAGGAGGGCTATCGCGTACTCTCGGCCCTCAGCGGTGCAGAGGCACTGGAGATGGCGCGAAAGCACAGGCCGCAGGCAATCACCCTCGATGTACTGATGCCGAAGATGGACGGTTGGGCGGCGCTCAAGGAAATGAAGGCCGATGCGCAATTGCGGGACATCCCCGTCATCATGGTGAGCAATCTCAACGAACGCGGCCTGGCGATTCCACTCGGCGCCGCCGACTACATGACCAAGCCGGTCGACAAGCAGCGCCTGGCGGCGATCCTGCGCGAGCATTGCGCCGACCCGGGCACGGCATCGATCCTGGTCGTCGAGGACGACGCCCCCACCAGCGAGGTCCTCTGCCGGACGCTGGAGGGCATGGGCTATGCCTCCCACGCTGCGGTGAACGGCCGGAAAGGTCTCGACTGGCTGGGCAGCCACCCCGTTCCCAACCTGATCCTGCTCGATCTCATGATGCCGGAAATGGACGGCTTCGAGTTCCTGCGCGAGTTACGCCAGCGGTCTGCCTTTGCCGATGTCCCGGTGATCGTGGTCACGGCGAAGGCTCTGACCAACGAGGATATCCAGCTTCTGAGCGGACAGACGGACAGGATCATCACCAAGGACGAGACCTGGCTCGGCGAACTGAGCGCTGCGTTGCGTGGACGCCTCGACCGGTGATCCAAAGTGCCGGCCGCCGGCTGAACAAATTTGGGGAGAAACATGCCGAGGGTATTGCTGGTCGAAGACAACGAGATGAATCGCGACATGCTCTCGCGCCGACTGATCCGCAACGGCTATGAAGTCGTGATCGCGGTCGACGGCCAGCAGGGTGTCGACATGGCAACGTCGGAGCGGCCCGACCTCATCCTGATGGACATGAGCCTGCCGGTGATCGACGGCTGGGAGGCAACGCGCCAGATCAAGGCCAGCGAAGTGACGAAGAAGATACCGGTGATCGCACTGACGGCGCACGCCATGGCCGGCGACCGCGAGAAGGCGATGGAAATGGGCTGCGACGACTACGACACCAAGCCGGTCGAAATCACCCGCCTGTTGGGCAAGATGACCGCACTGCTGGAGGCCGCGTCACGTCCGACCTAGGGACTCCCGACACCAATCGTACGGAGCGGGCGCTGGTCGCCTACGTGCGCCAGGAGTTGAGCGCGCCCGCGATGGCGGTCATGGGCTATGCCGAGATGCTGATGGAGGATGCCGTGCGAGAGGAGCGCACGGAGGCCACCGATGATCTGCGGCGGATTCTCGATGCCAGCCAGGCGCTGCATCGCCTGATCCTCAGCCTGCTCGATCCGGCGGTTTTCCAGCAACACGCGGGCAGCGCCAGCCTGGAGGACTTTCGCCGCACGCTTCGGCACGACCTGCGCACGCCGATCAACGCGATCAAGGGCTATGGCGAGATGCTGCGCGAGGACGCCGCTGACGGCGGCGCCGATGCCCTGGTCGCGGACCTCGACAAGATGCTGGGCGAGGCGACCCTGCTGCTCGACCGCATCGACGGCCTGGTAACTTACTCCGACGGCCAATCGCTGCCGTCGGAAGGCGTGTCCGGCAACGAAAGTGCCGCGCCGGCCGGCATGGTCGAGAGCTTGCTCCAGTCCGTGCGCGCAGTGAGATCGGACGAGGCCGACCTCGCGGCGGCAGTTCCCAGCCGCATCCTGGTGGTGGACGACAACGCCTCGAACCGGGATCTGCTCGCGCGCCGCCTGGAACGCCAGGGACATACCGTACTGCAGGCCGAGGATGGCACCCGGGCACTTGCCATGGTCGAGGATGAAGCGCTCGACCTCGTGCTGCTCGACCTCATGATGCCGGGAATCAGTGGCTATGAAGTCCTCACGCGGCTCAAGGCCGATCCGCGCCATCGCGACCTCCCGGTCATCATGATCTCGGCGCTGAGCGAGCTCGATTCGATCGTGCGCTGCATCGAGGCGGGCGCCGACGATTATCTCGCCAAACCGTTCGACCCTACGCTGCTTCGTGCCCGCGTCGGCTCGTCACTCGACAAGAAGCACCTGCGCGATCGCGAGCGCGAGATGGTCGAGGCCCTGCGGATGGAGAAAGAACGATCGGAGCAACTCCTCCTCAACATCCTGCCGCAGGCTATCGTGACGCGCCTCAATGGCGGCGAGGCGGTGATCGCCGACCAGCTGCGCGACGTCACGATCCTGTTCGCCGACATCGTCGGCTTCACGCAGATCGCGTCGAAGATGACGGCCGCCAACCTCGTGCGCATGCTGAACGGGCTGTTCTCCGAGTTCGACCGGCTGGCGATCGAGCATGGAGTCGAGAAGATCAAGACGGTCGGCGACAACTACATGCTGGCGGGAGGGCTGCCCGATCCGCGACCCGACCACGCCCGCGCGGTCGCCGAAATGGCGCTGGCGATGCTTGCTGCCGTGGAACGCTCCAACCGCGACCTGCGCGTCCCCCTGCAGATGCGCATCGGCATCCATACCGGCGACGTCGTGGCGGGCGTCATCGGAACCCACAAATTCGTCTACGACATCTGGGGCGATACGGTAAACATTGCCAGCCGCATGGAATCGCATGGCATGCCGGGCCGAATTCACGTTTCTGCCGACACCCACCGTCACCTCGAGGAGCACTTTCGTCTCGAACCGCGCGGCGTCGTCGAGATCAAGGGCAAGGACCCGATGGAAACATTCCTGCTGATTGGCCGGCGCTGAGCAGGCTTGCTGCCGCTGGCGCATGCGCTGGCAACGCGCTGCAAATCCACGGCGGCAACGGCTATGCGATGGAATATCCCATCAGCCGCGTGCTGTGCGACGCCCGCATCCTCAACATCTTCGAGGGTGCCGCCGAGATCCAGGCGCAGGTCGTGTGTCGTGGGCTGCTCGACGTCAGGAACTAAGGCAACTTCAGGTCGCTTGCTGTCTAGCGAGAAGGACCGGCAGTAGCGGTCTCCGTGCTGGCATTGCCAGCAGCCCGGTGAATTCCGCGAAGCTGATTTGCGAAACGCGATTCACAGGTTCAGCCGGATTCGCCCTAGGCTTTCGCTATCTTGAAAGGCGTCTGTGCCACCGGAACTCCCCCGGCGTGCCCCCAAAGCTCTTCAGAGAGCGCTGCGCCTGGCATGGTCCTGACCATGCTTCCGACTACGAAGAACGAGACCCAAACAGCATACAATGCCGACGGCGAACGTCGGTCCCGGGCGACCGGTTTGCGACGCGACTCTGGACAGGTTTCCAGACAGAACGCGTTACATTCAGGCGTCTTCAAATAATGCGAGAAGGCCGTGAAAACACGGCATCCAACGGCCCTTCGGGCCATGAAAAGGCATGTGGGACTTGGGCAAGGACACGGGCAGGGAGTTTGCCCGCGTGACCCCGCCACCCGGCGCTATTCGCGCTTGTCCGCCACCTTGATGCCCATGACTTTCTTGGCCGGGAACTTCTTGAAGGTGGCGAGGTGGCTGCGCATGCCCAACTGGAAGGCCTCGATATAGGCGAGCTTCCGCGTCAGGTAATTGTGCTGCTCCTTGGGGTCGAGATAGAGATTGTAGAGCCTGGGATAGGCGAAGCGTTCGAGCACGCCGGTGAAGCCGCCGGTGCCGAAGGCGTCGGTGGCGTTGTCGCTGGTGGCCGACAGCATCATCTTGTATTCGCCGCAGCGCATGCCCGAGAAGGTCTGCGACAGCCAGTAGTAGTGATACTTGCGGTTGGAGAGCCCGTCGGGCGACAGCAGGAAGCTGCTCTGGTCGACGCCGTCGATGTAGCGGTCGGACGGCAGGCGCTCCGAGGCGCCGGCGAGGCCGAGCGCGGTCGGCAGCACGTCGTTGAAGTCGAACAGCCCGTCGCTCGCGCGGCCGGCGTCGATCATGCCCGGCCAGAACATCAGGCCGGGCACGCGCACGCCGCCTTCCCAGGTCGAGCCCTTGGCGCAGCGGAACGGCGTGAAGGCGGCATCCGGCCAGGTCTCCATGTGCGGGCCGTTGTCGGACGAGACGAAGATCAGCGTGTCTTCGAGCTGGCCTGACTCGCGCAGCGTCTCGACCAGCCGGCCCATGATGTCGTCGAGCTCGATCAGCGTGTCCTTGTACGGATGCTTCGCCGGCGACTTGCCGAGGAACTTTTCGTTCGGGTAATTGTCGAAATGCGCGCCCCTGGTGCAGTGGTAGAGCAGCCACGGTCTGTCGCTCTTGGCCTGCTTCCTGATGAACTCCGAGGAGTAGTTGCACCATTTCTCGTCGAGCTCGGAGAGGACGGGGATCGTCACCTCCTCGACGTTGGTGAGTTCCTGGCCTTTCTTGGCGTGCACGAAGCAGCGGTTGAACGGCATGTTCTTCACCCACTCGGTGCGGGCGTCGGAATAGACGATCTCGGGGAAGAAATGCGGGTCGCGCCATTCGGTGTACATGTCCGACACCGAGAGGAAGCCGTAGAAATCGTCGAAGCCGACATTCTGCGGCTGCGATTCGACATTCTCGCCGAGATGCCACTTGCCGACCGCCTGGGTGGTGTAGCCGGCGTCGCCCAGCAGCATGGGGAGCGTGATCTCGCCCTGCAGGCCGCCCGGCTCGCCGTACATCGGCGGACGATGGAGGCCGTGGCGGTTGGGCACCCGGCCGGTCGCCATGGTGGCGCGCGACGGCGAGCACGAGGGCTCGGAATAGCAGGAGGTGAGCTGCAGGCCGTGGCGGGCCAGCTTGTCGAAGTGGGGCGTGGGGGCGCCTACGGCGACGCCGCCGCCGTAGCAGCCGAAGTCGCCCCAGCCGACATCGTCCATCAGAAAGATAAGGATGTTGGGCCGCTTCTTGCGCCCCTTCATCTTCCGCGCCGCGATCTCGATGTCGGCCTGATGCACGAAGGCCGGTTCCAGATGGTCGGCCTTGCGCACGGTCTGCGAGGCGATGGGATCGAATGTCGGCATGTTTCCCCCTGGTGCTTGTTCCACGCTATAATCCGCGAGGAGTTCGGAGGAAAGAGAGCCATGCAAGGATCGCTGAGCGGCAACGCCGGTCCCCGCTACCGGCACACGGCCGAAGAGGGCGCGCCCTACGAGACCATCACCATCGACAAGCTGACGCCGATCATCGGCGCGGAAGTTGGTGGCATCGATCTCAGCAAGCCGCTGTCCAACCGGCAGCAGGACGAAATTCATCGCGCGCTGGCCGAGAACCTCGTCATCTTCTTCCGCGACCAGCACATCACGCAGGAGCAGCATCTGGCCTTCGGCCGCCTGTTCGGCGATCTCCACATCCATCCGGCGGCGCCGACCGAGCCGGGCAAGCCCGATCTGATGATCATCCACGCCGACAAGGAATCGCCGCGCGCCAACGGAGAGGGCTGGCACACCGACGTGAGTTGCGACGTCGAGCCGCCGATGGGGAGCATCCTCTACATCAAGAAGTGCCCGCCCAAGGGCGGCGACACGCTGTTCGCCAGCATGTACGCCGCCTACGAGGCCTTGTCGGACCGCATGAAGACATATCTCGAGGGCCTGACCGCGGTGCATGACGGCGAGTCGGTCTACCGTGGCCTCTACAAGAACTCGAACGTCGCCGAGAGGGAGCAATACCCGCGCGCGGTTCATCCCGTCGTGCGCACGCATCCGGTGACCGGCAAGAAGGGTCTCTACGTCAACCGCGGCTTCACGCGCTCGCTGGTCGGCGTGCCGCGCGACGAGAGCGATGCGGTCCTGCGCTATCTCTACGAGCACATGGAGAACCCGCTGTTCCAGTGCCGCTTCCGCTGGCGCGAGAACTCCATCGCCTTCTGGGACAACCGCTGCGCCCAGCATCGCGCCATGTGGGACTACTGGCCGCATACGCGCAGCGGCAACCGGGTCACGGTCGCGGGCGACAAGCCGTTCTGATACAAGCACGGCGTGCTTGTCATCTTCGATTGCGACGGCGTGCTGGTCGACAGCGAGCCGCTCGCCAATACCTGCTTTGCCCGCGCGTTGGCCCGCGAGGGGCTCGACTGGAGTGTCGAGGAGACGATGCGCCGCCTGATGGGCCGCTCGATGAAATCCTGCGTCGAGATCGTCGAGGGCATTCTGGGCCGCAAGCTGTCGGACGATTTCGTCGAGCGTCTGCAGGCCGACACGATGCGATCCTTCCACGAAGCGCCCTTGAAGCCGGTGGCCGGTGTGGCCGCGGCGATCGACGCCATCGAGGCGGCAGGGGCAGCGACCTGCGTCGCAAGCTCGGGCGGCCTCGACAAGATGCGGGTGACCTTAGGCATCACCGGGCTGTGGTCGCGCTTCGAGGGCCGTATCTTCAGCGCCTCCGAAGTGCCGCGGGGAAAGCCGTTCCCCGATCTTTTCCTGCACGCGGCGCTCTGCATGAACGAGCAGCCTTTCGCCTGCACGGTGATCGAGGATTCGCTGCCCGGCCTTCAGGCCGCGCGCGCCGCCGGCATGCGGGCGCTCGCTTATATCGGGGCGCCCTATGCCGATCGTGATGCCCTGGCCGGCGCCAGTCGCGAATGGTTCGACGACATGAAGAAGCTGCCGGCGCTGGTCGCGCCATGACCGGCTCATGGTCGATGGGGCCGGGCCGTGCTGAACGCGTCGTCGTGGTCGGCGCAGGGATGGCGGGCCTGGTGGCGGCGCGGCTGCTGCAGGATTCGGGCTTCGTCGTCACCGTCCTCGAGGCGCGGACCCGTAGCGGTGGCCGCGTCTGGACCGACGATCGTCTGGGTGCGCCGCTCGATCTCGGCGGCTCGTGGATCCACGGCGTCGAAGGCAATCCTCTGACGCTGTGGTGCCAGAAGCTTGGTATCGACCTCATCGAGTCGCAAGGCGAGCGCCTGCTGATCGACAAGCGGGCGACGGCGCCGACGCGCGAGGGCCAGCGCCGCCGTGCCATCCTGGGGCGTGCCGCCTTCAAGACCGCCATCGAATGGGCGAGTTGGAAGAGCAAGGCGATGTTCCGGGTCTGGGGGCCGCGCTCGATCTCGGTGAAGCAGGCGGTCGAGCCGCTGCTGCACGCGCGATGGCTGCCGGAGATCGACAGGCTCGTGGTGGCGACCTTCGTCGAGATGAGCGAAGGCGTGCAGAGCGCGCCCTGGGATGCCGTGTCGGCGGAGGAGTGGTTCCCGACGGAAGGGCTCGACCGCAACGCCCAGCCGAGAGGCGGCTTCCGGCCGCTGCTGGGTGACGCCGCTCAAGGGCTCGACATTCGCCACGGTGCCGCGGTCGAGCGAATCGGCTGGAACGGAGGCCGCGTGACGGCGATCCTGCAAGGCGGTGAGCAGGTCGCGGCGGACCGCGCGCTCATCACGGTGCCGATCGGCCTGTTGCGCGCCGGCCTGCCGGCGCTCGATCCACTGCCGCCGGAGGCCCAACGCCTGGCACTCGGCCGGCTGGGCTATGGCGCGGGTATCCTGGGCAAAATCTACCTGCGCTTTCCCCGGCGCTTCTGGCCGGAGCATCCGAAATGGTTCGGCCGTCTGCCCGACTCGCCGGACCGGCGCGGCACCTTCAATACCTGGGTGAGCCACGAGCAAGAGACCGGCCTTCCGATCCTGCTGAGTTTCAGCAACGGCCGCACCGCCATCCACCTCGACCGGGAGGGAAGCGACGACGAGGCGAAGGCGCTCGCGATGGCGTCGCTGCGCGATATGTTCGGCAACGACATCCCCGAACCGGAGGCGATGGTCTATCCGCGCTGGCTGAGCGATCCGTGGTCGCGGGGCGGTTACTCCTATCCCGGCGTCGGCAGCGATCCGGACGATGGCTCCACCTACGCCCGTCCGCTGGGCAGCCGGGTCTTCTTCGCGGGCGAAGCGACCGAGCCGGTCGAATACGGCACGGTCCATGCCGCCCTGTGGTCGGGCGAGCAGGCAGCCGAGGCGATCTTCCGGGCGGCGACCGGCGCTGGGCCCACGCGTGATGCGCGGCCATGGGCCCGCGCGCGCACTGGCGCGGGCCGGCACAATGGCTAAATTGATGTTAAGGAGTGAAGCATGACGCTCGCCGGAGTCCTGTTCGTTCTGGTGATCCTCTCGGGCCTCGCGACCCTCGGCATGCTGTTCGCGGGTCTGATCAGCATGAGCCGCAACGTCGAGGGCACGGTCGAAGGCGGTCGGCGCAGCAACCGGCTGATGTGGTGGCGTGTGCGCCTGCAGTTCCTGACGATCATCCTCATTCTCTTGTGGTACCTCGCGAGCCGGAGCTGATCCGATGGCCGTCAATCTCGATCGCATCTACACGCGCGGCGGCGACGCCGGAAAGACCTCGCTCGGCCGCGGCACGCGCGTCGACAAGCACGACATCCGCGTCGAAGCCTATGGAACGGTCGACGAGACCAACTCCATCGTCGGCCTTGTCCGCAGCACGATCGCCCACACGATCCTGGGCGACCCCAGGCTTCCCGAAGCCGACGCCATGCTGGGCCGCATCCAGAACGACCTGTTCGATCTCGGCGCCGACCTCTGCACGCCCGAAGGCGAGAGCAAGCGCGGCGAGGGCGCCTTGCGCATCGTGGCGAGCCAGGTCGAGCGCCTTGAAAAAGAGATCGACGCCATGAACGCCGATCTCTCGCCGCTCACGTCTTTTATCCTGCCCGGCGGCAGCGAGGTCGCGGCGCGACTGCATTTGGCTCGCACGGTCTCGCGCCGCGCCGAGCGCTGCATGACCCGGCTGGCGGCCGAGCAGGCGATCAATCCGGAGGCGATCAAGTACATCAACCGTCTCTCCGATCATCTCTTCGTTCTCGCGCGGCGGCTCAACGACAACGGCGCCACGGATGTGTTGTGGGTACCGGGGAGCGGCCGCTAGGTGGCCCAAGCTGTTGAAAGAACAAAGAAAAAGCTTCCACCCTGCGATTTTGTGCAGCGCGACATAGTCTTGACATGATCGGCTGACGCCTCGTACACGAAAACCCCTTCGCCGGGCGGGAGGTCCGGCCGCAACTCACCAATAGGCGCAACGCGATGAAAGTGCTGGTCGCGGTCAAGCGGGTCATCGACTACAACGTCAAGATCCGCGTAAAGGCCGACAACACGGGTGTCGAGACGGCGAACGTCAAGATGTCCATGAATCCCTTCGACGAGATCGCCGTGGAAGAGGCGCTCCGCATGAAGGAGAAGGGCCTCGCGACCGAGGTCATCGCGTTTTCCGCAGGTCCCGCGCAGTGCCAGGAGACGATCCGCACCGCGCTCGCAATGGGCGCCGACCGCGGCATCCTCGTCCAGAGCGACGCCGAACTGCAGCCGCTGGCCGTCGCCAAGCTGTTGAAGGCGGTGGTCGACAAGGAGCAGCCCGGCCTGGTGATCGTGGGCAAGCAGGCCATCGACGACGACTCCAACCAGACCGGCCAGATGCTGGCCGCCCTTCTCGGCTGGTCGCAGGGCACTTTCGCCAACAAGCTGCACGTCGCCGACGGCTCGGCCGAGGTGAAGCGCGAGGTCGACGGCGGCCTCGAGAACATCAAGATCAAGCTGCCGGCGGTGATCACCACCGACCTGCGCCTCAACGAGCCGCGCTACGCCTCGCTGCCGAACATCATGAAGGCCAAGAAGAAGCCGATCGAGGTTCTGGCGCCTGACGCGCTCGGTGTCGATGTCGCCCCGCGCATCAAGACGCTGAAAGTGGAGGAGCCGCCCAAGCGCAAGGCCGGCATCAAGGTGAAGACGGTCGCCGAACTGGTCGACAAGCTGCGCAACGAAGCGGGAGTGATCTGATCATGGCCATCCTCGTTGTCGCTGCGCACGACGGCAAGACCGTCCGCGCCAATGTTTCCAGCGCCGTCGCCGCCGCGACCCAGATGGGTTCGGACGTGCACGTGCTGGTGGCCGGCAGCAATGCCGGCGAAGCCGCCAAGTCGGCCGCCGCCATCGCGGGCGTGGCCATGGTGCTTCAGGCCGAGGACGCGGCCTACGCCAACTGGCTGGCCGAGGACATCGCGCCGCTCGTGGTCAAGCTGGCGCCGAACTACAGCCACATCGTGATGGCCGCCGATTCCGTCGGCAAGAACATCGCCCCCCGCGTGGCGGCGCTCCTCGACGTGGCGCAGATTTCCGAGGCCATCCAGGTCGTCTCGCCCGATACGTTCGTGCGGCCGATCTATGCCGGCAATGCCATGGCCACCGTGCAGTCGAGCGACAAGATCAAGGTCGTGACGATCCGCCCGACCAACTTCAAGGCCGGTGCCGGCGGCGGCACGGCCGCGGTCGAGCAGATTGGCGGCGCGGGTGCGGCGGGCCTGTCGTCATTCGTCGGCGCCGAGCTCTCCAAGAGCGAGCGGCCCGAACTCACCAGCGCCAAGATCGTCGTTTCGGGCGGACGGGGCCTGGCGAGTGGCGAGAACTTCAAGATGCTCGAAGCCCTGGCCGACAAGCTGGGCGCCGGCCTCGGCGCCAGCCGCGCGGCGGTGGACGCGGGCTACGTGCCGAACGATTACCAGGTCGGCCAGACCGGCAAGGTGGTCGCCCCCGATCTCTACATTGCCATCGGCATCTCCGGCGCGATCCAGCATCTCGCCGGGATGAAGGACAGCAAGACCATCGTGGCGATCAACAAAGACGAAGAGGCACCGATCTTCCAGGTGGCCGACTACGGCATCGTCGGGGATCTGTTCCAGATCGTTCCGGAGCTGACCGCGGCGGTCGAGAAGAAATAGTATTTTGGAACCCCAGGGGTACCCATCATGATCAAGCGCATCGGCGTCATCGGTGCCGGCCAGATGGGCGGCGGCATTGCCCATGTCTGCGCGCTGAAGGGGTTCGACATTCGCCTCGTGGACGTCGACCAGGCGCATCTCGACAAGGGCATCGACGCCATCGGCCGGAACATGGATCGGCAGATCGGTCGTGGCATGATCCGGCCCGAGGACAAGGACGCCGCGCTGAAGCGCATCACCACGGCGCTCGACTACAAGCCGTTCGCCGATTGCGACCTGATCGTCGAGGCGGCGACCGAGAACGAGGCGGTGAAGCGCGAGATCTTCAAGAAGGTCTGCGTCGACCTGCCGGCCAACGTCCTGCTCGCCACCAACACCTCGTCGATCTCGGTGACGCGCCTCGCGGCGGTGACCGACCGGCCCGGCAAGTTCATGGGCATGCATTTCATGAACCCGGTTCCGCTGATGGGACTTGTCGAGCTCATCCGTGGCATCGCGACGGAGGAAGAGACCTTCCGCACGGTGCGCGAGGTCGTGGTCAAGCTCGACAAGAAGCCGGTCAACGCCGAGGATTTCCCGGCCTTCATCGTGAACCGCATCCTGTTGCCGATGATCAACGAGGCGGTCTATGCCCTCTATGAGGGTGTCGGCAACGTCGAGTCGATCGACACCGGCATGAAGCTCGGCGCCAACCATCCGATGGGCCCGCTCGAACTCGCCGACTTCATCGGCCTCGATACCTGCCTGTCGGTCATGCAGGTCCTGCACGAGGGTCTGGCCGACTCCAAGTACCGCCCGTGTCCGCTGCTGGTGAAGTATGTCGAGGCCGGCTGGATCGGCCGCAAGGTCAAGCGCGGCTTCTACGATTACTCCGGCGAGCGTCCCGTCCCGACTCGATAGGTAGCCAACCTACGACTTCGCCACGGTCATCCTCGATGCGCCGGCGGACAAGGTGTTCGCGACCGCAGATCGCCGAGAGTGATCGCGCGTCTGCAAGGAAAATGAACAAGCATTGCGAAGTCGGTAGCTGAGACCTCAGAAGGTCGAGCGCGTCGGTGCCACGACGATGTCCCGGATGCAGATCGTGGGCGGCAGCTTCCAGCAGTAAAGCACGATCCCGGCCAGTTCCTCGGCCGACATGAAATCCGGATTGCCGAGGATTTCTTTATACTTGTCGAAACTGATGCCCATGCCGGCATGTATGTTGGTGCGGATATAGGCCGGCGCCACGTTGACCACGCGCACCCCGTTCATGCCCTCGGCCTCGCGCAATGATTCGCCGAAGGCGCGTACGCCATACTTGCTGGCGGTGTAGCCCAGCGCCACCGGCGAGGTCTTGCGGTCGCTGATCGAGCTGATGTTGATGATGGTGCCCGACTTTGCCGCCGACATGTCGCCGATCACCACCTTGGTGCAGTTGAAGACGCCCTTCAGGTTGACGTCGATCTCGCGGGCGTAACTCTCCGGATCGACGTCGTGGAAGCCGCGGGCATCGGCCATTCCCGCATTGTTGAGCAGGCAGGCCGTCTTGCCGAAGCGCGCTTCGGCGTCGCGGATGGCGCGTTCGATGGCGGCATAGTCGGCGACGTCGGCCTCGGCATAGGCCGTGCGCTCCTCGGGCAATCCATCGACCGGCTTCATGTGGCGGGCGATCAGCAGCAGCGCATGGCCTTCGGCGGCGAAGGCGCGGGCGATGGCGAGGCCAATGCCGGAACTGGCGCCGGTGATCACGACGAGCGGTCCGGTCATGGCGTGTCCTGTTAGCCTTGTTAGCTTTGGCTGGCGATGGCGGCCTTCATGAGGGCGACGCCCTCTGGCATATCCCAGTCGGCATCACCCTCCAGGCGACCGAGTTCCCGACCTTGCGGATCGACCAGGATCGAAGTCGGCAGCAAGGTCACTCCAAGGCCCTGCATCGCCTTGCGGCCCGGGTCGAAATAGATGCCGAGGTTGGTGAGCTTCTTGTCCTTGTAGAACGGCGCGACCTTGGGCTTGGTCGGCCCGTCGATCGACAGCGGCAGGACCAGGAACTTGTCCTGAGGGAACATCGCCTGCAGCCGGTCGAGGCTCGGCATCTCCTTGACGCAGGGCACGCACCAGGTCGCCCAGAAATTGATCAGCAGGGCCCGGCCGTGGAAATCGGCGAAGCGCAGCGGCTTGTCGTTGGCGTCCTGGAACGCTGCATCGGGCAGGAGCTTAAGGGTCTTTGCCTTCTCGAACCTGCTCATTTCTCCCGCCGCCCGCGCGGGAAGCGCGAGCGCGGCCACGGTACAGGAGAGGGCACCGGAGAGAATGTACCTCCGGCCAGGGAGGAAATTGGGGTCGGGATATGCCATAAGCCGCGTTCCTATAGGATCAATGGCTCGAATTCATGGCACGAAAGAACACGACTGCGCGAGCGGTGAAGAGTCGCTCCAATACAATGTGGGGCGGCCGCTACAAGCTCGGCCCGGCGGAAATCATGGAGCGGATCAACGCCTCCATCGATTTCGACCGGCGGCTGTACGCGCAGGACATCGCGGGCTCGCTGGCCCACTGCGACATGCTGGTGGCCCAGGGCATCCTGACGGCCAAGGACGGCCGCGCCATCAAGCGCGGGCTGCTCAAGGTGCGCGAGGAGATCGAGAGCGGCCGCTTCAAGTTCTCGACCAAGCTCGAGGACATCCATTTCAACGTCGAGGCGCGGCTGACCGAGCTGATCGGCCCGGCCGGCGGCCGGCTGCATACGGCGCGTTCGCGCAACGACCAGGTGGCGCTCGACGTCCGGCTGTGGGTGCGCGACACGATCGACCGCCTCGAGCCGATGCTGGCCGACCTGCAGGCGGCCCTGATCGACCGCGCCGAGGAATATGCCGCCACCATCATGCCGGGTTTTACGCACCTGCAGACGGCGCAGCCGATCACCTTCGGCCATCATCTCATGGCCTATGTCGAGATGTTCGGACGCGACCGCAGCCGGTTCGTCGATTGCCGCGTGCGCTTGAACGAGTCGCCCCTCGGCGCCGCCGCCCTGGCCGGCTCGCCGCATCCGATCGATCCCCGGCATACCGCCAAGGCGCTGGGCTTCGACCGGCCGATGGCCAATTCGCTCGACGCCGTGTCCGACCGCGACTACGTCGTCGAATTCATTGCCGCTGCCTCGCTCACTGCCGTGCACCTGTCGCGGCTGTCGGAAGAGATCGTGATCTGGTGCTCCGCGCCCTTTCGCTTCATCGCGCTGTCGGACGCCTTCACCACCGGCAGCTCGATCATGCCGCAGAAGCGCAATCCCGATGCCGCCGAGCTGACACGCGGCAAGACCGGCCGCATCGTCGGCGCCTTCGTGGCGCTCTGCACCATGCTGAAGGGCCTGCCGCTCACCTACGGCAAGGACATGCAGGAGGACAAGGAACCGCTGTTCGACGCTGCCGACTCGCTGGAGCTTGGCGTGGCGGCGATGGCCGGCATGGTGCGCGACCTCAAGGCGAACCCGGCCCGCATGCGCGCCGTGGCGTCGGCCGACTATTCGGTGGCGACCGATCTTGCCGACTGGCTGGTCCGCGAGATCAACCTGCCGTTCCGCCAGGCACACCACGTCACCGGCCGGCTCGTGGGCATCGCTTCCGACAAGGGCGTCGACCTCGACAAACTGTCGCTGGCGGAGATGCGGGCCGTCGAGCCCCGGATCGACCGCGGCGTCTATCGCGTGCTCACGGTCGAGGCCTCGGTCAAGGCGCGCAAGAGTCTGGGCGGCACGGCGCCGGCCAATGTGGTGCGCGCGGTCAAGGAAGCGCGGCGCCGTTTCGTGGGACGCACAAAGGGATCGCGGCGATGAGTTTCTTCGAGTACCGCAACGGCGAGATGCACGCCGAAGGCGTGACGCTGGCCGCGATCGCGGCCCAGGTTGGCACGCCCTTCTATTGCTATTCCGCCGGGGCACTGCGTGCGGGATGGCGCGAATTCGCCGACGGCATCAAGGGCATGAAGGCCAGTGTTTGTTACGCCATGAAGGCCAACAGCAACCTCGCGGTCATCCGCCTGTTCGGCGAGATGGGCGCCGGCGCCGACATCGTCTCGGTGGGTGAGATGCGCCGCGCGCTCGCGGCCGGCATCCCGGCCGATCGCATCATCTATTCCGGCGTCGGCAAGAAGGCCTCGGAGCTCATGGAGGCCCTGCAGGCCAAGGTCGGCCAGATCAATGTCGAGAGCACGGCCGAGCTCGAGACGCTGAACGCGGTTGCGGGCCAGCTCGGCGTCCGGGCCGACATCACCATACGCGTCAATCCCGACGTCGATGCCGGCACGCACGCCAAGATCACGACGGGGCGCAAGGAGAACAAGTTCGGCATCGACATCGACCTCGCGCGCGAGGCCTTTGCGCTGGCCGGACGGCTGCCCAATCTCAACGTGGTCGGCGTGGCAATGCACATCGGCTCGCAGCTTACGTCGCTCGATCCTTACCGCGCCGCCATCGTGCGGGTGCGCGAGTTGGTCGGGCAATTGCGCGCCGACGGCCATCGCATCGACCGCTTCGACATCGGCGGCGGCCTGGGGATTGTTTATGCCGACGAAAAGCCACCCTCGATCGCCGAATTCATGGCCGTGGTGGCCCGGGAGACGGCGGGACTCGACTGCGAACTCACCTTCGAGCCGGGCCGGCGCCTGGTCGGCGAGGCCGGCGTCCTGGTGAGCGAGGTCATCCTCGTGAAGCCCGGCGCGGCAAAGACTTTCGTCATTGTCGACGCCGCCATGAACGACCTCATCCGGCCGACATTGTATGAGGCCTGGCATGATATCCTGTCGGTGCGCCAACCCCGCCAAGATACCGCCACGATCCGCTGCGACATTGTCGGTCCGATCTGCGAATCGGGCGATTTTCTGGCACAGAACCGTGATCTACCCCCGCTGGCTGCCGGCGACCTCGTCATGATACGCTCGGCCGGTGCCTATGGGGCGGTCATGGCTTCCAGCTACAACAGCCGCCCCCTGGCACCGGAAGTGATGGTCGATGGCACGCGATTTGCGGTCATCAGACCCAGACCGACGATCGACGAGATGCTCCGGGCCGAGCGGTTTCCGCCCTGGATGGAGCCGGTAAAAGCGTAACGAAAGGACGGCGATGGACGCCAGCCAGACCTCAACGATTGAAGCGCCCGGCCTCCGGCGCAAGATCGGTGTGGCGTGGGCGGCGCTTGCCTGGGAAGGCCTGTGGCCGCGCCTGGTGCCGATCCTGGCCTATGCCGCCCTGTTCGTGGCGGCGGCCCACCTCGATCTCTTCTCCGGCCTCGAACCCTGGACCCATACCGGCTTGCTGGCCGTGCTGGCGCTTGCCCTGGGCGGGCTCGCCTGGTGGGAAGTCCGCAATTTTGCCTGGCCCGCGCGGGAAGATGCGATCCGTCGGCTCGAGCGTGACAGCGGCGTGCCGCACCGGCCACTGGTGGCCGTGCAGGATCGCCTCGCTGCCGGCGAGGGCGATCCGATGGCCGTCGCCCTCTGGGACGCCCATCGTCGCCGTGAGGTCGAGCGCCTGGCGGGCCTCGGCAACAAGCCGGCCCATCCCGGACTTGCCAAGCTCGACACCTGGGCGCTCCGCCTCGTGCCGGTGCTGCTGCTGATCGTGGCGGTCGCGAGCGCCGGGGGCTGGCGCGCCGACCGCATGACGGCGGCCTTCACGCCGGCCTTTCCGCCGCCGCCGCCGGTGGTCGCCAATCTGTGGATCGCGCCACCCGCCTATACCGGCAAGCCGCCGATCTATCTCGACGTCAACGATCGCGACAAGCTCCTGCGCGTGCCGGTCGGCAGCAAGCTGGCGGGCTTTGTCGATGACGTGCGCGGCCGCAAGCCGCCGCTGCTCGCGATCGACGGCAAGACGACCGAATTCACCACCGTCGGCAAGGGCAAGTACCAGGTCGAGCAGGTCATCACCGAAGGCAAGCAGATCGCGCTGCAGGCGCGCGGCGACGAACAGGCGCGCTGGAAGCTGCACGTCATTCCCGATCTGGCGCCGACCATCGAGTTCGCCCGCCCGATGGCTGTCGACAAGTGGTCGACCAAGATCGAGTACATCGCCGGCGACGATTTCGGCATCAAGGGCGTTCAGCTCCAGATCCGGCTGCACGGCAGCGCGCTCGGCGACGATGCCCTCAGCAGCGACGAGGAGCCCGAGGTCCTGCGTATCGACCTGCCGGTCGCCGGCAACACCAAGAAGGTGGCGGATACCTTTGTGCGCGACCTCACCGCCCATCCGTGGGCCGGCCTCAAGGTCACGGTCATGCTGTTCGCGTCGGATGCCATCGACCAGAAGGGCCGCAGCGCCGTCGAGACCTTCCTGTTGCCCGAGCGGGTTTTTAACGATCCGACGGCGCGTGCGCTGATCGTGCTGCGCAAGGCGCTGACGCGGGACCCCAAGGGCTACCGTACCGATGTCGTCGACGGCATGCGCATGATCCAGGTCAAGCCGGAGAGCTATCGCGAGGATCCGGTCGTCCAGCTCGGCCTGCGCATCGGCGCGGCACGGCTGGCACAGAACGGCGACAAGGAGAATACCACGGAGACCCAGAAGCTCCTCTGGGACCTCGCCATGCGCCTCGAGAGCGGTGCCACGTCCGAAGCCGAGCAGGCACTCGAGCAGGCGCGCCAGGAACTGCGCGACGCCATGCAGCGCCAGGCCGGCGACGAGGAGATCGAGAAACTCATTCAGCAGCTCTACGACGCGATGGCCCGCTGGCAGCGCGAACTCGCCGAGAAGATGAAGGATCCCGAGGAACGCCGCCGCATGCAGGAGCAGGCGGAGAAGATGGATCCCAACAACACCATCACCGGCGACGACCTGCAGAAGATGCTCGACAAGATTCGCGAGATGGCGAAGAACGGCGACCGCGAGGGTGCCAAGCGTGCGCTCGAAGAGCTGCGAAAGATGATGGAAAACGCCACGCCGATGATGGCCCAGCCCGGCCAGCAGCGCCAACCCGGCCAGCAGCGCGGCCAGCAGGGCCAGGGCAATCAGCAGGGCCGCGAGATGATGAACCAGCTCGACCGCCTGTCGCGCCGCCAGAACCAGCTTCTGGGCGAGTCGGAGCGTGAGGGCCGCCAGCAGGGCCAGCAGGGTCAACAAGGACAGCGCGGCCAACAGGGCCAGCGTGGTCAGCAGGGCCAACAGGGTCAGGGCCAGCAGCCGGGGCAGGGACAACCTGGTCAGGGTCAGGGACAGCCCGGCGACGGCCAGTGGGGCGAACAGCAGCGCGGCCAGCAGGAAGGCCTGCGCCGCCAGCTCGGCGATCTCATGCGCCGCCTCGACGAGAACGGTATGCCGATGCCCGAGGCGCTGGGCCGTGCCGAACGCTCCATGCGCGAGGCCGAGGAGTCGCTGCGCCGAGGTGATTCACGCGAAGCGTCGCGCTCGCAGCGGCGCGCCCTCGACAATCTTCAGCAGGGCATGGGCGACATGGCCGACCAGATGCGCCAGCGCGGGCCGGGCAACGCTCAGGATCTCGCCGAGATCGAGGAGCGCGAGCGCAAGAGCGAGGATCGCGATCCGCTCGGCCGTTCCGACGGCAACTATGGCGATGCGGTCGACACCGGCACCGACAAGGTGCCGCTTGAGCTCGAACGTCAGCGCAGCCGCGAGATCCTCGACGAGCTGCGCCGTCGCGCCGGCGACCAGCTGCGGCCGAAGGAAGAGCTCGAATACATCGATCGCCTGCTGAAGACGTACTAAACCGTCTTCTCCACCACTCCGATATAGGGCAGGCCGCGGAAGCGGTGCGCCCAGTCTAGTCCGTAGCCGACGAGAAACTCGTCGCCGGCCTGGAAGCCCACGAAATCGGCGTCGAGCGCCGTGCGCCGCTTCATCGTCTTGTCGAGGAGCGTGCAGATCGAGACGCGGCGCGCGCCGCGCTCGAGCATGAGCTTCTTGGCGAAGCTGAGGGTGAGGCCCGATTCCAGAATATCGTCGACCAGCAGCACGTCGCGGCCGCGCACGTCGTCGACGATATCGCGTACGATCCGCACGCTGCCGCTGCTTTCGGTGCCGCTGCCGTAGCTGGAGAGGGTGAGGAAATCCATCGACCAGTCGGCGCCGGCCAGGCTGAGGGCGCGGATGAGGTCGGCGGCGAACACGAAGCTGCCCTTCAGCACCGACACGACCAGCGTGTCGGCGGGGAGCTTGCCCGCGAGTTCACCCGCCATGACATCGACGCGGGCGGCGATCTCGGCGGCGGAAAAGCGGATAGAGACGGATGGGCGGTTGGGCATGGCGGACTCAGCTATTCGATAGTGGGCACGATCTCGGTGGTACCGGAGGGCGGCTCGTCGAGCGTCTGGCGAAAGCTCGCCCGGGCGCCGGGCCCGATCGGGCCGTGAACCAACGGGTAGGCGCGTTCGCCCAGCACGTCGTTGTCCTTCCGGAAGATCAGTTTCAGCCGGCTGGTCGACCCCGGGGCACGGCCGGTGTTGACGACGTCGCCCTGCACGACATAGCGGCCGTCGACCAACTCGACCTTGGTGGCATCGAGATCGATCTCCAGCCGTGCCCGGTTGGCCGGGGCAGGGCGGCTCGTTGCCGTTGGCGCCCCGAACAGCGAGCGGAGCGTGTCGAGGCTGAGGATCGATTGCCATTGGGGCGACAGCTGTTCCCTGATCTTGTCTCGTCCGGCAAAGGCCGCGGCGCCGAGCACGACGACCACGATGGCAGCGCCCATCAGCCACCGGCCGCCATGGCTCCTGGGCTGTGGTCGCGTAAGCGCCGGCAGGCCTGCGCCCTGGGCCTGCGGCCGGATCACGAAATCCGGCACGGATTGCGCCCGCGGCGCGGAGTTCGGGGGGGCCGCCGACGCGGCCTCGGGCTTCGCGAACCAGCGATGGCTGCATCGGGCGCACTGGACGGTGCGTCCGCCCTGACCGAGCGCCGCCGGATCGACGGCGTACCGGGCTCCGCAGTTTGAACAAGTGACGTGCATGATGAGTGGGGAAGTTCCCCTAGATGTGCTTGCGGGCGGACGTTAGGCCACTAAAACTGGCCTTACAAGCAACACGGTCGTGCCCCCGCCCTTCATGTCCCATTCTGGCTTCCTCAGCTTTCGCTCGCTGCTCTTCAATGTCGGCTGGTACGTGGGCACGGCCGCAATCGCCGTCGTGGGCTTGCCGCTCCTGTTGGCGCCGCGGCGTTGGGTCGTTGCCTGGTCGCATTTCTGGATCCGCTTCTGCCTCGGCTGGCTGCGGCTGACCTGCCGCCTCACGCATCGCCTGGGTGGTCTTGGCAACATGCCTGCCGGCCCGGTCATCATCGCCTGCAAGCATCAATCGACGTGGGAGACGCTGGCCTTCGCCCTGTTGTTTCCCAACGCCGCGATCATCCTGAAGCGCGAGCTGCTCTTCATTCCCGTCGTCGGCTGGGCGATGGCGCGGGCTGGCCACATCGGCGTCGAACGCGGCGACGGGGCCAAGGCGCTGCGCGGCCTGGTTCGACAGGCCAAGGCGGCGCTGGCCGAGGGCCGCTCCCTCCTCATCTACCCGGAGGGCACGCGGACGCCGGTCGGCGCGCAGCCGCCTTATCAGGTTGGCACCGCGGCACTCTATCGGCAGCTCGGCGTGCCGGTCGTGCCGGTAGCGCTCAATTCGGGGGTGTTCTGGGGGCGGCGAAAATTCTTCAAGTGGCCGGGCGTCATCGATGTCGAGGTGCTCCCGGCCATTCCGCCGGGGCTCGACCGGAAAACCTTCATGGCGACTCTGCGCGAAAGCATCGAGGGGGCGACAGACCGGCTTGTGAAGACGGCGCGGCGATAGGAACAAATAAAGAACATCCTGTTGATATCTGCGGGTCCTCCGCTTAAATTCACCTGATGGAATGGGCTCCGGTCTCCCAGCGCATCTGGGACATGAAATACCGCTTTCGCGACGCCTCAGGGCAGGCGGACGCTGACTTGGACGCCACATGGTGGCGCGTCGCGCGTGCCCTCGCTGGGGCCGAGCGCGATCCTGGATTGTGGGCCGGGCGCTTCCACGACGCGCTCCAGGGCTTCAAGTTCCTGCCGGCGGGTCGGGTGATTGCCGGCGCCGGCACCGGCCGTACTGTCACGCTCTTCAACTGCTTCGTCATGGGAACGATCGGCGACGACATGTCGTCGATCTTCGAGAACCTGCGCGAAGCGGCACTTACCATGCAGCAGGGCGGCGGTATCGGGCACGATTTCTCGACGCTGCGTCCGGAGGGCGCACCGGTGAAAGGCGTCGGCGCCGATGCCTCGGGGCCGCTGTCGTTCATGGATGTGTGGGATGCGATGTGCCGCACCATCATGAGCGCGGGTTCGCGCCGCGGCGCGATGATGGCGACGCTGCGCTGCGACCATCCCGACATCGAAGCCTTTGTCGACGCCAAGCGCGATCCCGCCCGCCTGCGCATGTTCAACGTCTCGGTGCTGGTCACCGATGCCTTCATGAAGGCGGTGAAGGACGAGGCCGACTGGGACCTCGTGTTCGGCGGCAAGGTCTTCAGGACGGTGAAGGCGAAGGCGCTGTGGGAACGGATCATGCGCGCCACCTACGACGTCGCCGAGCCGGGCGTGATCTTCATCGATCGCGTCAACCGGCGGAACAACCTGCACTATTGCGAGACCATCCAGGCGACCAATCCCTGTGGTGAGCAGCCGTTGCCGCCTTATGGCGCCTGCCTGCTGGGCTCGATCAATCTTGCGGCGCTGGTGAAGAACCCTTTCACTCCAGAAGCGCGGCTCGATCTCGAGGCACTGGAGCGTCTGGTGCCGGTTGCTGTGCGCATGCTCGACAACGTGGTCGACGTGTCGCGCTTTCCCCTCGCGAGCCAAGAGAATGAGGCCAAGGCCAAGCGCCGCATCGGGCTCGGCGTCACGGGACTGGCCGACGCGCTGATCTTCTGTGGCGTGCGCTATGGCTCGCCCGAGGCGGTGCGGCTGACGCGCGACTGGTTGGGCGCGGTCCAGCGCTTCTCCTATCTCGCCTCGGCCGATATCGCCGCCGAGAAGGGCAGCTTCGAACTCTACGACCGCACCAAGTACCTGGCCGGCGAGACGATCCGCGGCCTGCCCGAGGACGTGCGCACCGCCATCGGCCGCTACGGCATCCGCAATGCGCTGCTGAACTCGATCGCCCCCACCGGCACGATCTCGCTGCTGGCCGACAATGTCTCCTCGGGCATCGAGCCGGTCTTCGCCTTCGGCTATGTGCGCCACGTGCTGCAACCGGACGGAACCAAGCGGGAGGAAAGCGTCGAAGATTATGCGTTCCGGGCCTGGCGCGAGCTGAAGGGCAACGAGGCGCCGCCGTCGGACGTGTTCGTCGATGCCCAGACGCTCTCGCCCGCCGATCATCTCGCCATGCAGGCCGCCGCTCAGGATTTCGTCGACAGCTCGATCTCCAAGACCATCAACCTGCCGCGCGACATCTCGTTCGAGGCCTTCAAGGGTGTCTACGAGGAGGCCTACGCGCAGGGCTGCAAGGGCTGCACGACTTACAGGCCGAACGACGTGACCGGTGCCGTGCTGGAAGTGAGGCCAACCGAAGTACCGCGCCCCGCGTCTTCGGCGGTACCGGCGCTGGTGCCGGTCGCCCGCGAGGAGGGCGTGGTCTATATCGCCCAGCCGCTCGACCGGCCGGAAGATCTGCCGGGCCGCACCTACAAGATCAAATGGCCGGGCAGCGACCACGCGATCTACATCACCATCAACGACGTGATGCAGGACGGCCGCCGCCGGCCGTTCGAGATCTTCATCAACTCCAAGAACATGGAGCACTACGCCTGGACCGTGGCGCTGACGCGCATGATCTCGGCGGTGTTCCGCCGCGGCGGCGACGTGTCGTTTGTGGTCGAGGAGCTGAAGGCCGTGTTCGATCCGCGCGGCGGCCAGTGGATGGAGGGCCGTTACGTGCCGTCACTGCTGGCGGCGATCGGTGGCGTGATCGAGCGCCACCTGATCGAGATCGGCTTCCTCTCGTCGGCCGATGCGCCACTGCTGACTGAAGCCGCCGACCAGCGGGTCCGGCTGGCGGCCGGCGCGCGCGAACCATCAGGCGGCACTGCCACGACAATGGGACAGTGCCCGAACTGCGGCGCAGCCTCCCTCACGCACCAGGAAGGCTGCGACGTCTGTCTCAATTGCGGCTACTCACGCTGCGGGTAATCAGCCCAGTTCGAGCGAGATTCCGGCGCTCTTGCTGACCCCGGCCCACAGCGTGGCGAAGTCACCGACGAAGGCGGTGTATTCGGCCGGCGTCATCGGCTTGTCGCCGGGCAACAGCACCACTTCCTTGAAGCGCTCCACGACCTCCGGCGCCTTGTAAGCCTTCTGCAGTTCGTCATAGAGGCGCGCCACGACGTCCGGCGACATGCCCTTGGGGCCGGAGATGCCGACCCAGGTCGAGGTCGTGAGCTTGGGGAAGCCCTGCTCGGCGAAGGTCGGCGCGTTGGGATACATGTCGATGCGCTTGGCTGAACTCACCGCCAGCAAGCGGACCTTGCCGGTGTTGATGTGCGGCACGTTGGTGGTGATCGGATCGAACATCGACGGAATGGTGCCGGCCAGCATGTCCTGCAGCGACGGCGCCGAGCCGCGGTAGGGGACGTGCTTTAGCTTGATACCGGCCTCGCTGGACAGCAGTTCACCCATCAGATGAGTGTTGGAGCCGATGCCGGAGCTGCCGAAGGTGATCTGGTCGGGCTTGGCCTTGGCGTCGGCGATGTAGTCGGCCAGCGTCTTGTAAGGCGAATCGCCCGGCACGATCAGGACGTTGGGCGTATGGCCGATCAAGGTGACGTGGGTGAAGTCGGTGACCACGTTGTAGGGCAGTTTTGGATAGATTCCGGGCGCGATGCCCAGTGGCGAGGCATGCGAGATGACCAGCGTGTAGCCGTCGGGGACCGCCTTGGCGGCGAGGTCCGAGCCGATCGTGCCGCCGGCGCCGGGCCGGTTCTCGACCACGACCTGGGTGCCCAGCGCGATCGAGAGCTTGGGCGCCAGGATGCGCGAAATCGTGTCGGCCGTGCCGCCGGGCGGGAAGGTAGCGATCAGCTTGATCGGGGCCTTGGTCGGCCAGCCCGGGCTTGCCTTGACCGCCGGAGCGGCCAGCGAGGAGCCGAGCGTGGCGGCAGAGGCGGCAAGGACGGTGCGGCGGGTCAATTTCATGAAAGACTCCCAGTCGGATGCGCACGTTTTGGGCGCGTTACGTCCCGCATCGTTGCAATGGATGTGCCAGCCGGGTGATTCGGCCCTTGATTTGCCATAAGAGTGACCGCAAATCCTCGGCCGGACACGGAGACGGGTGAATGATGCAGCGTGCGATTCTGGTGGCAGCTCTTGTGGGTTGTGGTGCAGCGCTGGCCGAGGTGCCGGCGGCGCTCGCGCAAGGCCTGCCGACCTCCCGGACCGAGCTTGCCTATTCCTATGCGCCTCTGGTCAAGAAGGTGTCGCCGGCGGTCGTAAATATCTACACGACCACGACGGCGCGCGCGCCGCGCCGCCTGCCATTTCCCTTCCCGGGAATGCCAGTGCCGCCGCAGGCGGGTGAGCGAATCCAGAATTCACTGGGGTCGGGGGTGCTGGTCCGGCCCGACGGGCTGATCGTCACCAACGCCCACGTGGTCAAGGGCGCCGAGGAAGTCCGGGTCGTGCTGGCCGACCGGCGCGAGTTCGAGGCCAAGGTGCTGACCCAGGACGAGCGCTACGACCTGGCGCTGCTGCGGATCGACGTGGCCGGCGAGAAGTTCCCCTTCCTCGAGATGCGCGATTCGGATTCGATCGAGGTCGGCGACGTCGTGCTGGCCATCGGCAACCCGTTCGGGCTCAACCAGACCGTGACCAGCGGCATCGTCTCGGCCGTCGCGCGAAGCGCCGGCGGCATCAACGATTCCAACTTCTTCCTGCAGACCGACGCTGCCATCAATCCCGGCAATTCCGGCGGCGCCCTGGTGAGCCTGGACGGACGGCTGATCGGCATCAACACGGCCATCTATTCGCAGACCGGTGGATCGGTCGGCATCGGCTTTGCGACGCCGTCCAACATCGTGGCGCGCATGGTCACGCTCGGCGAACAGGGCGGGCGCATCGTGCGGCCGTGGCTGGGGGCCAGCATGCAGCGCGTGACGCCCGATCTCGCCACCGGCTTCGGCCTGGCGCGGCCGGCCGGACTGGTGGTCAAGGAGGTCTTCCCCGACGGACCAGGTGCTGCCGCGGGGCTGAAGCGCAATGACGTGATCGTGGCGCTGCGCGACCAGCTGATCGACGATGAGGCGAGCCTCAGGTTCCGGCTTTCCACGCTCCAGGTCGATGAGACCGTGGCAGTACGCCTCATCCGCGCTGGCAAGGAGGTGACGGTCCAGTTAAAGCTGGCAGCGCCGCCCGAAAAGCCGCTGCGTGAGCGCTCGGTGCTCGAAGGTCGCCAACCGCTCTCCGGTGCCACCGTGGTCAACATGTCGCCCGCTGTAGCCGAGGAGATGGGACTCGCCGAATGGCGGCATGGCGTCACCGTCGTCGAGGTGAAGCCCGGCGCCTATGCCGGCCGCTTCGTCCGGCCGGGCGACATGATCCTGGCGACCAACGGCCAGGACGTGAAGAGTGTCGAGGAGCTCAAGAAGCGTATTGCCGCCGGGATCTCGAGTGTCTCGATCGGCCGCGAAGGCATGGTATCCACCGTTCAGTTCCGCTGAGGCGTGGTCGCGGCGGCCATGCTAGCGTTCGATCGTGCCGGCAGAACTCTTCGCCTCGCTCGCCCCGACGCCGCTCGCTGAACGCCTGCGGCCGCGCGCGCTTGCCGAGATCCTCGGCCAGGACCATCTGCTCGGACCGGACGGCCCGCTCGGCCGCATGCTGGCGGCGCGCAAGCTCAGCTCGCTGATCCTGTGGGGGCCGCCGGGCTGCGGCAAGACGACGATCGCGCGGCTGCTCGCCGAGGCGACCGACCTGCATTTCGAGCCGTTGTCGGCGGTGTTCTCCGGTGTTGCCGATCTGCGCAAGATCTTCGAGGCGGCGCGCCAGCGCCGCAAGGACGGCAAGGGCACGCTGCTGTTCGTCGATGAGATCCACCGTTTCAACCGCGCGCAGCAGGACGGCTTTCTGCCCTATGTCGAGGACGGCACGGTCACGCTGATCGGCGCGACCACCGAGAACCCGTCCTTCGAGCTGAATGCCGCGCTCCTGTCGCGCTGTCAGGTGCTGGTCCTGCGCCGGCTCGACGAGGCGGCGCTCGAGACCCTGTTGGCGCGCGTCGAAGTAGCGCTCGGCCGCCAGCTCCCGATCGACGAGACCGGTCGGCAGGCACTGTTCGCCATGGCCGATGGCGACGGCCGCTACCTGATTGGCCTCGCCGAGCAGCTTGCCCAGCTCAAGGAAAAAGGACCGCTGGCACCGGCCAGGCTGGCGACGCTGCTGCAGAAGCGGGCGCCGCTCTACGACAAGGCGCAGGAAGCGCACTACAATCTGATCAGCGCGCTGCACAAGTCGCTGCGCGGTTCCGACGTCGACGCCGCGCTCTACTGGTTCGCCCGCATGCTCGATGGCGGCGAGGATCCCAAGTATATCGCGCGCCGTCTGGTCCGCTTTGCCGTCGAGGATATCGGCATCGCCGATCCGCAGGCGCTTACCCAGACGCTGGCGGCGTGGGACACCTACGATCGCCTGGGCTCCCCCGAGGGCGAACTCGCCATCGCCCAGGCCGTGATCTATCTCGGCACGGCGCCGAAGTCGAACGCCGCCTATGTCGCGTTCGGCGCCGCCAAGCGGGCCGCCAAGACCCATGGCTCGCTGACGCCGCCGATGCACATCCTGAATGCGCCGACCAAGCTCATGAAGGAAATCGGCTACGGCAAGGGCTACGAGTACGACCACAATGCCACCGACGGCTTCTCGGGGCAGAACTACTTCCCCGACGGCATGGCGCGCGAGGAGTTCTACCAGCCGGTCGAGCGCGGCTTCGAGCGCGAGATCGTGAAGCGCCTGGAATACTGGAAGAAGCTCAGGGAAAAGAAGCGCTGAGCCTCAGGGCTTCGCCATCGCCTTCACGACGCGATGGTCGCGGCCATACACGTCGTCACGGAAGGTCGGCATGCCTTCGGCGCTGGCTGTCACTGTCCGATACGTCACGTAGAGGGTGATCGATTCGGGGAAAGTGTAGTGGGCCTGCTGGCCGGTGGCGATGACCTGCTGCACGCGTTCCTTGCTGAAGCCGTTCTTGCCGTTGAAGACCTTTTCGACGAAATCCAGCGGGTTCTGCAGGCGGATGCAACCGTGGCTGAAATTGCGACTGCCTTCGGTGAACAGCCAGCGGCTCGCCGTATCGTGCATGTAGATTCCGTACTTGTTCACGAATGGGAAGAAGATGTAGCCCAGCGCGTTGGACGCCCCCGAATCCTGCCGGATGCGGTAAGGGAACGCCTTGGGGTGGATCGAACTCCAGTCGACCGTGTTGGGATCGAGTTCGTCGTCGTTGCTCCAGCTCGCGAAGATCTTGAAGCCGCTGCCGGCCAGCGCATTGGGGTCACGGCGCAGGATCGGCAGGTACTCCTCGCCGGCAATCGATTGCGGCACGGTCCAGTACGGATTGGTCTGGAAGCCGCGCATCACCGACTGGATCTCCGGTGTGGGATCCTTGGGCGTGCCGACGATCACCTGGCTGCGGAAGGCGAGCTTGCCTTCATTGACGAAGATCATCGAGTAGTCGCCGGTGTTAACGTAGACGTATCGGGCGCCCAGATCTTCCGGCAGCCAGCGGCGACGCTCGAGGTTGGCGACGATCTGCTCGATGCGCTCGTCGATCGTGGTGTTGAGTGAACGGACGGTCTTCGCGCCGATGACGCCATCGACGGTGAGCCCCTTCATCTCCTGGTACGCCTTGACCACCACGACCAAAGGTTCGTCGTACAGGTCGGCGACGGCGCCAGCCGGCGGAACGGTGAAGTCGAGTTCGGCGAGGCGCTTGCGCAGGATCGGTACGCGGACGTCGATCATGCCCGGCTTCAGCGCCGTGCCATCGGCCATCGGCGTGTAGACCGCGGTGGCGCGCTTCTCGCGCCATTTCGCCAATGCCTTCTGGAGGTCAGGGTAGTCGCCCTTCGGCGGCAAGGCTGCAAGCCAGGCTGCAAAATCCGAAGCGTCGGCGGCGGCTTTCAAGAGGTCGGCCTTGTCGACCTTCCGTTGCTGGATATCGATGTCCTTGTCGACGCGGTTCGCCCGCACCCTGCCGGTCGAGACGTCGCTGGCATAAGCGACGAAGGCGGCGCTCAGCGATGCTTCGGCGGCGACAGGATCGGCGCCTGGCGCCATGGCCTTCTCGATCTCGGCAATGCTGTACCAGGCAGGGTCGAGGCCATGGTCGGAAGAGGCGCGGATTGCGCTGACGAGCGCTGCCGTACGGGCACTCGCCGCCCGTGATCCAACCCACAGCGAGTCGCTGGCATGGGAGGGAAGGGCGCCGAAAGCGGACGCTGCGAACGCGAGGAAACCAGCAAGAAAAGGGCGACGAATCACGATTGCTCTATAGCCGGAAACTTCCGATTCGTCCACGGAGCGGCGAAATCATGAGCCGCGAGGAAGCCCAACAGGTCCGCCGTTGCCCGCTGCTTCAGCTCCGGCGTTCCGCCGCCCGCCCGGGCGCCTCGGGTAACGCAGTGCTGCCGCGCCCAGGCCTGGTACTCGGGTTCGCTCATCGCCCGCCCCGCCGCCGGGATGAAGTGCGTGCCGTCGTCCTCGATGTAGTTTCGGCAGCACGACCAGTTCTCGGCGTCCTTGATATCGAAGACAGGCCCGATCGATTCCCAGCCGTGGTGGGCGCTGCCGTAAACCTTCACTCTGATACGGTCGTTGCCCATGGCCCGCATGCGCTCGGCATATTCGACGGCGAGCGGGGCCGGGGTGTAGTCGTCGCGGGCCGCCAGCATGAAGAACTTCGGCCGGCCGTGCGTCGTCGGATCGCGGTGCTGGGCCGTGGCCCCGGGACAGATCGCCACATGCAGGTCGAACAAGTGGGGAAAGCCGCCGCGCCAGCGCTGGCGGACGGCGATGGCGGCGTTGAGGGTCGCCACGCCGCCCTTGGAAACGCCCATGATGCCGATCCGGTGCGGGTCGATGCGGGAGTCGCGGCGCAGCAGGGCCAAGGCTGCGAAGGCATCGCCCTCCATCTGGGCGCCGGAGACCAGGGTCTGGTCGGCCACCGTGCGGCGCACGCCGCGCCCCGAGAAGCTGTCGACGATCAGCGCCGCCACGCCGGCCTCATTGAGGACCTGGGCATAATAGTGCTCGCGGTGGCGTTGCACGCCGGCGCTGCTGGTCAGGATCACCATGCAGGGCGAGGGTCGTTCCGCTGAGATCGGCAGATGCAGGCTGGCAGTCAGCCGCGCCGGCCGGCAGGCCGCCGGGTGATCGAACGTCAGTGTATCGAATGACACCGATTCCATGGACCCTGTTTAGCTTGTCCCTTAGGTTGCGCGCCATGAGTGACAGCCCCGCCCCCAAGGCGTCCCCGGGCGGCCCGCGCGGCCAGGTCCAGACGCGCGCCATATCCGACGACGAGGCCGGCCTGCGGCTGGACCGCTGGTTCCAGCGTCATTTCCCGGGTTTGAGTCACGGCGCGCTGCAGAAGCTGCTGCGGACCGGGCAGGTCCGTGTCGACGGCAAGCGGGCGGAGGGCAACGACAGGGTCGAACCGGGGCAGCTGGTCCGCCTGCCGCCTGGCGTCACTTTGGCGCCACCGCCCAAGCCACGTGAAATTCCGACCGTCTCCGACCGGGACGCCGCCGAGATGCAGTCGCTGGTGATCCATCGCGACGATCACGTCATCGTCCTCAACAAGCCGCCGGGACTGGCGGTGCAGGGCGGCACCGGCACGGAGCGGCACATTGACGGGATGCTGGATGCGCTGCGTTTCGGCTTCGAGGACCGGCCGCGGCTGGTCCATCGCCTCGACAAGGATACCAGCGGGCTCCTGCTGATTGCCCGCACGGGGCAGGCGGCCAAGCACCTGGCGGAGTCGTTTCGCGACCGGGAGACCGAAAAGCTGTACTGGGCGGTCGTGGTCGGCGTGCCGCCCAAGCCCGAAGGCGCCATCGACCTGCCGCTTGCCAAGCGGCCGGGCGCGCGCGACCGGGAGATGATGCAGGTCGACAAGGAAGAGGGTCAGAAGGCGCTGACGCACTTCCGCGAACTCGATCGCCTGGCCAAGCGGGCGGCCCTGCTGGCGTTGTGGCCACGCACCGGGCGGACGCACCAGTTGCGCGTCCACTGCGCGGCGATCGGCTGTCCCATCCTCGGTGACGGCAAGTACGGCGGCGAGGAAGCCCTGCTTGCCGCCGTCGCCGACGCACGGCGTCTGCATCTTCATGCCCGCCGGCTGCTGCTGCCGCACCCCTCGGGCAAGGGAGAGCTGAAGGTCACCGCCGAGCCGCCGCCCCACTTCCGTCGCACCGTCGAGGCATTCGGCTTTTCGACGGACGGCGATTGAGCGAGAATCGGGCGGCATGCGTATTCCCTGGAGGCGGCTGGCCTGGGTTCTCGTAGCGGCCATCCCGTTGGCCGTGATCGGCGGACTCATCTGGGGCGCCACCCGCGATCTTTCCCGCTATCAGGCCCGGTTGACCGAGCAGATCCGCAAGGTGACCGGCCGCGAACTCGCGGCGAAGGTGCCGCTGACCGTGAAGATCGGCAGGTATCCGGCGATGGTTGCCGAGGGCGTGACCTTGTCCAACGCCCCGTGGGGTTCGCGCCCCGACCTCGCGCGGGTGCGGAAGCTGACGCTGTTCCTCGATCCGATCGCGCTTCTCCTCGGCGAGATCAAGATCGGGCGAATCCTGCTCGAGGGCGCCGACATCCTGGTCGAACGCAACGAGGTGGGCGACGCCAACCTCGAGATGCTGCCACCTCCGGACGGATCGGGGCCGCATCCGGCCGAAAGCCGTTCCCTGCGCCTGCGCACGACGCCGGCCTTCCCGTGGATCGGCGTGATCGAGGTGCAGGACTCGGTGCTGACCATTGCCGAGGGGGCCGGCCGCCCGCCGGTTGTACTGGAAATCGCGAACGGCACGCTGCGATCGTCGGCGCCGAACCAACCGCTGCAGATCGAGGGACGTTTCGGAGCTCCCCAGGCCAGTCAGTTCAATCTCACCGGCACGGCCGGAACGTTCGATGGCTGGATCAGGGGCTTGCCGGGCAACATCGATCTGCAAGGCGGTTTTGGTGACGGCAAGATCGCGATCAAGGGAGGTGTCGGGGTCAAGGGCACGAACATCCAGATCACGTCCGAAGGTCCGGACGTGGCGGCCTTCGGACCTTACATCCGCCTGCCGGTGCCGCACGGCGGCCCGTACTCCTTGAGCGCCAAGGCGGCGACCCAGCGCAACGGGTTCAAGGTCGAGGTGACGACGCTGAAGGTGGGGACGAGCGAACTCGTGGGCGAGGCGCTGTTCCGCGCGGACCGCAAGGGCGTGCCCACCGTCGCGGTCAATGCCGACGTCAACCGGCTCGACGTCAGCGAGTTGCGATCGCCCGCCGCGCCGGCGCCGGCCGGCGGCTCGCCGTCGCCCGCGCAGCCGAGGCTCGTGCCCATCTTGCCGTTCTCGGCGAGCTGGCTTGGTCGCTCGGCTGTTTCCGTGAACGTGCGACTGGGCGAGGTCGTGGGCCTCGGAGCCAAGATGCAGAACGGCTCCGTCACGCTGACCTCAAATGAGCAGCGTTTCGCCTTTCGCGCCGCTGCGACCGTCGGCGGCGGCTCCGCCGGCTTCGATCTGGTCTACGATCCCACCGGCAGGATCGGGCAGGCGACGCTCACCGCTTCGGCCAACCGCGTGTCGCTCGGCGAACTGGCGAGCATCCTTGGCTTCGATATCGGCTTGCGCGATGCGGTTGGCGATATCGACCTGCGTCTGCGCGGCGGCGGACGAACCTCGCGCGACGCATTGAATTCGGCCAGTGGCTCGATCGACATCGCCATCACCAAAGGGATGTGGCCGCGCGATCAGATCGCGAGCTGGCCGGCGGAAACGCAGCGCCTGCTGGGCGGCACCGACGGCGGCGTGCCGTTCAATTGCATCGCCGGCCGCTTTGACGTGAGCGGCGGCATCGCCAGCCTGCGCCGGCTGGTCGTCGACACGCCGCGCACCACCATGGTGGGCGGTGGCTACGCGCATCTGCGCACCGAAGGATGGGAATTCATTCTCGCGCCCGAGGCGCGCGATATCCAGAACGCGGCCCTGGCCTCGCCGCTTCGCCTGAAGGGCGGCAGCGGCCGGCCGACATCGGCCGCACTGGAACCCAATCTCGCTAAGCTGCTCGTGGGCGCCGGGGTCGTCCCGAGCCTCGCGGCGCAGATCAACCAGGCGGCGCGCCAGACGGGCGTCAATCCGTGCGCCGCCGTCGCGCCCCGCGTTGAGGGCCTGAGGCCGGGCCTGCGGGCGCAGATGCCCGTGCCGTCGGCCGACCTGCGCCAGCGACCCGGCCGCCCGGCACAGCCGACCCAGCCGCAGCCGCAGCCGCCTCGGCGTACGCCATGAAGCGCTTTTACAAGGAGACCGCGGTCGAACCGGCCGAGAACGGGTTCCGTGTGCTGCTCGACGGCAAGCCCATGCGCACGCCCGCCAAGGCAATCCTGGTCGTGCCGACAAAGCCGTTGGCAGAGGCCATTGCCGCCGAATGGCACGGGGTGCCTGACAAGGCGGAGATCAATGCGGCCCACCTGCCGTTGACGCGGCTGGCGGCCACCGGCCTCGATCGCGTGGCTCCGCGGCGCGAAGAGATCATCGCCGATACCGCGAAATACGCGGGGTCCGATCTGCTGTGCTATCGCGCCACCACGCCCGAGAGTTTGGTGACGTTGCAGCACGACGCCTGGCAGCCGCTGCTCGATTGGGCAGAGGAGAGATATGGCGCGCAGTTGCTCGTCGCGAGCGGGATCACTTTCGTCGATCAGCCCGAGGCCGCCATGGGGCGCCTGCGCAACGCCGTCGCCGCGCATGCCGATCTTGCTCTGTCGGCGCTGTACAATCTCACCCACACGTCGGGCTCGCTGGTGATCGCGCTTGCCGTGGCGGAGGGACGGCTGACCTCCGAGGGTGCCTTTGCGGCCGCACAGGTCGACGAACTCTATCAGGTCGAGCGCTGGGGCGACGATCCGTTGGCGGTGAAGCATCGCGACGGGGTCGCCAAGGACATCGACGCCGGTACGCGGTTTCTGGCATTGCTGGAGCGGGCGCGGCTGCGCGGTTGAAGGGGAAAGACATGGGGGCAGGCAGCAGACTTCGTCAGGTTCTGGCGAACAACGGTCTCGTCGAGGCGATGGCGGCGCATAGTCCGCTGTCGGCGATGCTGGCGGCCGAAGCGGGCTTCGACGCGATCTGGGCGAGCGGGTTCGAACTCTCGGCCATGTATGGCGTGCCCGATGTCAGCATGGTCTCGATGACCCAGCACCTCGACATGACGCGGGCGATCGTCGATCGATCGGGTTTGCCGGTGGTGGCCGATATCGACACCGGCTTCGGCAATGCCATCAACGTGCTCTACGCCATCGAGCAGTACGAGCGGGCGGGCGCGGCGGCGATCGTGATGGAGGACAAGAGCTTCCCCAAGGTCACCAGCCTGATCGCCGGCGGCCGCCAGGACATGGTTCGCATCGAGGAATTCCAGGGCAAGATCGAAGCGGCCCGTGCGGCGCGGCGCGATCCTGATTTCGTGATCGTGGCGCGCACCGAGGCGCTGATCGCAGGCCTCGGCCAGGACGAGGCGCTGAAGCGGGCGCACGCCTACGAGGCGGCCGGCGCCGACATGATCCTGGTCCATTCCAAACAGAAGACGCCGGACGAGATAGAGGCCTTCGTGCGTGCCTGGGATGGCAAGGCGCCGATCGCCTTGGTGCCGACCGCCTATCCGCAGATGACGGTGGCGCGGGTGAAGGAACTCAAGAAGATCGGCGTGCTGATCTGGGGCAACCACGCCATTCGTGCCTCCGTGGGCGCAATGCGCGCGACCTTTGCGCAGATCCGCAAGGATCGGGGCATCCATGGCGTCGAAGCGAGCATCGCGACGGTCGAGGACGTGTTCGACCTGCAGGGCATGGGCGCGGTCAAGGACAACGAGAAGCGATTCCTGCGCTAGACGCAGTCGTGCTAATGGCTGAAAACTGTCACGGAAGGCCGGAGACATAGATGCAGCAGATGTTGGATGAACTCGAGCGCCGGCGCGCCGGTGCGCGCCTGGGAGGCGGTGTGCGCCGCATCGAGGCGCAGCACGGCAAGGGCAAGCTGACGGCGCGCGAGCGCATCGACGTGCTCCTCGATCCGGGCTCGTTCGAGGAATACGACATGTATGTCGAGCATCGCTCGATCGATTTCGGCATGGAGACGCAGAAGATCCCGGGTGACGGCGTGGTCACCGGGCACGGCACGATCAACGGCCGTCTGGTCTATGTCTTCAGCCAGGACTTCACGGTGTTCGGCGGGGCGCTGTCGGGCATGCACGCGGCCAAGATCTGCAAGGTCATGGACATCGCCATGAAGGTCGGCGCGCCCGTGCTCGGCCTCAACGATTCCGGTGGCGCGCGTATCCAGGAGGGCGTCGATTCGCTGGCGGGCTACGCCGATGTGTTCCAGCGCAATGTCATGGCCTCGGGCGTGATCCCGCAGATCTCGATGGTCATGGGCCCCTGCGCCGGCGGCGCCGTCTATTCGCCGGCCATGACCGACTTCATCTTCATGGTGAAGGACAGCTCCTACATGTTCGTGACCGGCCCCGACGTCGTGAAGACGGTGACACACGAGACCGTGACGCAGGAAGAGCTCGGCGGCGCGCTCACCCACACACAGAAGTCGGGCGTCGCAGATCTCGCCTTCGAGAACGATGTCGAGGCGCTGCTGCAGCTCCGCCGTTTCGTCGACTTCCTGCCGGCCAACAACCGCGAGAAGGCGCCGGTACGCGCCACGCCCGATCCGGCCGACCGTGACGATGCCTCGCTCGACACGCTGGTGCCGGAAAACCCCAACAAGCCTTACGACATCAAGGAGCTGATCCTGAAGGTCGTGGACGAGGGCGACTTCTTCGAGCTGTCGCCGGAGTGGGCTGCCAACATGGTGGTCGGTTTCGGCCGCATGGCCGGCCGCACCGTGGGCTTCGTCGCCAACCAGCCGATGGTCCTGGCGGGCTGCCTCGACATCGACAGCTCGCGCAAGGCCGCGCGCTTCGTGCGCTTCTGCGACGCCTTCAACATCCCGATCGTCACCTTCGTCGACGTGCCGGGCTTCCTGCCGGGCACTCAGCAGGAGTTCGGCGGCATCATCAAGCACGGCGCCAAGCTGCTCTATGCCTATGCCGAGGCCACAGTCCCCAAGGTGACGGTGATCACCCGCAAGGCCTATGGCGGCGCCTACGACGTGATGGCCTCCAAGCACCTGCGTGGCGACGTGAACTATGCCTGGCCGGGGGCAGAGATCGCGGTGATGGGCGCCAAGGGTGCGGTCGAGATCATCTTCCGATCGGACATCGGCGATGCCGCCAAGATCGCCAAGCGCACCGAGGAATACCGCCAGAAGTTTGCCAACCCCTTCGTCGCGGCCAACCGCGGCTTCATCGACGACGTGATCATGCCGCACGGCACACGCCGCCGGATCTGCCGCGCACTGGCCACGCTCGAGACCAAGAAGCTCGAGAATCCGTGGCGCAAGCACGGCAACGTACCTCTGTGACGGGGCTGCTGTGACTCTGTCGCCCGAGGAGCGCCTGAGGCGGAGCCGTAGCGTGCGTTTGCACGTGATCGTGGCGCTGTTCGCGCTGCTGGTGCTCATCGCCGTCAATGCGGTCTTCAGCAGCCGCTATCCCTGGTGGCTGTGGGTGCTCATCGCCTGGGTGCCGCTGATCGCCGCGCATACGGCCTGGGCCAAGGGCCTGTTCGAACGCAGTAAAGAAGGATCCTGAGCATGGCCGCCAAGAAGAAGGCCGCACCGAAGAAGGCTGCCGCCAAGCCCCAGCTCGCCAAGCCCCTGTTCGACAAGATCCTGATCGCCAATCGTGGCGAGATCGCCTGTCGGGTCATCCGGAGCTGCAAGAAGCTCGGCATCAAGACGGTCGCGGTCTATTCCGATGCCGACGCCGATGCGCTGCATGTGCGCGAGGCCGACGAGGCTGTGCTGATCGGGCCGGCGCCCTCGGCGCAGTCCTACCTGCAGATCGACAGGATCGTGGCGGCCTGCAAAAAGACCGGCGCGCAGGCCGTCCATCCCGGTTACGGATTTCTCTCGGAGAAGCAGGAATTCCAGAAGGCGCTGGCCAAGGCCGGCATCGCCTTCATCGGCCCCGATGCCTTCGCCATCCACGCCATGGGCGACAAGATCGAGTCCAAGAAGCTGGCGCAAAAGGCCGGCGTCAGCACCGTGCCGGGCTATCTCGCCGCCATCCCCAATGCCGACGAGGCGGTCAAGATCGCGCGCAAGGTCGGCTATCCGGTGATGATCAAGGCATCGGCTGGCGGCGGCGGCAAGGGCATGCGCATCGCCTTCAACGACGCCGAGGCCCATGAGGGATTCGGGTCGGCCACCAACGAGGCCAAAGCATCGTTCGCCGACGACCGCGTGTTCATCGAGAAATACATCGAGGAGCCGCGCCACATCGAGATCCAGCTCATCGCCGACGGTCATGGCAACTGCCTCTACCTGTGGGAGCGCGAGTGCTCGATCCAGCGCCGTCATCAGAAGGTGATCGAGGAGGCGCCGAGCCCGTTCCTCGATGCCAAGACCCGCAAGGCGATGGGCGAGCAGGCCGTGGCCCTGGCGAAGGCGGTCAAATACAAGAGCGCCGGCACGGTCGAGTTCATCGTCGACAAGAACCGCAAGTTCTACTTCCTCGAAATGAATACCCGCCTGCAGGTCGAGCATCCGGTGACCGAGCTGATCACCGGCCTCGACCTCGTCGAGCTGATGATCAGGGTGGCGGCGGGCGAGAAACTGCCGCTTGCGCAAAAGGACGTGAAGCTGGAAGGCTGGGCGGTCGAGGCGCGTCTCTACGCCGAGGATCCTTTCCGCAACTTCCTGCCCTCGACCGGGCGGCTGGTGAAGTACCGCGAGCCCGCGCCCGGCCCCGACGTGCGCGTCGACACCGGCGTCTACGAGGGCGGCGAGATCTCGATGTTCTACGATCCGATGATCGCCAAGCTCTGCAGCTACGGCAAGACGCGCACCGCCGCCATCGATCGCATGCGCCGTGCGCTCGATGAATTCTACGTCCGCGGCGTCTCGCACAACGTGCCGTTTCTGGCCGCCCTAATGGCGCATCCGCGCTTCGTCGCCGGCAACCTCACGACCAACTTCATCGCCGAGGAATTCAAGGGCGGCTTCACGGCGGCGCACCTGCCGCCGCGCGATCCCGCGGTACTGGCGGGCGTCGCGGCCGTGGTCGACCGCATCCAGGCGCAGCGTGCCGCCGCGGCGGCGGGCAAGATGCCCGGCCATGTCGCACTGGTGCAGGATGGCTGCGTCGTCATGCTGAACCGCGCGCCGATGGCGCTGACGCTGAGCGGCGCCGGCTCGGACTTCGTGGTCGAGGCCGCCGGCCGCCGTATCGAGATCGAGACCGGCTGGGCGCCGGGCGAGCCCTTGTTCCATGCCAAGGTCGATGGGCTGGCGGTGGTCGTTCAGGTCGATGCGGTCGGGCCGGGCTGGCGGCTCATCCTGGAAGGCGGCCAGGCCGACGTGCTGGTGCTGACGCCGCGCCAGGCCGAGCTCTATGCGCTGATGCCGGTCAAGGCCGCGCCCGATACCTCGAAGTTCCTGCTGTCGCCGATGCCGGGCCTGTTGGCCTCCGTCGCTGTGGCGGAAGGGCAGGAGATCAAGGCAGGCGAGGCGCTGGCCGTCGTCGAGGCGATGAAGATGGAGAACGTGCTGCGCGCCACGCGCGACGGCACGGTCAAGACGCTTCATGCCAAGGCAGGCGACAGCCTGCGCGTCGACCAGAAGATCATCGAGTTCGCCTGAGCCGATAGTGCTGCAGGCCCGCCTCATCGTCACGGGTCGGGTGCAGGGCGTCGGCTATCGCGACTGGGCGATCGCCGCAGGCCGCCGGCTCGGCCTCGCCGGCTGGGTCCGCAATCGCGGCGACGGCTCGGTCGAAGCCCTGATCGTGGGTGAGGAGCAGGCCGTCGGCGAAATGATCGCCGCCTGCTGGCGCGGCCCGCCCTTGGCACGTGTCGATGCCGTCGATGTCGAGCCGGTCGATCTCGATATCCTGCCCGAGGGCTTTACGCAGCTGCCGACGGCCTAGCTTCTTTGTCGGGCAGGACGCCGAACACTTCCATAAAGGTTTCGGCCAGCGCCACGTCGAGATCGGCCAGGGTCATCGGCAGGCCAAGATCGACCAGCGAAGTCACGCCGTGGCCGGCGATGCCGCAGGGCACGATGCCGGCGTAGTGCGAGAGGTCGGGCTCGACGTTGATCGAGATGCCGTGGAACGACACCCAGTGCCGGATGCGGACACCAATTGCTGCGATCTTGTCCTCGCGCGGGCTGCCATCGGGGAGGGCGGGTTTGTCGGGACGCCCGACCCAGACGCCGACCCGGCCGGCGCGGCGTTCGGCCGCGACGTTGAAGCGGGCGAGCGTGCGGATGGTCCATTCCTCGAGGTCCGAAACGAAACGGCGGACGTCCTGGCGGCGTCGGCGCAGGTCGAGCATCACATAGGCCACGCGCTGGCCTGGGCCATGATAGGTGTATTGCCCGCCGCGTCCCGCGACATGCACGGGAAAGCGCGCCGGCTCCAAAAGGTCGATGTCGCGGGAACTGGTGCCGGCGGTGTAGAGCGGCGGGTGCTCCAGCAGCCACACTAGCTCGGGCGCGCGGCCGGCGCGAATGTCGGCGACGCGCGCCTCCATGGTGGCCAGCGCCTCCTCGTAGGGCACCGTGCGGTCGGAAATCAGCCAATCCGGCTTGCTCATGGTGACAAAATCGGGCCTCAGGGCCTTCATTGCAATGGGAAGTGCCGCGCGCCTTGCCACTGGGGGGGCGATTTGGTATCCCCCGCGCCATCGAACCGGCGCGGCCATGGCGGAATTGGTAGACGCGCTAGCTTGAGGTGCTAGTGCCGCGAGGCGTGGAAGTTCGAGTCTTCTTGGCCGCACCAACTCGCCGGATCGATTGAAAGGGTAGAAACAGAGTCGCCGCCTTCGGGCGGCCCCTTTTTTAGTAGGCGGGAGACGAGCTTGGCGGATGAACTCACCGACGGCGCGCTCCGTTACCATCGCCTACCCCGGCCGGGCAAAATCGAGGTCGTTCCGACCAAGCCCCTGGCCACCCAGCGAGACCTGTCGCTGGCCTATTCGCCCGGCGTCGCGGCCGCCTGCCACGAGATCGTGCGCGACCCGGCGACGGCCGCCGAGCTCACGATCCGCGCCAACCTGGTCGGCGTAGTGACCAACGGCACGGCGGTCCTCGGCCTCGGCGCCATCGGTCCGCTCGCCGCCAAGCCGGTGATGGAGGGCAAGGGCGTCCTCTTCAAGAAGTTCGCCGGCATCGACGTCTTCGACATCGAGATCGCCGAGCTCGACCAGGAGAAGCTGGTCGACATCGTGGCCTCGCTGGAGCCGACCTTCGGCGGCATCAACCTCGAGGACATCAAGGCGCCGGAGTGCTTCTACGTCGAGCAGAAGCTGCGCGAGCGCATGAAGATTCCGGTGTTCCACGACGACCAGCACGGCACCGCGATCATCGTGGGCGCCGCGGTGCTGAACGCGCTGTCGCTGGTCGGCAAGGACATCAAGAAAGTGAAGCTCGTCGTGTCGGGCGCCGGCGCCGCGGCGCTGTCGTGCCTGGGCGTGCTGGAGAAGCTCGGCCTGCCGCGCGAGAACATCTGGGTCACCGACATCGTCGGCGTGGTCTGGAAGGGTCGCAACGAGCTGATGGACCCGTTCAAGGAGCGTTACGCGCGCGACACGCCGCTGCGCACCCTTGGCGAGGTGATCGGTGGCGCCGACATCTTCCTCGGTCTCTCCGCCGCCGGCGTGCTGAAGCAGGACATGGTGAAGAAGATGGCGGCCAAGCCACTGATCTTCGCGCTGGCCAATCCCAACCCCGAGATCTCGCCCGAGGACGTGGCCGCAGTGCGCGACGACGCCATCATGGCGACCGGTCGCAGCGACTATCCCAACCAGGTCAACAACGTCCTTTGCTTTCCCTATATTTTCCGGGGCGCGCTCGATGTTGGCGCCACGACGGTCAACGACGAGATGAAGATCGCCTGCGTGCGGGCCATCGCCGAACTTGCCCGCAAGGAGCCGTCGGAGGTCGTGGCGCGGGCCTTCGGTGAAGCCGGCGGCGGCGGTTTCGGGCCGATGCAGATCATTCCCAAGCCGTTCGATCCGCGCCTGATCGTCGAGCTCGCGCCGGCCGTCGCCAAGGCCGCCATGGAGTCGGGCGTGGCGACACGGCCGATCGCCGACTTCGACGCCTATCGTGAGCAGCTCAGCCAGTTCGTCTTCAAGTCCGGCCTGGTCATGCGGCCGGTGTTCGAGCAGGCGCGTGGCGCGCCCAAGCGGGTGATCTTCAGCGCCGGTGAGGACGATCGCGTGCTGCGGGCTGTGCAGATCATCCTCGACGAGGGCATCGCCCAGCCCGTCCTGATCGGGCGTCCTGACGTCATTCGCCATCGTGCCGAGCGCCTGGGCCTGCGCTTCCGGCCGGGTACCGACGTCGACCTCATCGATCCGTCGAGCGACCCGCGCTATGACCATTACTGGGGGGCCTATCACGAGCTGATGGAGCGGCGCGGCGTCACCGAGCCCACGGCGCGCAATCTCGTGCGCTCCAGCCCGACCCTGATCGCGGCGCTGGCGGTAAAGCTGGGCGATGCCGACGCCATGATCGCCGGCGCCTACGGCCGCTTCCGCACCCATTTCAACCATGTCCGCGACGTGATCGGCATGCGGGAAGGCGTGAAGCATATGGCGGGCCTCAGCCTGCTGGTCATGCCGACCCGGTCGCTGTTCATCGCCGACACTTACGTGAACGACGATCCCGACGCCGAGACGCTGGCCGAGATCACCCTGCTGGCGGCCGACGAGGTGCTGCGCTTCGGCATCCAGCCCAAGGTGGCGCTTCTGTCGCATTCGAGTTTCGGCAGCTCCGATCATCCCTCGGCGCGCAAGATGGCGGCGGCGGTCAAGCTGCTGCACCAGCGGGCGCCGGCGCTCGAGGTCGACGGCGAGATGCACGGCGACGCGGCTCTCGATGCCGACATCCGCGACAACGTCTTCCCGCGGTCGCGCCTTAGGGAGTCGGCCAATCTCGTCGTCTGCCCGTCGCTCGACGCCGCCAACATCGGCTTCAACCTGCTCAAGATGGCCGCCGACGGCCTGCATATCGGCCCGATGCTGCTCGGCACGGCGCTGCCGGCGCATGTGCTGACGCCCTCGGTGACCGCCCGCGGCATCCTCAACATGACGGCGCTGGCCGTCGTCGAGGCGCAGCGCCTGGCCGAGGCGCGTGGATGAGCAGCGAGGGCGACGTCCTCGATGAAGTGCCGCCGGAGCTGGTCCGGCGGGTCGAGGCAGCGCTCGCCGAGGATCGGGCTGACGACGTCCGCTCGCTCCTGGCCGACCTCAGCCCCGCTGGCCAGGCATCGGTCTTCGAACAGGTGGCCGAGCCCGAGCGCGACAAACTCGTCGGCATCCTCAAGCGCGACCTCGATCCTGAAGCGCTGACCGAACTCGACGAGGAGGTCCTCGAGGACGTTCTCGACCAGCTCGACAGCAAAGAGATCGCCGCCGCGGCGCGCGAGCTCGAGACCGACGATGCCGCCACCCTCCTGGAAGACCTGCCCGAGCAGGACCGCCAGGACGTCCTTGCCGAGCTTCCCGCCGAGGAGCGGGCCGAGATCGAGCGCGCGCTTGCGTATCCGGAGGATACCGCCGGGCGCATGATGCAGGGCTCGCTGGTCAAGGTCGCCGATAGCTGGACCGTGGGCCAGGTGATCGACCACTGCCGCGAAGCAACAGACTTGCCGGACGATCTTTACGACATCTTCGTGGTTGATGAGGCGGGGAAACTGCGCGGCTCGGTCCCGCTCGGGCGCATGCTGCGCACCAAGCGGCCGGTGCCGATCGTCGACATCGTCGACCCCGATATCCACTCGGTTCCGGTGACCGCCGATCAGGCCGAAGTGGCGCATCTCTTCCGCGACCAGAACCTCGTTTCCTGCCCCGTCGTCGATGGCGAAAACCGGCTCCTTGGCGTGATCATGGTCGACGACGTCGTCGACGTGATCGACGAGGAAGCTGAAGAAGACATGCTGAAGATGGGCGGCGTCGGCATGGACGATCTGTATGCGCCACCGGTGCGCACCATGCGGCTGCGGGCGCCATGGCTCCTGGTCAACGTCGCGACGGCGCTGGTGGCCTCGTTCGTGATCAGCCAGTTCGAGGTCACGATCGAGAAGATCGTGATTTTGGCGGTGCTGATGCCCATCGTCGCCTCGATGGGCGGCAATGCCGGCATCCAGACCGTGACCGTCACCGTGCGCGCGCTGGCCATGGGCGATCTGACGGCGGCAAACGCGTTCCGTTTCATCGCCAAGGAAGCCATCGTCGGAAGCCTCAATGGCCTGATGTTCGCCACTCTTCTGGCCGCCGGCGTCATCGTGTTGTTCGGCGACTGGCGCCTGGGCGGCGTCATTGCGGCGGCCATGGTCTGCAACCTGATGGCGGCGGCCCTTGCCGGATCGCTCATTCCGCTCGGGCTCCAGAAGTTCGGCATCGATCCCGCCGTTTCCTCCACGGTGTTCCTGACCATGGTGACCGACGTGATCGGCTTCCTCACCTTTCTCGGACTGGCGACTCTGTTCCTGCTTTAGCGGGCCCGGTCGAGACGGCTTCGCATCGGCGGTCCGGCGCTGTATCGTGACCGTCGGAGGAGGTTCCATGCAAGTGATCGCCCGCCTTGTCGCGATGGTCGTCCTGTCGTTGGCTGCGCCGGCGGCACAGGCGCAGAACAAGCTGCCGACGGAACGCGGCCTCGAGGTCTTGGTGAAGTCGTCTCTGTTGTCGTTCAATGATGCCAATGTGACGGGCAACTACACGGTCTTCCACGCCAAGCTCTCCAAGCCGTTTCGTCAGCAATTCTCGCCGGAAAAACTCAAGGAGACCTTCAGGGAGTTCGCTGAAAAAGACATCGATATCGACATCATCGCGGCAATGAAGCCGACCTACGATCCGGCACCGTCGATCGACGAGCAAGGCAAGCTGCTCGTGAAGGGATTCTTCCCGACCGAGCCGGCGCGCGTGGTTTTTGAACTGGACTTCATTCCGTCGGACGCCGAATGGAAGTTGATCCGCATCAACGTCAAGACGACCCGCGCGCCCTGAATGGCCCGAACCGCAACAGGTAAATCATGATCCCCAATGCCATGCCGGCCTTCGACTTCGGTCTGGGCGAGACCGCCGACGCTCTGCGCGACCAGGTTCAGCGCTTTGCCTCGATCGAAGTGGCGCCGATTGCCGCCGAGCTCGACAAGACCGACCGCTTTCCGCGCGAGCTGTGGCCCAAGATGGGCGCTCTCGGCCTGCACGGCATCACGGTCGCGGAGGAATATGGCGGCTCGGGCCTGGGTTACCTCGAGCATGTCGTGGCGGTTGAGGAACTGAGCCGCGCGTCGGCCGCGGTCGGCCTCAGCTACGGTGCGCACTCCAATCTCTGCGTCAACCAGATCAGTCGCAACGGCAACGACGAGCAGAAGCGCCGCTTCCTGCCGAAGCTGATTTCCGGCGAACATGTCGGCAGCCTGGCGATGAGCGAGTCGAGCGCGGGCTCCGACGTCGTCTCCATGAAGCTGCGCGCGGACAAGAAAGGCGACCGCTACGTGCTGAACGGCACCAAGATGTGGATCACCAACAGTCCCGATGCGCAGGTGGTCGTGGTCTATGCCAAGACCGATCCGGCGGCGGGCTCGCGCGGCATCACCACCTTCATCGTCGAGACCGACCGCAAGGGCTTCAAGGTGGCGCAGAAGCTCGACAAGATGGGCATGCGCGGTTCGTCGACCGGCGAGCTGGTGTTCGAGGATTGCGAGATTCCCGAGGAGAACGTGCTGGGCCCAGTGGGCAAGGGCGTAAACGTCCTGATGAGTGGCCTCGACTACGAGCGCGCCGTGCTGGCGGCGGGTCCCCTCGGCATCATGCAGTCGGCCATGGATATCGTCGTGCCCTACGTGCACGAGCGCAAGCAGTTCGGCCAGGCGATCGGCGAGTTCCAGTTGGTGCAGGGCAAGCTCGCCGATATGTACACGACGATGAATGCCTGCAAGTCGTACGTCTATGCGGTGGCCAAGGCCTGCGATCGCGGACAGACGACGCGCAAGGATTCGGCCGGAGCTATTCTTTACGCCGCCGAAAAGGCCACCATGGTGGCG
>Ga0163144_10001887_pt1 | contig 49036 bp, 48 predicted proteins | sample OliLak19BULKMAT1_FD_123175 | JGI IMG/M metagenome (GOLD analysis project Ga0163144, IMG submission 123175) | Freshwater microbial mat bacterial communities from Lake Vanda, McMurdo Dry Valleys, Antarctica - Oligotrophic Lake LV.19.BULKMAT1 | ecosystem: Environmental > Aquatic > Freshwater >... | reverse complement strand
TTGTTAACCCTTTGGGTTAGCTATGATTTTTGAAAATGAAAAACACTATTTATTGTCCCTCCGGGGGATAGTAACTTTCTAAAGCCTTTGCTTTTCGGCAAAGACTTTTGAAAGTTACTATAAGTATCAGAATAATAATTGGGTATTGTTAAGAAAATAAATAGTTCAGAGAGAATAAATTTTTCTTATCTTATGGGCCTGTTGCAAAACTATCTCCTACTGCGAAAAGTGAGATTTGTGCCGAGACAAGGAAGTCGAGAGAGAAAACCGCAAGCATATCCTCTGGATATGTTGAGGCTTTTCTCTCGAATAATGACGATGTCGCAGGCCAAAGATCGCTTTTCGCAGTAGGAGATAGTTTTGCAACAGGCCCCTTATGCTATTTTTTTTTAATGATACTTAGGAGTTATTACATTGCTTCCCTCGCGGTCGGATATAGTTATGCCAATAAGTAAATTCCGAATACTTTTTTATTGAAAACCTTCCGTTTACGTTAAAAACATTTAATTAGGACAACTATTTATTGTCCTTCCGAGGGAAGGTAAGTCCAAAAAAAGAGTTTGTTTGTGAGATTCTTTTTGGAGTTACTATATACAAAAGTAGAATGGGGGCTGCCTTTTCATAGCTCTTTATAACACTCGCTATATATTTTTAACTGGATTTATAATAGAAATTCTGAGAAGAAAGTCATTTCATTTTATCCGAATACACGACAATTTTCCGAGTGGTGCCATATGACAGCTTTAAAGATTAGCGTAGTTAACCAAAAAGGTGGAGTTGGAAAAACAACTACTGCTGTCAATTTAGGTGCTGCATTAGCTATGAAAGGCCATAGTGTCCTTCTAGTCGATATGGATCCACAGAGTAATTTAACTACTCATCTTGGACTTGGCGAGAAGATTGATTCTGATCTTTCCGAATCTTTAGAAAAACCACCTGTTCCAGAATTTACAGTTTATGATGTTCTTAAGGGCCAAAAGAAAATTTCTGATGTTATAATCAATAGATCTAAAGGATTAGATGTTGTGCCAGCCAGCTTGTTTTTAAGTGCGGCTGATTTAGAGCTTGGTGGAGTTATCGGCAGGGAACTGATTTTGAAACGTGCCTTGTCTGAAATATCAGATCGATATGAGTATATTGTTATCGATTGTCCGCCAGCATTGGGCCTTTTATCAATTAATGCCCTAGCCGCTGTTGAAATGGTTGTTGTGCCAGTTCAAAGTGAGTACTTAGCCCTTCATGGTGTACGTCAACTTTTAGATACCATTGAACAAGTGAGAAGCGTTTACAATCCAACTCTTACAGTTGGTGGAGTTCTTATTTGTCTTCACGATGGAAGAAAGAGATTAGCTAGAGCTGTTTACGATACTATCAAGGCTTATTTTGGCGACTTAGTTTGTAAGAATGTTATTCGTACAAATGTTTCACTTGCTGAAGCCCCGGCTAGTGGACAAACAATTTTTGAGTATGCTCCGGATTCTACCGGTGCAGAAGATTATTTAGCTTTTGGAGAGGAGATAATAAATGGTCGGTAAGAAGCTGGTTTTAGCAAACAATCCATTATTTGGTGGACCTGATTTAAGTGATCGAGAGAGAGCCGGAAGTCCATATCGCGAACTTCGAATAGAAGTAATTGATAGGGATCCAAATCAACCTCGTGTAATTTTCGATGAAGATAAATTAGCTGAACTTGCCTCATCTATAAAGCTATATGGAGTTCTTACCCCAATACTTGTGACTCCATCCAAAGTTCCTGGAAGATATAAGCTCATCAGTGGAGAACGTCGACTAAGAGCTTCTACTTTGGCTGGACTGACAAATATTCCGGCTATTGTTGATCGGGAAGTAGATAGCCAAGGGGATAGAACATTAGCTGTGCAATTGGTTGAGAACCTTCAAAGAGATGATCTCACTTCCTTGGAAAGGGCACATGCAATTGGAGCATTAAAAGAAAGCTTTGCTTTAAGCATTAGAGAAATCGCAGACAAATTAGGAGTCTCAAAGGCAATGGTTCAACGGAGCCTTGAAATATTGGAACTTCCCGATGATTTACTAAATGCATTACGAGAAGGGGCTTCAGAGTCAAAAGTCCTTCTATTAGCAAAGATAGAAGATCCTGAGATGCGTGCAAGCTATTTAAAAGATATTGATTCCTTAACACGTCAAGATTTAAAGAAAAGTATTGATGAAAGTGGTTCAGAAATCTCTAAGGTAGAGATAAGACTTAGTCCAGAAGATATGAGAATAACCGAAGAAATTCAAAGATCTTTAGGTCTGAAAGTAAAGATGATTAAAACTTCCTCAGAAGCAGAGCAGGGAAGACTAGTAATTGATTTCTACTCTACAGATGACTTACAAGAAGTTTTTAGAAGACTAGTTGCTTCTTAGAAAATAGTAACGTACCACGGTGGTACAGTTTACTAGTGAGACTAATATTAATAAATTTGGCCGTGTTTAGATTTTTCCTGGAATGTACCACGGTGGTACGATCAGAGAGAGTCGCATAAACAAAACCAAGGATGGAAATAATAAGTGGATTATAAAAGGGGACTAGCCTATCTAGATAAATTAGTCCCATGGAAGGGCCAAGGCGTTTGCACCCTTGAGAAAATAGAAGCTGTTCTCGCAAGGTTAGGTAAACCTCAAGAAGCATATAGAACAGTACATATTACTGGAACTAATGGAAAAGGCTCAGTTTCTACTGCGATAGCTTCTATAATGGGAGCTGCTGGTTTACATATTGGACTTACTACTTCGCCACACTTAGTGAAACAAAATGAACGGATTGTTGTCGATGGGGTTGTCATTGAAGATCGATTTCTTGGCGAATGTGCTGATCGAGTCGGTGTTGCTGCTGGTAGGGAACATGTCGAGCTAACTTACTTTGAAGGGATTACAGCAACTGCATTTCTAGCCTTTAAAGAGGCCAAGGTAGATTGGGGTATCATTGAGGTTGGTCTTGGTGGAAGACTTGATGCTACCAATATTTTAACTAGACCTGAAGCTTGTGTAATCACAACCGTCGATTATGACCATATGCACATCTTAGGTGATACCTTAGAAGAGATCTCTCGTGAAAAAGCAGGCATAATAAAATACGGATCTAAGGTAATTGTAGGAGAGCTTTCGCTTGAAAGTCTATTAGAAGTGCGTTTAGCAGCCAAAAGAGCAGGAGCGCGAGAGCTAAGATGCGGAGGCGATGACTTTTGGGCGAAAATAGAAGGGCAGGGAGCTTTTAAGTTTACTTCGATACACGATGGCAAAGAAACAGTTTTGAAAATTACTCCTTCTTTGGTTGGAGCACATCAAGCCCAGAACATGGCTGTAGCCATGGAAACCTGTCGGGTACTTGGCTTTAGTACTTATGATTTAGAAAATGGAATAAAATCAACATATTGGCCAGGTCGTTTAGAAACGATTGAAGTTAATGGCGTAAAAATTCTCCTCGATTGTGCACATAACATAGCCGGTCTCAAGGCTCTTACTGAATATCTTAAATCACAGAATCTCAGAGACATTGTGGTACTATTTGGTGTGCTAACAAGGCCAGATTGGAAGGAGATGGTGTCAGCTTTGAATGAATTCGTCGGCTCATGGTACCTGATGGACCCTCCAACTGATCGAGCTGTGAAGAGTTCGGAAGTCCAGCAGCACTTATCGAGCATTGGAGTAAATTCTAAGATCGTTAATTCACACAAAGAATTTTGGAATGACGTAGGTGTGTTGCCAAAAGAGAACAATGTTCTAATAACCGGATCTCTTTATTTGTTGGGTTCCGTTTTGAGTTATCTTCAAGAAACAAAGTCTGCTGTTCCTCAAAAGCAACTTTGGAAGAGAAAGAGTTAAATTCTTCGAATTTTTTAAATGATATTCTGAAACTTATGTTCCCAGAAGGCAAACTCATAATTTTAATAAATAATTTTCCATAATAGCGGTATTGTTCTCTATGGTGGGAACATCCAAGTGGAGCCAGAACAGATAAATTTAATGAATTTCTCAAAGAATTCGGAAATTACTTATTGGGATAATTAAATGTCACATGAATTGAGCGAAGAAGAATGCGGGTTAACATTTGGTACGGAAATTGTGCTGATTCGACCCACAATAAAAACAAAGAGTGAAACCAATTCGCAAGTATGGTTTTCACTCTCTGGGGAGAGGTCCACTCCGATTAATTTAAAGTTTGACAGAGCTGGATATAATCATCTAGATGGCCTGTACGCCTACTGTTTTAAATTGCCATCTGGCGAAGAGTTATGGATTGAATTCTCCGATGAATTGACAACAAGTAAACGCTTGGAAATTCTCAGAGAATTTATGAGGTGGTAATCGAGCTGCATAAATCATAATTTAACAGCATTAAATGTTTGTTAGAATGCCATGTTATGCTGTCACAATTTGTAAATAAACATGCTGATTCGTTGCGCCGATAAAGATGATGCAGAATCCATATACGAGATTGGTATGGGATCCTCAGCTTTTCGTGTTAACGACGAGATTCGCTTTTATGAGTTCCATGAAGTTGTTGCTTGGTTAGATATCGTAAGTCCAAAATGAACTTTCCTAAAGAAAATCTTTTTTGGACTTACGATCCCCCGGAGGGATGATAAATAGTTATCCCAACTAAAGTTTTAAGTAAACCGAAGGTTTTCAACTGATAAGTATTCGGAAAATACTTATTGGGATAACTATAGCCCTGCCGAGAATCTTTTCTTTGTTTTAGAAAATGAAAAGAAAGTTGTTGGATTTCTATTTTGTAAGGTGATGTCAATTCATTGGGCACTTCTCGATAATTTCTATGTTTTGCCTAATTACAGATACCTCGGTTTAGGCGCGAGCCTTCTTGAAGCTTTACGCAAAAAATTAATGGAGAAAAAAGTGCAGTATCTCTCTGCCTTGTTTCATGATGAGGACTCCGAAACTACAAATTTCTTTAAGAAACAGGGAGTTGCTTCCCAAGACAAGTATCTTTGGATGGATATTTTTGTCGATAAGATCAAACTCTCAATTTAAATGTCAGGAAATAAATATGGCTGAAATTGATAAGTGACTAACTCAAGCGCGCCATAGGGGAGAAACAAAAGTTAGTGTTTCGATAGATATTTTGCTGGAGAAAGTCACAAATAAGCTAAATTTAAAAAAAATATCAGTCACTTTTTTCATTTTTCCTTTGATCTTATTTCCTAGCTATTCTAAAACATATTTTGACTCTGCTGTGTTCTTTTCAACTCCATAGAAGGTGAGCGCTTAGAGAGGTTTAAGCGCATGAGTGTACCGGTAAGCTATGATCAACTCGAAAAAGTTGGCAAAGCTGTGGCTGAAAAGGGTGTTGTTTTACACCCGAGAATCCCGCTGTTTTTGACAGCGATGAACGTGGGGCTGCGTGAGGAAATGGCAGGTGGTCGAAGGATCACCCGCAACGTTCTTCATGGCTGGGCTCCAAGTCTCTTCCCCTCCCGATCCGCAGGTCAGGTGGAGGAAATCTACAAGAAGGTCTTCTTCTGCGAAATCCGCAACTGCACTTTCCAAGGAGGAGTTTCTGCCCTCCAAGGCAATGCCGTCGATTGGCTGGAAGATCACTTCGAAATCTCGGCCGATCCCAGCAAGCTGACTTCCTTCGGGTTCTACGATCACGTTCGACTCGCTGTGTTGATGAAGGGGCGTCGTGTGAGAATTCAGGTCCTCGACTGGGGCGTGCTGGCAAGGGATCTTCAAGGCAATCAGATCGCTGCGGTCTCGAGAACCTTGGCAGATCGAGCGAAGATCGGAGCATCCAGGGCTCGTTCTCGTGAGGTTGAGATCGCGACTGTTTAGAGGTTGGTTCTGTGTTGTGTTCGATACTGTGTCGGGCTGCAGAACAGAAGGTCAAATAAAAAGTGCTCACGGATTTTGGAAGATTCACAGCAGAGTCTTCCCCATTAAAAACACCCTCCAATTAATTTTATTGTATAGTGCTTTTCAGAAGTCTTTGTCGAATGAAATGAGGCAAAACTTCTAGAAAAGACTATATCCCGCCGAAGCCCTGAGCTTGTCGAAGGGAGCTTGTTGAAGGGACGTAGGCGGAACGTTGAATATCGGCAAAGACTTTTGAACTTTACTATAAAACCACTTTTGTTTTGAATATCTTAGCTTACTTGTGCATCATTCTGAAATAGAGGAGAAATTAAGACACTGCTTCTTCCTCATGAATTTAAGAAAGCGCAGAATGTATAACGATTAAAGGATCAATTTGGAAAAGCCCCTAGAAGTTTATTTTGAAGGTTCTCAAGCTTTAAGATTTGTTGCGATGCCAGAAGTTGCGAAAGCATTGCGATCAAAGAAACAGTCCATTTTGCAAACTTGGCAAGAGATTGTAAAAAAAGAGCTTCCTAATGCACAAGATCTTACGATCAATGAGGTTCGAGATAGTATTCCGCTAATTCTCGATCGCTTAGTAGAGGCACTAGCCTCAGACAAAAATACAACCACAAAAATATTAGTTGATGTTACGGGAATTCACGGTGAAGAGAGATTTAACGAGAATTATAATTTCGAAGAGCTTTTAATTGAGTACCAAATCTTAAGAGAGGTCGTACTACACGAAGTAGGAGTTGCCTTAGGAGGAAACTTTTCTACAGCCCAAGTAGCAGCACTTTCCGCAGGAATTGATATTGTTGTTCACCAGGGTACAAGTACTTTTATTAAGTTCTTAAGTACGAGATTGAGAGACGCCGCGGAGAAGGAAGTAAAATTTTTGGCCTTCCTATCACATGATCTGCGTAACGGGTTAACTTCAATTCTTTCTGCTCTAAATCTTACCTCAAGAAAGTTGATGACCCACCCGGATCTCGGGGAGGAAATTCAATGGATTGAATCAGCAAAGCTCTCTATTTCTAAAACCGTTAAGGGAATGGAACGGATGCTTTCTGCAGAACGGTTAAGGAAACAACCCACACAGCCAAAATTTGAGCCAGTGGATCTTACCTCCTTAGTATCAAGGATCATGGATACCTTTAAATCTGAAGCGAATCTTAAAAATCTTCGTCTTGAAATCTTAATACCTCCTAATACGACTGTTCATACAGATGAAGAGATTATTTCAATTGCACTGGTAAACTTAATTGGCAATGCAATTAAGTACAGCTCTAAGGGGGCAATAAAAATCGGCACAGACCTTCCTAGTAACAGTAAAAAATGGAAGATCTATGTTTCAGATCAAGGTTATGGAATTCCAGCTGAGCAGTTAGAAATAATTTTCAATGCTTTTTGTCGAGGGGACGCATATGGCCAAGACGGAATCGGTCTTGGACTCACAATCGCTACTCAAGCAGCTAAACTTCTTAAAGGTTCAATCACTGTTGAATCTAAACAGAATATTGGTAGCACCTTTACCCTTAACTTTGATAATGGCGGATCTTAAATAAATAAAAAATAAATAAAGTAGATAAAACTTTTAGTTTTGCAACAGGCCCCTTAGGGACGAATTTTCAAAGGCTAGTTTCTTGCAAAAACTCTTGACAGCGAAAAACGTGATCGTCTTTAAGCGTAAGAAAAACCGCTCCTATCACAAATTAAAAGCCCAAAAATACCGAATAAGAAATTGATCAAAAAAAGCCGCCTCGTTCCGATCTAAAAGGGTGAGATCTTTTAAGGAGGCGGTATTTTTAGAGCCCGAAAAAACCTGTGTTATATAGTGTTTTTCAAAAGTCTTTGCCGAATCACAAGATATGGCAATGGAGACTTAGTTAAATCTTTTTTCTTGTTAACCCTTCGGGTTAACTATGATTTTTGAAAATGAAAAACACTATTTATTATCCCTCTGGGGGATAGTAACTTTCTAAAGCCTTTGCTTTTCGGCAAAGACTTTAGAAAGTTACTATAAATAGAAAAATAAATTATGGAGAACTTACGACTTCATTGCTCTGGCCATAATAAACACTTTTCTGAAATCACCTTTGGATCTTGCCAGAAGAACTAAGTCTTTTTTGGACTTACTATATTAACTACAAGGCAACTTCAGTACGTATTATAAACACAACAGCATCCTCAAGCTCAGGATCTGTTCCTGGGTTGATAATGTATTGAACGTCAGGAGTTATAGTAAGGTATGGTGTAATTGAAAGATGATAATTAAGTTCTAAAACCTTTTCTGATTTATCTAAATCTGGATTAGCCGATCTAAATCCATTGCCATTAAAGGCAGTGTTAAATCCGAATGCTAGTATGTCTGAATCTCTTCCCTGAATAAGACCAGTGTATGAGAATCCGAGTCCATAATAAGAACCTATTTGGTTTCTATCACTATGAGTAAAGCTAGATTGAAAGAAGATACCTAAGCCTTGCTCAGTATCTTCTTCTTGATAGATGGAAGACTCTCCAATTACATAGATACCGCCATTATTGTCTTGAGAAACTCCATTGAAATCTTCAAAATCAGTAGTGTGATACCAGCCACCAAGTGCAGCTTTGTAATGTGGAGCATCTTCTGAGGAAACTAGACCTGTCTCAGCAGCATAGAAAAGTCCGTCACTAGATTTTAAAATGACCTGTGTTCCGCGATCATCATTTGGATCACCTGGTGTGCCATCATAAACAGCTGCCTGAACGTAGAAATTATCATTTGGTTGAAATTTAAGTCTTCCGGCTAATGAAGTAGTTGGAAAAATTGATGGACCAACTTGAGAAATATCCACTGTAATTCCAAAGGATGAATTTATAAGGTTTCCACCATAATCAAGTGCATCAAATTCTGAGTTGTAATCATGTAATCCAACGAGGAATGAAACCTTACCATCGAAGAAAGATTGGTCATACCAAAATTCATAAAGTTTCAAAGTCTCGGGAGCCTGAATATTGTCAGCTCCTTGAGTGTCGCCAATCCACTCACTTGGTTGCGCACCTGCATTTCCCAAGAAGTACATGAAGAATGTTCCGCCTTCCCATAGCTTGGCTTTGGAAGTATCGAGTGCGGCAGTAAGATCAAGATTACCTAGGCCGATCTCGCCGTGCTTTATTCCACCGTTTCTTACAGATAAAAGATCGTAGGTAATAACATTTTCAAATGTTAAACCCTTTTCTTCCCAGGTAGCTCTTCGACCATCCCAATCACCAAATAGAAATTGTCTTTCGCTCACGTCAGCCTGAACATCTGAAAATACGATAGTCAAAATTGTAATTGAAAATAAATAAAAATTTTTAGAAAAGCCCATAATATTGTCTGGATAATAGAATTGAATTTTCAATGCTATTATCGTTTAGGAATGAAATGGACTAAAGTTGATTCTAATAAAAAGTTAGAATTAGGTATTAGAAATCTTTTAAAACGCGCTTTTTTGTCATTTGAGTTCGGCCGTGCGATCCAAGTCTTTTTTTCATAACTATGTTTTCTGACTTAGCACTCTCATCATTTATTTTTAGTTGAGCTTTTTCTTCCTCAATTTTTATTTCAGTTTTAGTTGCTTCAATAACTGTTTTCTTTTTAGCATGAAGATTCTTTGATCTATCAGCAAATACTGACGAAGAAACAAAAATAACGGAAACTGCGAGAGTAAAAGCGAGTGTAAGTTTCATACTGGATCCTTTTGATTTTATTTCTTTGACAGTATCTGTAAGTGAAGATGATTTTCTTTACTATCTACATATCCACGATATCTCTCATTTTGCTTCACTTAATACCTCTACGCAAATTCAGTAATTTTATTCTAAAGGTTGATCTTTTAGTATATAATTATTCTATTCGAACTAAATAAGAATCAATTGATATATCAATAGGCTACGATCACTTTTATTTTAAAGACTTTTTGTTTCTACACCGATATGAGTTACAGCATCTTGGGGATTCAATTTTCAAACATATACGAAGAGAGTAAAACATGAGTATCGCAAAAAGACTTTTTATAATGATCTTTAGTTCATTGCTGGTGACATCGTTGGTAGGTTTTGTTGGTTATTCGGGAATAAGCCGACTTTACTATGCTGCTGAGGACATGAAACTTCAGGGAGATGCTTTAGTTAATCATATGAATAGTGACATGATGCATGATGCTCTTCGTGCCGATGTCTTAGGAGCGCTATATTTTAGCAGCTCGAAAGATTCACGTGTTGGAGATTGGCAAACTATTGATGCAGATTTGAAAGAACATATTGATTCTTTCCGTGAAACAGTAAAAGAGAATGAGGAGCTTCCACTTCCAGAGGAAATCAAAGCTGCCATTTCAGCAGTTGTGCCAGCACTCAATAATTATATAACTTCTGCGAATGATATTGTAACCATGGCTAAAACAAATTATGAAACTGCTGTTACAAAACTTCCTGATTTTCTTAAAGATTTCAAAACTCTTGGAGAAAAGATGTCGGATGTAAGTGCAGATTTAGAAGAAAGTTCAAAAAAAGCAAAAGAAACAGAACAACAAGTTGCAAAAAAATCTTTCAATTACATGATTTATTTAATGATTGGCGCGCTTGCTTTTGGCTTAGGATGCCTCTTTGTAGTTAACAAATCAGTTACCCAAGTTCTTGCTCAAATGGTTGCAAAATTGAAGGCTGTTTCTGAGCAAATGTTTAATTCGGCTGGTCAGATTGCATCAGGTGGACAAACTTTGGCACAGGGTGCTTCTGAACAAGCAGCATCTTTAGAAGAAACTTCTGCAACGGTTCAGGAGATTTCATCTGGAGCCAAGCAAAATGCTGATAACGCACGTTTGGCTAATCAATTAACTGAAGAGGTAAGGCGTTCCTCTGAGGAAGGAGTTTCTCATATGCAAGGCATGTCAACTGCAATTGATGCAATTAAGAAAGCATCTGAAGAGACAGCTGCAATTATCAAAACAATTGATGATATTGCTTTTCAAACAAATCTTTTGGCTCTAAATGCTGCCGTCGAGGCTGCGCGGGCTGGGGATGCAGGAAAAGGGTTTGCAGTGGTAGCAGAAGAGGTTCGTAATTTAGCACAAAGAAGTGGTGCTGCAGCTCGTGATACAACTGAAAAGATCCGCAGATCAAAAGAACTTGCAGAAAATGGAGTTCAGATGACAAAGACCGTAGAGGGATCTTTACAAAAAATCTTTGATGATTCTAAAAAAGCTGTGGAGTATGTGCAACTTATTGCTAAAGCTAGCAATGAACAATCAGCCGGTATTGGCCAGCTTAATATAGCAATTTCTGAGCTTGATAAAGTCACACAGTCAAATGCTGCTTCTTCAGAAGAATCCGCTGCTGCTGGTAGTGAGTTGAATAATCAAGCTTCTTATCTTGATGCTACAGTTAATGAGCTGGCTCAGTTAGCTCAAGGTGGTGTTAAGAAAGATCATAAAAAAGTTAAACAATCAAAAAAGAGTCAAACTAAAATCTATACTCTGAATGGATCGGTGAAAGCTGGTTCTAAAAATAAGATAGATAATGATTTGAGTGACAGTGATTTCAATGGCTCCGGGGATCATCTACATTCTTAGTACCGCATCCTATAAGTTTTTTTACAAAGAACACGATTTGTGAAACTACGGTCCCCACCTCGGGGGACAAAAGAATGCAGGCTCTTGTGGGCCTGTTGCAAAACTATCTCCTACTGCGAAAAGCGATCTTTGGCCTGCGACATTGTCAGTCTTCGAGAGAAAAGTCTTAACATATCCAGAGAATATGCTTGGGTTTTTTCCTGGCAGCAATTGGAAGGCAGCTCATAATATCAATATGTTAATAAAAGCTCAATTTGAGCTTAAAGTATCATTCTTTTTAAAAGTTTAATAACAATAAATAACTGCAATCTGACTAACTGCAAGGTTTCATTTTATGTCAATAACCTTCAAGAATTCTTCGTAACTTACTTTATGGCTGATCAATCATTCGATCTAAATCCAGAACCAGGAGATCTTCCTACAACTGAATATTTTGTACGCTATATATTTAACGAGATCCTCAAAAGTAATCCCGATTTACTTAACTCCAAATTAGAAATTACTGAGAAAGAAATTAAAATCAGTTTTTATTTTCAAGATAAAGATGTGATCGTAAGAGGGTCAGATCCTAAAACAGTTGTAGAAGATGGAGATCCTGTTCAGAGCCCAATTTTTGGTGGATGGCTTAGAGCATTAAGTGCCGCTGCATTGCTTGGAAAGTCTTTGCAAAAAGGGGATTGTTTAAATATTGATGCCTTAACGGGCCAAGGCACAATTACTTCTGATAATTGGTTAGAAGTTGAAACAACACTTGCTGCTTTCGGCATATCATTTTCTCTTGTCGATATGTGTCAAAGTCCAGAAAAAATTTATTTTCAGCTTGGTGTGAATGACACTCATCTCTTTGCTATGCAAAAACAAATTGAAGATTTAAAAAGTGAGAATATTGGAAAACGAGAGGAGTTCTTTAAAAGGATATTCTATTTGTGTCCGGAGTTAAGCGTTCTTCCTCGTTTTGAAACACAAACTCTTTTTGATAAAGAATGGGGCGCTAGAATTTCAGAAAAGTTACAAAGCCATGAAGAACTTTCGGCGATAGGATCTAAAGTAGTAACTAGTATGGATCATGATTGGCAAAAAGATTGTTCTCATGGCGAACTTCTGAAATTTAATCCTGATTATCCAATTGCTACTAATACTTATGCATATGGCAATGACGCTAGATTAATGTTTTGGGATCCGGTTTCAAAGGGAATATTGTTTGTAGAGATTGGTTTGCCAACAAAATCATATGGTCGGGAAACTGAAAAAACATTATCTAATCTTGCCGATCTTATTAAAGCAAACTTTGACACAAAAAATAGAGAGCAGCTTCTTGCTGTACTTATCGTAGGCGATCTTGAGGATTGTGACTGCCATGAGATGATTCAGATATGCAGTCCTAAAAGAGTTAGCGCAGATCCCGTGGCAAATGATCTTCCTATTGATGCTAATTTAGTATTTCTTAAACTAGCTGCAACCATAGAAGCCAAACTCTTAGAGGCTGGAATTAGAAATAAAATAAACGCATACGGTGGCCCCAAAGAGAAAGGAGTTTCAATAACTCTTTTAAGTGCTACCGGCGGAATTATTGTGGAACCTTCAGATTTGAAGATATCCATCTGGTCCTAGCTAATAAAAAACTTATGGTACTACAATGTCACACTGATTGTGCAAAGAGTAAGTTTGAATTACCGCGAGAAGATCATGAACCACTCGATGTATATAAAGAAAGACTCGAAGCACGCACGCTTGCAAGAGCTTGAAATAGTGCCCATGCATTACTTGAGGATTCAGCCATCAATAAAGCAGTCCAACACGGTATGAATTTTCTGGTCGGAAGACACAATGTTGAAAGTGATAAACTTGAATTTTTTAAAGAAGAATCAATAAATCTAATGCAAATTTATTTTCAGAAAGCAGCTTAATTTGGGAGAGGTTCCCATAGGAACCTCTAGCTATATCTTGATTTTAAGCACTCATTATGGTGATGTTGGGCATCTTTCAATCCCCGGGTCTAATGAATGCTAATATTATTTTGTCTTATTATTTTATTAATACCGAATTTAGCCCAAGCCTATCTTGATCCCGGAACAGGTAGTGTAATTCTTCAATCATTAATAGCCGTCGCTTTAGGAGCAGCTTTTACAATTAAAACATATTGGCGAAGACTTAGAGTCTTCTTTGCTAGCAAAGCCCAGGGAAAATCAGACGATGTTACCGATCAAAACTGAGCATATTGCTGGTTCATTTCGAGATCCAAGCGGACGCATAATCATTTCTAATGGCGAGATTCGGCGTGAGATTTGTACTTCATATAAAGAAAATTTTGATCAATTAATTTCCTCCGGTCTACATGATCAATTAGTCAAAGAGAATCTTTTAGTAGCACATCGGGAAATTTCTTTACCGCCACCTGCTCATCTCGATCTCTACAAAATGATAGCTCCTACACCTATTCCTTTTATCTCATATCCTCAGGAATGGTCATTTTCTCAGATAAAAGATGCTGCTTTAACTACTCTTAAAATTACTGAATATGCTTTAAATAAAGGAATGATTTTAAAAGACGCCTCTGCATATAATATTCAGTTTTTAAAAGGCAGCCCTATATTAATTGATACCTTATCCTTCGAAACGTACGAGGATGGAAAGCCCTGGCAGGCATACAAGCAATTTTGTCAGCACTTCGTAGCTCCACTATCCCTAATGTCGACATCGGATGTTCGACTTGGAAAATTAGCTTTGATTTTTATCGATGGCATACCATTAGATCTTGCTGCGAAATTACTTCCATGGAAAACAAAACTATCACCGAGACTATTACTACATATTCATGCGCATGCTCGGGCCCAAAAAACTTATGCCGATAAAGCTGAAAAAGTGTCCAAAGAGATAAAATCTGCATGCGTCAGTAAAAATGCATTGAGAGGATTATTAGATAGTCTAAGGCTTACAATTGAAGGTTTAAAATGGAATCCCAAAGGAACTGAATGGGGTAATTACTACAATGAAACAAATTATTCTGAAAATTCATTTAGTAAAAAAGAAGAGATCGTAAATGGATTTTTAAAACAAATTTCACCGAAAACAGTTTGGGATTTTGGAGCAAATGCAGGTGAATTTAGTAAAATAGCAGCTTTGATTGCCGAGAATGTTATTTCATTCGATGTTGATTATGCCGCAGTTGAAAAGAATTATATTCTTCATACTAAGAAAAGTTTTAAAAATATTTTGCCGTTAGTACTTGATTTAACAAATCCTACACCAAGTTATGGCTGGGCAAATCGAGAAAGAATGTCTTTGAAAGATCGTGGTACACCAGATGTTGTAATGGCCCTAGCACTCGTTCATCATATGGCCATTGGAAATAATATTCCCTTAGCCGAGTTGGCGTGTTTTATGTCGGAATGCGCACCGTATTTAATTATTGAATTCGTTCCCAAAGAAGATAGTCAAGTCCAAAGAATGCTTGCCTCAAGAGAAGATATATTTCACGATTATAATCAGAGCACATTTGAAAAGATATTTAGTCAAAGATTTTTAATTCAAGGTAAGAGCGATGTTCCAGGAACAAAAAGAAGTCTCTACCTCATGAGAAGACACGAAGAAAATTATGTCGCATCTTAAAAAATTTATAATTTCTAGTACTGCTCCAATTTTAATTTCTATTTCTCCAATTCTTTATCTTTTTGCAGAAAATTTTGATCGAATGTCCGCCATCGAAATATGGATTCCAATATGTATTTCCATTTTCATAGTATTTATAGTTAGTGGAGGACTTACCTTATTTAGCAAGAATTTCGAGAAAGCCGCTATTATTACAAGTTTTTGGATTGTTTATTTTTATCTTTTTCTCCCAATTTCAAAATTTCTATTTAAGTTGGATTTTGTCAATAATAAAGGAATTGCTGCCGGAATTACTTTTTATTTAGGCACATCTGCTCTACTTTGTTTTACGTTTTGGTGTATTTCAACACGAAGAAAAGTTGATTGGATTGGATCATTTTTAAAAGTTGGCTCCATTTCTCTTATTTTGATGGTGATCATAAGCATCACTAATAAGAGCATTACAACGGAAATGGAAATAAGTTCGATCGGCCCCGAGATCGATCTAAATCAGTCCAATCCAAAATTGAAGCCAGATATTTATTATATATTACTCGATGGATTCGGACGCTTTGATGTACTTAATCAGATGTATGGAGTGAGCACTGAAAATTTCAATCAAAAACTTAAAGATTTAGGTTTTTATGTCGCTACGGATAGCAAGGCCAACTACATACAAACTCTACTCTCTTTATCTTCAACTTTAAATATGGATTATCTGGATAAGGTAACAGCCAAACTACCTAAAGATTCTAAAGACAGAAGTTTGATTCGTTCACTAGTAAGAAATAGTAAAGTCATGAATTTTCTTACCTCAAACGGATACACTTCATATTCATTTGCTTCGGGATACTCGGGAACAGATCTGATTAAAACAGATCAAAGAGTCGCAGCTCCTTATGTTTTCAGTGAATTTCACAACTTAATTTTCAATGTAACCCCATTACCTAACTTATTTCGAAAGTTAGGACTTTTTAAGTGGCAATATGATTCTCACAGAAAGCGACTAAATTTTATTTTTACCGAGCTGCCAAAAATAGGAGAAAAGATTACTCCAAAGTTTGTTTTCGCTCATATTATGGCTCCCCATCCTCCATTTGTTTTTGATTCAAAGGGCCAAGAAAATTTTAGAAAACGGAACTTTGCTTTTGATGATGGGAGTCATTTCAAAGGTAAAAAAAGAGAATATCTAGCAGGCTATCGAGGCCAAGTTACATTTTTAATGAATAAAATATCCAATATTGTTGAGGAGATTTTAAAGAGAGATCCAGATGCCATCATAATTTTGCAAGGCGATCATGGTCCCGGATCGGAACTAAATTGGAGTAGTGTTAGTCAAAGTAATTTGTGGGAACGCACGGCAATACTTAACGCCTTCAGAATGGGATCCAATTGGCCCGAAAATCTTTCCATCCGTTCTGATATTTCTCCCGTAAATACTTTTCGCTTAATACTAAAAGAGATCTTTAAACTTGAAATTGCTGAATTGCCAGATAAGAGTTTCTACTCAACTTGGAAAAAACCATACGAATTTATTGAAGTTGAAAATTAATGATAGATGGCGCTATACAAATCTTTAACTAATTCTTAAACAACTCAACTCTTCTGTTTTTTGCTTTTCCATCTTTGGAAGGAAAAGCCGGATGTTGGCCCCAAGGTATTGTTTCGAACCTTGTTGTTGCGTTGTAGAACTCAGAAGTCTCGAGAAGTAGGGGCCGGAGCTTTTTGAGCTTTGACCGACTACTTCTGAGATGGTGGGTCCATTTGGGGACGAGGGAACAGTCACTGCCACTTTGCGAGCCTACTATTTCAGCAGAGCATTTATTAGGGAAACGACTTTTTGAATTCTATCAAAAGGGCTTTGGTAGAGGTCAACTGCTCAAAAGTAAAGTTGAAGAATCTTAATATAGTAAGTCCAAAAAGAACATTCCGAGAGAAAATATTTTTTACGACTTACTATCCCCCGAAGGAATGATAAATAGTTATCCCAACTAAATGTTTTAAGTAAACCGAAGGTTTTCATCAGAAAAGTATTTGGAAATTACCTATTGGGATAACTATAGGATTATAAAATGCTCCATAGATCTTCTAAAAGATAGCAGCTAGTATTTTCATACATGACATCTCTAAGTACGATCTCTCATCCAAAAATTACATTTGCAACCCTTGTTTTGCTTGTTGCATTTGTGGCATTTCGATCAATTGAGACTCCGCTTTCCTCGTGGCCCCTGCATAATGATTTTGCTCATTACTATCTTAGCAGTTCAAAATTATTGGCTACTGAAAATCCTTACTCAACTGAGCTTGAATATCAAAAAAATGGTTTTATAAATCGACCTGAAATTAAGATAGCAACTAATCCGCCGGCTCTGATTGTTGCATTAATGCCGATTGTTTTATTTAATCCAGAAATAGGTTTTATGCTTTGGACGGTGCTCCAGCTTTTATCGCTGTGGGGAGCTATCTTTTATGCAGTTAAAATTGCGGATTTTAATCTCTCCTTACTACATAAAGTGGGGCTTTTTTTTGCAGCCCTTGTTACGTATCCTTGCATAACGCACCTTGAACACGGGCAATCCCAACTTTTAATTTCATTTTTGATTACATATGGTATCTGGCTTTTAAAAACAGAAAAGACTTCAAGGTTTGGGCTTTTTCTTTGGGGATTAGCTACTTCATTGAAACTTTTTACTTGGCCATTAGCGATTGTCTCTTTTGCTTTTGCCGGCTCACTAGGATTTCTTTGGTTTGTGGCTGGTTTTGCAATTTTAAATCTTACAGCTTTTTTTGTCTTAGGTGCTGCGCCTTTTTATGATTTTTTATTCTCAGTAATCCCATATATAGCTTCAACTATCTTTAAATTTAATAGTAATAATAGTCTTGAAGGTGCAATTGTTTATTCGTTGCAAGCCTTTGGATCTTCCGAATTGAGATTAAACCTAGCAGCAAATTTTCTTCCAATTCTTTTTGTAAGCGGGGCCGCTATAGCATTTTTAAGTGTTGGTGTTTTATCCCTTAGAATGAAGGCTTCATATCAAGATATTTCAATTACTATTTTTTTAGTAAGCCTTATCTGCCTTTTGTTTTCACCAACTGCATGGGCGCATTATATGGTTTTAACCTTTCCTATTTTGGTTTACCTATTATGTCTATTTATTAAGTCTCATGATCCAAAACTTCATCCTGTTAAGTTATTAATTGGATATTCTTTAGTTGGCTTAACCCAGGGACCGGTAAAAAATATGGCTTTGGAATGGCAACTAATTGGAGCTTGGTGGGGTGTTTTTACTATCTTTTATGTTATATTTCTTCTGTTTAGTGCTAAAAGATTGCAAGAATAACCGTGAATTATACAAGTATTGAAATGCTACGTAAAGAAATCGAAGCTGAGCTTCATCGGATCATCGATTCTGTTCAACCGATCGAGCCACTCCGCTCTGCAATTAACCATTCATTATTTCCAACGGGAAAATTAATTAGACCACTTCTGTGCTCAGCTTTTTTTGAAGATCTTGGACAGGATTTTTGGGCAATATTGCCAGTAGCTTCATCATTAGAACTTTTACATACCTCGTCATTAATTCATGATGATCTACCGGCAATGGATGACGATGATATGCGTCGTGGTCGACCAAGTTGTCATAAATTATTTGGTGAAGCGACCGCCATCTTAGCTGGGGATTATTTAGTAGCACTTGCTCACAATGTCCTTTTACAAAATAGTTTTCAGCCCAGTATCCAAGCCCGTTTTGCTAGAGTTATGAGTGATACTTATATGAGGTTATGTAATGGCCAGCAGCTAGATTTAGTTGGCAGTAAAACAAGAGAAGACATTGAGAAAATTCATTCACTAAAAACCGCAGCACTTTTCTCTGCAACGATGGTTTTTCCGGCAATTGCTGCTGGTATCAAAGAAGATGCTATCAAAGCTTCTTATGAGCTTGGTCAAGAGTTAGGTTTCGCTTTTCAAATCATTGATGATTATTTAGATTTATTTGACAGTGAAAAAGGACGAGAAGGAGGGAGCGATCAGAAAAATGATAAAACAACATTTCTAAATGTTGAGACAAAAGAAGGCATTCAACATTTAGCTCAAATGAAAAAAACAACCATTAATCGAATTTTTACTAAGATCAATTCCATTACAGAACATGCCGAATTGGATGCCGAGCCAGAAGAGGCTTTTCCTCTGACATATCCTATTGTAGAATCTATTTTTTCTAAAATTATTCTCTAATATCTTTTCTGGAAAATTTTCTATGAATCGAACACAGCAGGTTAGAGTTCATGATGCATCTTCAGGTAATTATATTAAGAATCTTACCTATAATGGGTCTGTTGCAAAACTCTCCCCTACTGCAAAAAGCGATCTTTGGCCTGTGACATCGTCAGTCTTCGAAAGAAAAGCCTCAACATATCCAGAGGATATGTCTTCGGTTTTCCCTCTCTACTTCCTTGTCTCGGCTCAAATCTCACTTTTCTCCTTACTAAGATAGTTTTGCAACAGACCCATAAAGGAAATACCAATGTTAACCGAAATAATTAGAAAGACTATTCAAAGAAACTCAGTGGTTATAAAAACCAGTTTGGTCCGATTAGAATTAGAATTGATATGAAAAATGGAAGTTGTGTTTCTTTTGTTATCTCCGATCCTTCAAAAAGAGTAGATTAAACAATGCCAGGACATTCAGAGAATAAATTATTAACTCCTAATTTTCCAACTCCAGAGAAGATTAATAGAGATATTTTGGAGCATGGGTTTGCTATTTACCACGATGTTATAACTAAGGAATGTATCTCGGAAATGCGGCGTTTTTGGTGCAATGAATTTAAATGGCAAAATGTTAAAGGTAAAGTAGTTAGAGGCGATCTACGAATTGGTGAGCCTAATTATTTAACTTATACAGATTCGAAATTTTGGTGTCTTTATCGGCAATTTGATTTTCTTTGGAATCCTCCAACACATGACATAACAACTCGACTCGGTATCGAGGTGCATAAAATAAGGAACCAAGCACAAGGATTTGATTCTGAATATGGCCTTACCTATGTTCCAGACCGTTATGGAATCTATATGTCAACAAGTTGGTATCAGCCCAATCAAGGACATCTTGAATCCCATATTGATGGCCATAAAGATACACCGATTTTGCAGTATATGCTTCCTATAACTCAAAAAGGAAATGATTTTGATGGTGGTGGTTTATTTGTAAAAATTGGCGAAGGTCCGAAGATAGATGTCGATGAGTTAATGAAGTCTGGAAGTATTGTCTTTTTTGATGCTCGAAATCATCATGGTGTTGATAAGATCACCTGTTCAGATCCAATGATGAAAGGTAGGATTGCAACATTTGCAATTCCTACTTTTTTTAGAGGCCAAGACGAAGTGCCAGCTAGCCTAAGAAAAGCCCAAGATATCTATTACTGGTTTAAACGTAAACTAATTTATTTTCATAAAGCGTCGGATAGCTGAAAGAGTCTCATCGCTAAAATGATGTTCAGCACCCTCGGCATCTATCTTTGCAACATCAGCAGGCGCTCCAATTTTTACTAAGAAATCAAAAAGTAGTTGGTGACGTTCTTGTGCAAAAATTCCAAGTCTCTTTCCTTTTGGAGTAAGACTTACTGGTTTTCTCGGGCTTGTCTGTAAGTAGCCTGCAATCTGTAGGCGATTGATTGTTCTGATTGCAGTAACATGAGAAATGCCAAGTTCCTCGGCAATTTGACAGGTTCGAGCTTGGCCATATTTCGTAATAAGCTCCAAGACCAACTCACAGTAATCTTCAGCGGTTTCAGTACTATGGTGCTCTCTCGTAGCTTCAAAGGCACTTGCTCGAAGTTGTTTAGTTTTTTTTTGTGCCACAGATACTTTTAATCCAGATTGACAATATTTAACGGAAATCATACTCTAGTTAGCATATGTAGCCAAGGCTACATAAACTTTATTCAAAAAAAACTATGTCATCTAAAATCTTAAATTATTTTTATCGACTCTCTGCTGGCATCCTTTCTCTGGGATTAACCTCAGCTTTTGCAGAGGATAAAAGTCAGTTTACATTATTAAATCCTACTCCTCGCGAATTTATGCGCGAGTTAAGTACTGATCGACCTGATGCAACCGAGAGCCCGTACACTGTAGATGCCGGACATTTTCAACTTGAAACTAGTATCGTTGATTACACACGCAATGATCAAGGAAGTGGCTCTGAAACGTATTCATGGATGTCGAGCAATTTAAAAATTGGTCTCTTGAATGATCTAGATATTCAAATCGTATTTGAACCATTTGTTGAAGATAAATCTGTAGAGGAAGATATCTCTGGTTTTGGAAATGTTCAGATTCGACTCAAAAATAATCTTTGGGGAAATGATAGTGGAGATTATGCTATTGCACTAATGCCTTTTGTTCAGTTTCCAACAGGGCAAGGTGAGCTAAATAATAATCATTTCGAAGGCGGACTTATTGTTCCAGTTGGAATTTCTCTGCCCAATGAATTTAGTCTAGGTTTGATGGCAGAAATAGATTTCATCAGAAATGAAGATAATGATGATTATGGATCCGAGTTTGTGCACACAGCGACAGTCGGACACTCTATCATTGGAGATCTTAGCGGATTTCTTGAATACGTTGGGACAGCGCCACGTAAAACTGGGACAAATTATAGTGCCAATTTTGGGGGTGGTATTACATATGCAGTTTCAGAGGATACTCAACTAGATCTTGGAGCATACTTTCCACTCAATGATAATGCGGATGATTTAAATCTTTTTATTGGTTTTTCGCTAAGGAGTTAATGCCAATGTCTAAAATACTTTTTTCTTTATTCTGTTTCTTAATCTTGTCTCCTGCATTTACTCGTTTGAATGCAGAGACTGAAAGTAATGCTAAAAAAGCTGCTCCTAAAAAAATTGTAACCACATTTACGATTATCCAAGACATGGCTCAAAGAGTAGCGGGTACTGGAGCACTTGTTGAATCTATTACAAAACCAGGTGCTGAAATACATGATTATGAACCGACACCACTCGATATAGTTAAAGCCCAATCAGCGGATCTTGTACTATGGAATGGTATGGGACTTGAACGATGGTTTGAAAGATTTTTCAAAAATATTAAAAATGTTCCTGGAAAAGTTATAACTGAAGGGATCGAACCGATGGGGATTATTGAGGGTCCCTATACTGGGAAACCCAATCCGCATTCTTGGATGTCTCCGGCAAATGCCATTAAATATGTTGAAAATATTCGAAAAGCGTTGACTGATCTCGATCCAATCAATCAGGATATTTATAATAAAAATGCCGAAATTTATTCTTTGGAGTTAAAATCAATTGACGATCTTTTAAGATCGAAACTTTCTCATATTCCACTGAAACAGCGTTGGCTAGTAACAAGTGAAGGTGCCTTCTCATATCTAACTAGGGATTATCAATTAAATGAGCTTTTTTTGTGGCCTGTCAACGCTGACGAAGAAGGTGCTCCAAAACAAATTCAAAAAGTAGTTGATAAAGTAAGGATAAATTCTATCCCTGTTGTTTTTTCTGAGAGTACAATTAGTAATAAAGCAATGCTGCAAGTTGCAAAAGAAACAGGCGTAAGATACGGCGGAGTTTTATATGTGGATTCTTTAACAGATCAATTTGGAGTTGCCCCTACTTATTTAAAACTTTTACAATATAACGCTGACATTATCATTAAAGGTCTAAATACTAACGAAAAGTAACGGTTATGAATTATGATAAGAGAATCTGAAGAATTAATTCTTGAAGTAAAAAATGTAACGGTATCCTATAGCAATGGCCAAGTTGCACTTTTTGACGCAAGTTTAAAACTAAATGCTGGAACTATTTGTGGTCTAGTGGGAATTAACGGCAGCGGCAAATCCACATTATTTAAAGCCATCATGGGGTTTGTTACTCCGACTCAAGGAACAGTATTGATTTCAGGAAAGCCTATCAAGGAAGCTTTGAAAAAAAGTTTAGTTTCATATGTTCCACAATCTGAAGATATTGATTGGGCTTTTCCTGTAAGTGTTTGGGATGTCGTATTGATGGGACGATACGGATTTATGAATTTTCTTCGCATACCATCAGCACAAGATAAAAGAATTGCTCTGGAAAGTCTGGAAAGAGTAAAGATGGCGGAGTTTCGCGATCGTCAAATTGGAGAGCTCTCAGGAGGTCAGAGAAAAAGAGTCTTTCTTGCTCGGGCACTTGCACAACAAGGACGACTTGTTCTGCTAGATGAACCTTTTACTGGAATTGACGTAACAACAGAAAATACGATCATAGATTTAATGCAAGAGCTTAGAAAAGAAAAACATATAATATTAGTTTCGACTCATAATTTGGGTTCTGTGCCTGATTTCTGTGATCAGGTCGCAGTAATTAACCGAACTGTAATTGCTACAGGTGCTACCCAAGATGTATTTACAGAAGAGAATTTAACAAAAGCATTTGGTGGTGCTCTAAGACACTTACGACTTGATCATACTGATATTCCTGGTTCGAAAAGCAATGAGATTGTGATCCTTACTGATGATGAAGCTGCATTAGTCATTGGTGATAACGGAAGACTTCGTAAAGTTGCTACTGAAGAGAACTCAGAAAATGATTGAGCTGTTGTTGACACCATTTCAATACGAGTACATGACAAAGGCTATCTTGATGAGTGCTTTTATTGGTGCTGTTTGTGCCTGTCTATCATGTTTTGTAACTCTTAAAGGATGGTCATTGATGGGAGATGCTCTAGCTCACTCCATTGTTCCCGGAGTTTCTCTGGCATACATGATTGGTATTCCATTTTCTTTGGGTGCTTTTATTTCTGGAATTCTTGCTGCTTTGACAATGGGTTTTGTAAAACAAAACACACGATTAAAAGAAGATGCAGTAATCGGAATAATATTTACTACCTTTTTTGCTGCCGGAATTCTGATGATCTCTCTTTATCCAAGTAATATAAACTTAAAGAGTATTGTTTTGGGAAATATTTTGGGCATCGCCAATAGTGACATAATTCAGATGCTCATTATTGCCTCAATTACCCTGCTAATTATTATTTTAAAATGGAAAGATTTACTTCTTTATTTATTTGATGAGAGTCATTCTAAGGTAATTGGACTTAATAATACTTTGTTACATGGAACTTTACTTGCTCTTTTAGCAGCGACGGCGATTGCTGCTCTACAAGCAGTAGGTGCTTGCTTAGTTGTAGCGATGTTAGTCACTCCAGGTGCCACAGCATATCTTTTAACAGACAACTTTAAACGCATGATGATTATAGCCACAAGTATGGGTATGGCGACTGGATTTCTAGGGGCATATCTTAGTTATTTTCTTAATGGATCAACTGGAGGATGTATTGTTGTTTTTCAAACACTTATATTTCTCTGTGTTTTGATTTTTGCTCCAAAGCACGGCGTAATCTCTGCTCGTATGGCAGCCAAGGCTACTACAAGAAAATTTATGACCCAGCTTAGCAATGCTAATGTATCAGCAATAAAATAGTATGTTAGACCGCCTCCTTGAACCACTTCAGTATTCTTTTATGATAGAAGCCCTTGGAATGGCGGCATTAATTGGTACTGTTTGTGCTGCCATGTCATGTTTTTTGGTGCTCAAAGGTTGGTCATTGATGGGGGATGCCCTTTCTCATGCAGTCTTACCTGGCATAGTAATAGCTTATATTATTGGAGTACCCCTTTCTCTTGGTGCTTTTGTTTCCGGTTTTGTATGTGCCGGTGCTACCGGATGGATTAAGGCAAATAGTCGCATTAAGGAAGACACTGTGATGGGTGTTGTCTTTACAGGGCTGTTTGCTCTGGGACTTGTTATGTTTACGAAGATTGAAACAGATGTTCATTTAAATCACATACTATTTGGAAGCTTACTTGGAATTGAATATAGCGAGATGATTCAAGCTTTAGTTATTACGTCTATCGCATTTTTGACGATTATAATTTACGGCAGAGATCTTCTTCTTTACTGTTTTGATATTGGTCAAGCAAAAGTTATCGGTCTTAATACAACTGTTATCCATTATATTTTTCTGGCCCTCATTTCTGCGACAGTAGTTGCTTCACTTCAAGCAGTAGGAATTATCCTTACAGTGGCGATGCTTATTACACCTGGTTGTATTGGATATATGCTTTGCAACTCTTTTTGGAAGATGCTTGGAGTTGCGGTGGGCAGCTCACTAATTTCTTCCTTAGTTGGTACATACATAAGTTACTTTATTAATGGCTCTACTGGTGCTTGTATAGTATTAACTCAAAGTTTTATCTTTTTTTGGGTGATGATTTTTGCACCGAGATATGGAATTCTCAGTACAAGGTTGCGTCTTAGGCAAGTGAAATAAAACCAGCAACAACTGGAGAGCCCAGAAACCTTTTTAAAAGTGAAATTTCAGAAGCTTTTTCAAAAGCATTCGAGACACTTGGTTTCTTTAAAGCCCTATGGATTACCATAGGAAGGAAAAATTGAGGAATACGCTTGTATAGGGTAAATCCAGAATTTTTAAATTGTTGAAGTATTTCGTTGTCATTAAATACTAAATAATTTCTGGTATCACCTTCCAGTATTTTTTTTGTTTTAAACAATAAAGGCGTGAGTGCATTGAAACTGAGTCGAGGTGGATAATCGATAATTACCAACTCTTTTGAAACCCGTGAAAGTTCTGAAAGAAATCTTGGCCAATCAGTCATATGAGAGACTTGTCTAAAAGATAGAACTACATCAAATGATTTATCCGCAAATGGCAGTTCTAAAAGCTTACCTACTTTAAATAAACATTTTCCAGATTGAATATAAGATTCTAACTTTCTTGAGCACTGTTCATTAGATCCCAATACGTTAACATGATGCCCATTGTTAATTAATGGTATGGCAGTTTGAGCATGCCCTCCACCAACATCCAAAATCGAAATATTTTTTCTTTTGCCAATAATTTGCAGGAGAGCTTTTGCCTGTACTGAAATAAACCATTCCCCAATAGGTCCCGAAAACCGTTTTTCGTATTCTATTGAAGAGGATTCTATGTCTGGAGCATCGGGAAAAGGAAAAGCTTCACTAACCAACGAGGTACCTATTGATGATGAAGCTTGAGTCATAGCCAAAGACTCTAGCATAATTTTCATTTTTTTTGGAATTGTGATTAAAGTAAACAATGGCTTCCAGCTCACTTTTGAAAATCTTACCCCAAGAATCTCCCCTTAGAGAGGTTGGAGCACTCATAGATCCATTAGATTGGCCTGCTACTGAGGGGAACGATCCTCCCAGAGCATTAAGGGGATTAGCTAAGATTATTAACGGAGGTCTGTGTCATAGGTGCGGAACTTGCGTTGGTATTTGTCCCACCAATGTTCTTTCCGTTGATAAGTTTGGATATCCAGTAGTTAAAAATCTCTCCGCTTGTACTGATTGCGATCTGTGTGTCCGAGTATGTCCTGGAGATGAATTTGATTTTCATAAAAATATCGAAGAGAAATTCGGTATAAAAGGCGAGCTGGAAAATACACATGGTCATTTCGTAGATTCATTTATTGCCTACTCTTCAGATCCTGAGATTAGAAAAAATTCGACAAGTGGCGGTTTGGTAGCAGCAATTTTACTTTATCTTCTTGAAACAAAACAAATAGATGGTGCGATTGTCATAAGCTCTGATGAGGATGTTTTATGGAGGGGTAAGCCAATTATTGCTCGTAGCAAAGATGAAATACTTAAGGCTATTAAATCAAAATATGCTATCTCCCCTACAAATTCTGTATTTGCAGAAATTCGTAATATCCCAGGAAAATATGCTCTGGTTGGTTTACCCTGCCAGATTCATGGCTTTGTTAAAGCAGCACAATTAGATCCAAGAATCAAAGAACGAGTTATTTTGACAATCGGCCTTTTTTGTCATGCTGCCGTTGAACATGAAGGGTACGAAATTATTTGGGATAGTCTTGGAGAAAAAACTAAAAATGCCAAGCGCTTCGTATCTCGCATTGGCAAACACCCAGGTACTCCACATCTAATTTATGAAGATGGCAGTCAGTATCCTGTATATTTTGGAGATAAAAGTGGGTATCGGCCATCGTCTATGGAGATTATTAATATTCTTTATAGACTCTATAGTCCGGCACGTTGTTTAACTTGTTTCGATGCGAGTTCAGAATTTGCAGATATTGCAGTTGGAGATCCCTGGATGGCTCCACCAGATGATGATGTTGATTTTCTACAGGGCTGGAGCTTTGCGCTAGTTCGCAATGAAAAAGCCAAGCAGATTTGCCAAAGTATGATCCGCGATAGGGCAATTATAGCCAAAGATGTTACTAGAAAAGAAGCCTTAGATTGTAACAAAATGATGTCCACTGAGAAGCGTTGGAGAGCTTTTCGAATAATAGAGACACACCGTCGTCAAGGCAAACCCATCCCTGCCTACGGTAGATACGGACTCGAAATGCCTAAATCTTCAGGAAAACAATTTCTAAAAACAGAACTGAATATGTTAACTCATGCACTATGTTTTACCCCAAGATTTAGAATTTCTGTTCTTAAGTTTTTTTTGGGCAGTGGTGGATATTATTTATTATGGCTAAACTCTCTTAGAAGAAGAGTCAGAGATTTTATTCGAGATAACATCGCGCTTTTTAAACGCAAACTATTCGGAAGAAAGTAAATCATGAAAGTAAATGACCATTACGATCTTGTAGTGGTGGGTACTGGCTTTGCTTCGACTTTTTTTCTTCATAAGTATTTAAAACTTACAAAAAAACCATTAAAAATATTAGTCTTAGAAAAAGGCCAACGGCATAATCTTCAGTGGAAATTAGATAATCGATCGAAAATTCAACCTTATGGCATAGTTTCTGACATAGAATATAGGGATACTTTTCTTAATAATAATTCAGAAAAAGATTGGGTTTGCAATCTATCGTTTGGAGGAGGTTCTAATTGTTGGTGGGCCTGTGCCCCGAGATTTTTACCCAGTGATTTTAGACTAAGAACACTCTATGGAATTGGTCGAGATTGGCCAATAAGTTATGACGATTTAGAAAGATATTATTGTGAAGCTGAAGAGATAATGAATATCTCTGGTCCAAATGATCATATCGCAAAAAGATCTAGAAACTTTCCGCAATCAGCGCATACTTTTAATAATGCAGATCTAATTTTTTAAAAAAGCATATCCAGATCAGTACTTTAATCAACCTACAGCAAGGGCTAGCCAGGCAACTGCAAAGCGCAGCAAATGTTGTGCAACAGGGGTTTGTTATCTCTGTCCTGTGAATGCAAAATTCACTATTGAAAATGAAATGCAAGATCTTTTCTCAGACCCCCAAGTAACTTTATCTCTAGGCTCAGAAGTAAAAGCTCTTTCCTTAAACAATGCTAATGTATCTGAAGTTTTATATGAACATGAAGGCAAAGAATTAAAAGCTTTCTGTGATCTATGTGTATTAGGTGCGAATCCGATCTTTAATACTGCAATTCTGCTTCGCTCCGGTTTTATAGATTCCGAATTAGGAAAAGGAATTTCAGAGCAACTGTCTTTGATGGTTAAAGTTCACCTTAAAGGCCTTAAGAATTTTAATGGCAGTACTTCAGTTACTGCTAATGGATATATGCTTTATGACACTGAGAGAAGGAGAGAAGCTGGGGCATGCCTAATTGAATCTTCAAATATTCCAGTGCTAAGATTTGAAAAGGGTAGACATGATGAAGTGGCAGTATTTAAGTTGTTAGTTGAGGATCTGCCTTTAAAAGAAAATTTTATAAAATTGAATACTAATTCAGATAAACCCGAAATTGTTTTTAAAGATTTTTCCGAATACGGAAAAGCTGGATTGAAAAAAGCCCAAGAAAATATCGAGAAGATCTTATCTCCTTTACCTATTGAAAAAATTGAATTTGCTCTACAAACTGGAAGATCTCAAGCCCATTTAATTGGATCTACCATTATGGGCAGTGATGCAAAATTAAGTATTGTGGATCCTGACTTAGTTCATCATAAAGCTAGAAATCTTTTAGTTTTAGGTAGTGGAGCTTTCCCCACAATGTCACCGTCTAATCCAACCCTTACTATTTGTGCTCTTTCCCTTAGAGCAGCCGAGAGGCTAGGTATATGACAAATATTACTCGACGAAACATTCTGCGCGGATTTGTATTTGTTGGAAGTGTCATCTTAGCTGGTAAGTATTTTTATAAAGTCGTTAAATGGAAAGATAAAGAAAGAATGATTGCAGATATTCTTCATTTACGACTTCACTACTTAAAAATAGATTCTGTTTCGATCGCTGCCTTTGCCAAGGACTTCGTTGAAAAGTTTGGATCAAAGCAGGCCAAAAGCTTTACTACTTCTCGCTACGGATTTCTACCATTTGGAAATGATTACGAATCATCTCAAGAATTTTATGACTTTATAGCTCAAACTTTTCTTCAGTCTTCAAATATTTGGCAAAAACCCTTTGATGATTCAAAGGAAGTAAGATTTATAAAAATATATGATCCGTTTGCGAGTCCTTGTGGCAATGTTTTTTCCTAATATTAGTTTTATTTTTAAAGTCTCAGAGACTTTGGGATAATCTGAGATATAGGCAGTGTAAATTTATTCAATTATTTCAAATACTTTGATAGATGTTTATAACTAGGCTATAACTTGGTTAAAATAAGTCCATAAAGAACATTCCGAAAGAAAATATTTTTTGGACTTACGATCCCCCGCAGGGATGATAAATAGTTATCCCAATAAAATGTTTTAAGTAAACCGAAGGTTTTCATCAGAAAAGTATTCGGAAATTACTTATTGGGACAACTATAGTATTTTAAGAACCTCATAATGAAAATAGCAATCGCTCAGATCGGAACTAATCCGGGAAAAATCGAGCAAAATACAAATAAAATTCTACAGTGGATCGATCGCGCCAAAGATGAAGGTGCGGAGATGGTAATCTTTCCAGAGCTTACAATTCCTGGTTATGCCTCTATGGATCTTTTTCTTAGAGATTCATATGTAGAAGAAAATATCCAGGCTCTTAAGAAAATTGTAAAACATTGCCAAGGTATTAAGGTATTTGTTGGTTTTGTTGATGTTGATAGGACTCGTATTCGTCCCGATAAAAAACTTCATCGGTATAATTCTTCTGCATACATTGAAAATGGGAAAATCATTGCCTTACGAGATAAGACCCTTATTCCCGAATATGATGTATTTATGGAAAAGCGGTATTTCTCGACTGCGCGACAAAGGGATCTAATTCCAATTGGAGATTTCAAAGTAGGCCTGCAAATTTGTGAAGATATTTATACTTGGGGCTATCCCGTAAATGTTACTCAGGAATATGCCGAAAGGGGCATGAACATTATTATCAATATGTCAGCCTCTCCATTCTCAATTGGAAAAAGAAAAACTAGGATTGAGTGGATTAAAGCGGCAACCCAATTTGCCAAAGTTCCAGTTATTTATGCCAACACAGTCGGGTCTTATGATGGCTTTGAAGGCCAAGTTGTTTTTGATGGTAGGAGTCAGGTCTATAATGAGAATGGAAATCTCATTGCGCAAGGCAAAGCATTTCAAGAAGATCTTATAATTTTTGAATTATCCATTAAATCTGATCCTGAAAAAGATAAAGTTCTTGTTCATTACAAAGATGACGACACTCGTGATGTTTGCGATGCACTAACATTAGGACTCTGTGAATATGCTCTGCGAACTGGATTTAAGAAAGCAATCTTAGGAATTAGTGGTGGCTTGGATTCTGCTGTCGTTGCATGTTTAGCGGTAGATGTTTTTGGTCCAGAGAATGTTACACTTTTATCTCTGCCAACTGAATTTTCGAGCAGTGAGACAAAAAATGATGCACAATTGATTTCAAAGAATTTAAATGTAACTTTTAGTGAAATTTCAATACAAAAAATCTTTGAAGAATATAAAAATACATTAAGTGCAGATTTCAAAAATTTCCCTGAAATTCAAAGCGACACAACTTTTGAAAACATTCAGTCTCGAATACGCGGAGCAACCTTAATGGCTTTTGCTAACAGAAATGGTGCCATTTTGCTTAATACAGGGAACAAAACCGAACTTGCTTTAGGATACTGTACTCTCTACGGTGATATGAATGGTGGCATTTCTGTTCTGGGAGATATAAGTAAGGCTCGTGTTTATGAATTAGCACACTATCTTAATAGAAAGTCGCAACGCATTCCAACTAGTATTATTGAAAGAACTCCAACTGCTGAGTTAAAACCAAATCAGACAGACGAACAAGGATTGGGTGCTGCATATTCCGTTCTTTCACCATTAACCGAAGAGCTGGTTGAGACAGATTACGATTACGATACTTTGATAACAAAATATCCAAAAAATATTGTTGATTCTCTTATACTTCGAATAAAAATTAATGAATTTAAACGTCGCCAAGCTCCTCCAGCTATTCGTGTAACGGAAAAAGCTTTTGGCATAGGTCGCCGCATTCCCATAGCTTACTGATGGTGCAAAATTGAGCCAGTTAAAAAAAATCTTCATTACAGCCATTGAAAAACGTAAAAATGCGTTAACGAAATTTGATTGTTTGAGAATTTTAGATGGAGCTGGAGATGGCGCACCTGGAATAATTATTGAAAAGTTTGGCAAAATTGCCATTGCTCATCTTTTTGAGGAACAAGGAAATTGGGAAATAGTTGATTTAAAAGAATTAACCTGGAGTCAAGCAAAGATTGAATCAGTCTATGTCAGAGTTCGCACTAAATCTAAAATTACTGAACTTGAAACTGAAGCAAGTTTAATTTTCGGAGAACCCGTACAGGAAATTATTATCAATGAACAAGGTTTAGAATTATTCATTCGTCCGGAACGTGTTACTAATGGTGGCCTTTTTATAGATACAAGAGAAGTTAGAAAGTTTATTTTTGAAAACTCAAAAGATAAAAAAGTTTTAAATACATTTTGTTATACAGGATCATTAGGCTTGGCCTCGTTTGTAGGGGGAGCTAAAGAAGTCACACAGATAGATTCCAACAAAGGAATTCTAAATTGGGCACGAGAAAACTTTGAATTAAATAAAAAACCTGGATTTGGTTTAGTAAAACATATTCAAGAAGACACAATCTCGTTCATTAAAAAAGAAGTTAAACGAATCGCAAAAGGAACAAAAGATCCATATGATATTGTAATCTTAGATCCTCCTACATTTGGAAGAAGTGAAAAGGGAGTTTTTAAAATTGAAAAAGATTTAGGTAGTCTTTTATTAGCTTCAAAGGATCTTTTATCAGAGAAATCAATTCTTGTACTGACAGTTAATAATCAAAATTTTAATACAAGGGATCTTAAAAATATCATAGAGATTGAATTAGCTCATACATTTAATAAAATGATCGAAATTTTACCTTCACAGTTAGAATATCCAACCGCAGTTAATAAAAGTTCTGTAGTTAGGGGCTGGATTTGTATAGTATAATCTGGTAGTTAGATGCTTATTTGTTAGTTTAGAAAATATTATCTTTCTCAAGCAACTTTCTTAAAATTACAACGATTATATAAGTAAGAGATAGATTATCAATTTTCTTTCAGGGCCCCCTGATGAGTGCAGTAAATAAAGAGCTTAGTCGCGATGAACTAATTTTGAGTTCACGTAGTTTTGCACGCCAAGTTGTAAAAAGACTTATTAAAAGTATGAATCTTCCAGCAGATGCAACTGACGAGCTTTATTCTGCTGCTGAATTGGGATTAGTAGAAGCAGCAGAAAGTTATGATGTAACAAAAAATTCTGATTTTAAATGTTACGCATTCTTTCGAATACGCGGGGCAATCATTGATGCGCTCAGAGAATACTCAAGTATTTCACGACGAGCTTATAAATATTGTAAGGCATTAGAAGCAATGCAAGATTTTAGAGAAACCTCATTGTATTCTACAGATAATTCAAATCTAAAATCAGGAGAACTTGAAACATCAGATAAAATCTTGGCTCGAGTATTAGAATTTGCATCAAAAGGTGCCATTGCCTTCAGACTTTCACTGGATGATTTTGAAGAAGAGGTAACCAGTCATGTTGGTTCTATGCCTAATCCAGAAATGCAACTTGAAACAAAACAAAATCAATCACTTTTAAGGAGAATTGTAGCAACTTTGCCAGAAAAGGAGCGATTAGTATTAGAGGGATATTATTTTAAAGAAAAATCCTTCGTGGAGATTGCTGGCGATGAAAGTGGCATGTCAAAATCATGGGTTTCTCGAATACATAGTCGGGCACTTAAAATTGTCCAAGAGAAATATATTCAAGAGCTTAAAAAATAGTTCAAAACTTTTATTGTTAATAATATTTACTGGTTGTCGAGAACAGATCTTACACGATCTTTCCGAACAAGATGCCAACCGTGTAATCACAGTGCTTCATTCACAAGCTATAGTTGGCGCTAAGGAGCTTCAACCCGATGGTAAGTGGTTTGTGTCTGTAAGTTCTGATGAAGCAGTCAATGCACTTGGTATCATTAGTCAAAAAAGAATTATTAAAAATGAAGCCAGGCCAATCAAAAAAAGCTCTGTTATGTCAAGTCGCGAAGCACAGAGATTTGAATATGAAAGAGAGTTGAGCCAAGAGATTGAAAAAACATTACTAAGTATTGATGGCGTATTTGATGCCAGAGTACATTTAAAGTTAACACCAATAGATCCAATATTAGGTACACAACGTGAAGATAACACTGGTAGTGCCAGTGCTTTATTAGTTCTAGCAAAAGACACAATTTTAGAACGGATTGACATAGCTTCGTTAATCGGAGGTGCTGCTGGGATAAAATCGGGGATGGTCTCAATTGTTATTAGAGAAACTGAAGAAACTCTTAATCCAATAAAAATTAATCGAAGCGAGACTTCTTTGAGCCATTATTTTAAATCCAACATAATTGTCACCACAGTACTTGGATTAACTATGCTGGGTCTTGTTTTTATAATTTTGAAAAAAACAAAAAAATTACTTTTTAAGGGTAAATTATCAAATCTTTCTAGACATTTTGAAGGAGCTTCATAAATGGATCAGATTGATAATAAAAAAAGTTATTTTGCAGCTAGACTTGCAAAAGCTACTTTCCATTTAAATTTTGATTTTCCCGAAGAAATGTTTGACCAAGAGATACAGTTCGAGGTTAGAAATTTTCTTTATAAATTGTATCAGATGCCAATTGTACAACTCCCAACTGACATTGAAATAAAAGGGGAAATCTAATGCAATTTGAGATTCTGAATAAAGAGTTGCTAGAGAAGGAGATTATTGAAGTCCAAGCAAAAGAGAATTCTTTGTTACCTCTCTTAAATTTTTTATATACAAAGAAATTTAAGAAAATTTCTAAAATGGTCCAAGAAGAATTTAATAATAATCAAGAATGGATTGTGTTTGAAACAGAACTTGAACAGGAATTTGGAATTAGTTCAGAAGATATAATAGATTATAGAGACGATAACTTTTGGATCAAGCTTGTCGAACTTGCTGCAATCTTGAGGGCAAAAGATTTAGGTTCAATAGTTACTTTACGAAATGAATTTAAAAAAAATATTCCAAATTCTAAAACTATACTAAGTCTTATTGATCAAAAGGGATCCTTTTTCCAAGTCCAGGTTGCCTATACTTCTAAATCAATTCCCGAAATATGTTGGAATGATATTTTGTCAGATTCTAAATCTTCAATCTTTATTGAAGTATCTTTAAAATTATTTCTAGATTTTATTCCCAATAGTAATTTTAGTTTGCCACTGAGCAAATCTATCCTTCACTTTGGGCTTAAAAACAGTAATCGGCATTTCGATGCAAATTTTATAAGCAAAAATCAAATAGTAATAAAGGAGAAAATAATGAAGGAAGAAGTATTAGTCAGACCTAAAATCGTGCTGGGTAGTCTTAGTATGAATCTTAAAGACTTTTTGGCATTGAGGGTGGGTATGAAAATAGAGATTCAAAACATGGTGCCAATTAAAGGTATTTTAGAGCTTGGAGGGACTCAGTGGATGAATATTGAAATTAACATGAATCAAAATCACTTGGAAATTAAAATTGTTGAGAATGATGATAAAAATATCACTTCTACTGACAACTTTGAAACAAATTGAACGATTATAATTAATGAGAGCTAATTTTTTTATAGGAGTAGCCATGGAAAAGATTTCAACGCTTGGGGCTCATTTGGAAAGCGTTACAGGATTAATGCGTTTTATTCCTGAGCCTAAGAGTAGCATCGCTTCAACATTCGGGACTGTCATGAGAAGTGTCGCTGGAGCGGTATCTGGGGAGTCGGGACGATCGGTTGTTTCGCTGGAGCCGAGTTATCAGTCTCTTCTTGAAAAACAAATTCAACTTCAAGAACAGATGCAGATTGTAACAATGGAATCAAACATTGAAAAAACAAAACATGAATCAAAGATGGCAGCTGTTCGAAACTTTAGAGCTGGTTAAAAGATAATTTAGAGGCACAAGATGGCCAAAACAAAAGGCTTCTTTAGTAGTGAACTTCTTGTTCCTCTTGGCATAGTGGCTATGGTGGCCACTATGCTGATTCCTCTTCCCCATGAATTGCTTAGTTTTTTATTAGTTTCAAACTTTATTTTCTCAATTCTATTATTAATGAGCAGTTTATATATTTGTGAACCGCTTAAGCTGGCAGTACTTCCAACACTTCTTTTATTAGCGACACTTTGTAGATTAGCTCTCAATATTGCCACAACCCGATTGATACTGAGTACTGGTAATGGAGGCGATGTTGTTGCGGCATTTGGAAAAGTAGTTGTTCAAGGGAATCTTGTTGTAGGATTTGTAATATTTTTAATTATTACGTTAGTTCAATTTATGGTGGTGGCGAAAGGAGCTGAAAGAGTTGCAGAAGTTTCTGCTCGCTTTACTCTTGATGCATTACCAGGAAAGCAAATGTCTATCGATGCTGATGTTCGAGCAGGAATAATTGATTCTGATTCTGCACGAAAGAAGAGAGAGGAATTACAAGCCGAATCTCGATTTTATGGATCATTAGATGGAGCAATGAAATTTGTTAAAGGTGACTCCATTGCCGGACTTGTTATAACTGCAATAAACATAATTGGAGGTCTGGCCATAGGTGTTTTTGTTCAAGGCTTAGATATTGAATTGGCAGTTAGGAAATATACACTTTTGACAGTTGGAGAAGGGCTACTTGCACAAATTCCAGCACTTTTAACTGCTACTGCTGCTGGAATGATAGTTACTAAAGTTAGTATAGATGGCAAAGGAAATCTGGCAAGTGATTTAGTCAGTCAGCTCACAAGTTTAAAAAATGTTCTATTTATCACAGCCTTAGTTGGTATTGCGATAGCCTGTCTTCCTGGATTTCCTGCAATGCCATTTTTAGTTTTGTCTTTTGTTATAGCAGTGGCAGCATTCCTTAAGGCACCTGAAATTGATATTTCATTAGAGGACAAACCATTTCAGCCCTGTTTTGTTCCGCCATTAGAAGTCCTGATATCAAGAAAATCAGCAGCAAAAATATTTTCAGATACACAATTAACAAAACGCTTGGATGAGTTTAGAAGTAAAGTTTATTGCAACTCTGGAATTTATCTAAATAAACCATCTTTCAAAGTAGTAGAACTGCTTGAGGGACATGCGGAGCTAAGAGTAAGAGGCATAAAGGCAGTCGGTATTAAAGAAGAACAAAATTTTAATCTTGAGATTCTTTTAAATGAACTACAAGATGTTGTAGCCAAAAATTCATCAGAAATGATCGATGATATTTTAACTAGAAGACTTTTGGATACCTTTGATCATGAAGCACCCGAATTAGTTTCATCAGTTGTGCCAGGTGTAATTACGGTTACACAATTAACTGCGATTCTAAAAAATTTAATTAAAGAAGGACTTACGATTAGGTATTTTGATTTGATACTTCAAGCGATTGCTGAACATGGTTCAAAAGCAATCAATGAAAGATTTTTATATGAAGAAGTACGCGTTACTTTAAAAAGAGTTATTTCTAATAAATTTTCCGAGAATGAAAAACTGATCTTTGCCGCACCACTTTCTCCAGTTCTTGATGTAATGCTTTCTAAAGCTGAGCGAGAAGGTAAGGAAGTAAATTATGAATATGCCGAGATGATTACCCGTAAAGTAAAAGAAAGACCTATTGAAGAGGGTAATCTAATTATTACATCACGGGCTGCCAGAAAATTACTTTGGGAACTACTGGATGCCAAAAGAATAAAAACATCTGTAATCGCTTATGAAGAGGTTGCAGAAAACTATGATTTAAAATTTAAAGGTGAAATACAGATAGAGGCTGGACACGATGAAAAAATTATTATGGAACTTGCAGCGTAAGAGATTTATGGAACGCTGTGTCTTGATGGTTTGGTTTTTTATCACTTTTTCTGGGTGCTATACATACATACCTGAATTAAGTGAAAAACATGCAGCTTTAGAACTGATTGATCGAGGTACTCAAAAGTTACGGGATGGCAGTTTTGAGGAGGCGGAAGCATCATTTAAAGCCGCATATGAGGTTGCAGCTTTGCCAGAAGCGCTAGACGGTCTCGGTAGTGTGGCAACCCTAAGGGGCAATTTTGATCTTGCCGAAATTTACTTTATAAAGGCTTATCAGGGCAGTCAGTTTTATCCAAATGCATTGGGAAATTTAGCTTTGATTAAAGAGAAAAAAGGGGATATTCAATCAGCTAATGCGTTATATTTACAGGCAATAAGAGAAGATCCAACAAATTTTCGTATCAGAGGAAACTTTTCGGCATTCTTGTCTGATTATACTAGTAGAGGGAAAGACGAGGCTCGGATGGAACTTTTAAAAGCCCAAGCATTGGTAGATCATCCTGTACTTGATGCGATGCTCGATGTTAATAGTAGAAAAAATCTTAATAAATAATTAATTATGAACAATCCAAAGAAGCAATCACAAGAAAAAAACAAAGAAAGAAATAAGATTAATTCACAAGTTAATAATAAGTCTGAAATTAACGACAATCTTAATCAAGAGCAGTTAAATAAAGCTGTACAATTTTGGTCAGAAGAGATTAAACAATTAAAATTTCAAAAATTCTCATCAATAGAAGAGGCGGTATCTTCCATCGCTAATAAGGTTGTAGTAAGTATGAATATAGATAAGACAGCATCCGAAGCTACAGTTTTATTCATTGAGGATCTTCTTTTGACTGATCCCATCTTTTCTTTTGAAATTAAAAAAGCGCTTGGCCTTAAGTAGTTTTGTGAATAAATTCATTATCTTAAGTTGTCAGTATTCTCCTCTTAAGAACTCTTCTGAAAATGCAGATATATATAATAACTTTCAAAAGTCTTTGCCGAAAAGCAAAGGCTTTAGAAAGTTACTATCCCCCGGAGGGATAATAAATAGTGTTTTTCATTTTCAAAAATCATTGTTAACCCGAAGGGTTAACAAGAAACAAGATTTAACATAGTCTTTATTGCCATATATCGTGATTCGGCAAAGACTTTTGAGAAACACTATACTAAGTATCCCGTGTTTTAAGACTATCCTCTATTAATTTCAAAGTTTCTCTATGGATTCAAGATTATCAGGCAGTGAAGAGGAACGAGTCATCACTCGATTTACTATATTGGTAATTGATGAAGATGATCTTGTGCGTGATCTTGTTTGTCGAACAATTTCAGTAATGGGTCACAGGCCTTTGCCAGTTTCTGATATTATCCAAGCTAAGAGTGAATGTGCAATTAAATTACCAGATTTAGTGATTTTAGACCTTAGTGTTTCAGGCAAGAAAGGACTTGATTTTACAAAATGGATTAAGAAGCAGACTCATGGAGAGATGATTCCTTTACTCGTTTTAACCGAATTAGGTGATGCTGGAGGCAAGATTTTAGCCTTAAATACAAAGATAGCAGCACTGGATGAGGGAGCTGATGACTTAATCACCAAACCTTTCCTTTTTCAAGAATTAAGAGCTCGTTTAAATACTTTAATTCGAGCTCGTACATTAAGCTTGAAACTTATTGAAAAGAATCAGCTCTTAGCTGAAGCACATGAAAAGATTGTCACACAAGAAAGACAGTTATGTGCAACACAACTTGCTGGAGCCGCAGCTCATAATCTAGGACAGCCTTTGACTGCCATGAAGTTAAATTGTCATCTATTAGAAACCTTGAATCCGCAGGATCCTAAACATGGCCAGGCTCTAGCTGCGGTTAAGAATGATATTGTTCGACTTACTCAGTTACTTGAAAATCTAAGAAACGTTAACGCCGCTAAGACAGAAGAGTATCATAGCGGCGTTAAGATTTTAGAAGTTGAGTGATATAAATCACTTAACTTGTATTAGCTACAAGACAATTCGTCTAAACCACAGGTAGCTACTCTCTCTTGGTTAATTGCATTTCTTTCTCCAAGTAATTCCTCATTCTTACTTAAAATATCAGAAACCTTGCTCTCTAATTTAAATTCATAGTCTTGAATTTTAGAGGCTGTTTTTGAGCGAATAGAATCTTCTTTAGCTTGGCATTTGTCTTTTAAGACTTCTATCGAGAGAAGAAGCTTAGTATTTGTATCAAGATACTTTTGAATCTGAACTTCATTATTATCAGTACAGTTACCTTCAGAAAATCCAAAAAGGTCCCCAACACAATTGATAATAGAATCCAAAAAATTACTCTTTAAAAGGGTATTGGCAGCAATCTTTTGCAGAATCTTATTTTCGGAATTATGACAGCTACTACTTAATTTGTTTATTGAGTTATTGCTGTATACTCGAGTCTTTGTAATTGAAGCATTTGTTTTAATGATTGTGCTTTCAATCTTTGAATTATTTTTATTTTCCTTAACACAAAGCTTATCGAATTTTTTTGTTAATTTTAGATCAAGCTTTGTACAGGAAAGAGCTGAAGACATAATCGGATCGAATGAAGGAAGATAAGATAAATCTTCCGCAACGCTGTTTGATAATGCAACGCTGGCTGAAATAATAAAGAGACATACAAGTGATAATAAATTTCTAATCATAAACATTCCTCGCAACAACTGATGAAATATAAACATTGTTATAAACTATTGAGAGCTAATAATCAACCGAATCTCGCAGGTCAAGTACAGCTAACCTCTTGAAAAAACAGTGATAATTTGCTAGCTATTAGCAAAACTTAGCTTTCTAATAAATGTTATTAGTAAGAGATTTTGAAACGTATCATTAAAAAATGAATTTTTTCATTTTTAGATCAGATTAAACAATGAAGGATGATCTTGATCAGTGCATGTGTTTGGTATTTTTCATAAAACCACAATATTACCAAGTACTTAGCTATAATAGGAGTCGATCTCAACTAATACTTTTCGGTTCTTTCTGGCCTTACAAATAGAAGACCCAATAACTCGTCATTATAAGGCATGAGAGTGATCATTAAATAATCAGAATTAATGACATAGATATTCTGATTATGAATTTATGGATTTAATACAAGACAGTATTCAAGAAGTTCTCGAGAAGAACAAAGTAGGCTTTTGGAGTCTAGATTTAATATCTAAAAAAATTAAATGGCCTTTTAATATTCTATCTGAATCCCTCTTCAAACCTAAAATTCATACTGAAAATCTTCAGGATTTATTTTGTTTAATCTACACAGATGATCAAGTCAGAGTAAATCAAATTATTTTAGATTGTATCCAGAATAAGAAAAATCTAGATATTGAATTTCGCTTAGAAAGCAATTCTAAAAATTGGTACAGAATAAAAGCAAGTATGGAATTCGCAATAAATGAGTCTCCTGTCAAAATAAGTGGAATTATTTGGAATGAAACTGATCAGAGCAACAAATATAATCAGATAGATTTACATAGAAATCGATTAAAGAGTGGCATCTTGGAACTGCATCATAGGACCAAAAACAGTTTTCAGATTATTAGATCGTTACTAAACATGGAAGTTAGAAAAAATGGGTCACTGGATCAGGAAGCAGTTAAAAAAATTATTGCTTATCTGCAAGGATTAGTTTTAATTCAGGATTTTATAACAGATAATTTGAAAAATAATCAAGCTTCTGAGGATATTTCTGCAAAAGATTTGTTCCAACGATTGAGTCAAGTATTGCAAAATTTAGATCCTCATCGTGAGATTGAATTTCATATTAAAGATTTTTCTATTAACATTCGAATGGCTTCAACGCTGGTTATGATAATTACTGAGCTGATATTTATAGCTAAAAAGTATGGAAATGGCAGAATTGATATGAATTTTGTTAATAATGATAACAATAATATATCCTTAAAGATTGGCACCTGCCTGAATAACGATAGTTGTGAAGAAATCATTGCTAAAAATTCAGGGATTGAATTAGTAAGATTTTTGATTAAGGGTGACTTTAAAACAAAACTAAATCTCGTTTTTGATAAACCTGGTTATTTAAGTGCAGAGTTTGAATTTCCAACAGTAGCGAATTTCTAAAATATATATTTTTCATTTAATATTTTAGTCAGCCAAAAGAGCACTTAGTTTATCCAAGTTCCGAATTTTTATAATACCTGGTTTGGCTAAGTCTAACACTCCTTCACGCTCAAGATTTTTTGTTACACGAATTGCGGTCTCAGGTGTAGATCCAGTTAAATCGGCAAGTTCTTTACGTGTTAGGTAAATTCTCGGTTGTCCTATATCAACACCATCTTTTCCAAATCTAGGAATAAGATTTATAAGTGTTGAAGCAATCCTACATTCAACTTTGGTGTGAGCTAAACCCAATGCCAGTTCATTTGATTGAGATAGTCTTTGAGACACTTCTTGAGCAATGATCTGATATAATTCAGGATGTTTTTCAATAAATTCAATAAAATTTGAACCTCTTATCATTAGTATTTTTGAAGGTTTTTGAGCAAGAATAGTTGAGTTTGTAATTCTACTTTCTAGAACTCTTAATAATCCAGTGATGTCTCCAACTGCTAATAATTCTAGAGTTAATTCTTTGCCGTTAGAAATACTTTTTGTGACTGCTAAGCGACCACTAAGTACGATAAAGCCAAATTCAGGTTTCACTTCGCTTTTTGAAATTACTTGGCCATTTTCCAAACTTTTAATGGCACTACCCTTTGCGAGTATTGAAATTTCTTTTTTTGAGATCGATCTGAATAGGGGAAGTGAACTGATAAATTTAACCCGTCCTTCTTCTGCATTCAAATCTTCTTCGATAAAGATCTCTATTTCGGACTGATCGGATATCTCTTCTTCATGCTCCGAGTTTCTCCTAATACTATTCAAAACAACCTCAAGAGTGGTTCTTAGATCATCGATATCATATGGTTTTAGGATATAACCGAAAGGATAAGTTAATTTTGCGCGCTGTAATGTTCCCTCGTCTCCATGTGAAGTAAGAAATATTATCGGAGTTTTCACAGAATCTAAAATTTGCGCTGCGGCCTGGATACCATCCATTGCTCCTTTAAGATTAATATCCATAAGTGCTAAATCAGGTTTCAATTCCCTAGCTTTGACAACTGCGAGCTCTGCAGTATCAACATGACAGACAACCTCATAGTCTAAACCTTCCAGCATTTGACACAGATCAAGTGCAACAATACCTTCGTCTTCTACCACCATAATTCGGGTTTTGAGTGACATTGATACTTATCCTTTTATAAATCCATGATTATTGGTGTGATGTCTATCTTCCACGACCAAAATAAATAGAATGATTTTTTAATCTTAATTGTTATTTATGTATTTAATTATTTTTGACAATGCTGTTGATATGATCAAGATCATCTTACGTTGCTAACCCTATTGCTACATCCGATAAGTTTTTTACCTAGGAAATCCACTTGCGGTACTATGGTTCCTCGAAGTGGAACGAAATAGAGAAGTATTCGGAAATTACTTATTGGGATAACAATGGCTAATTTATTCTTTCTAAGTCTTTAGACATTTTTAAATAAATCTTTTCGTAGTGCTGAACCGTCAGTTTGAAGTCTTCAACTACGCTTTTAGCTAATGTTAATGAATACTGATAGGTCATAACTCCCATTCGCAGTGGTAATCGAGATTCTAATACTGATGTCAATCTTTGGGATATAGATCGTCCGTCGTTCAAATGACTAAAAGCTTCTTTAAAAGGCATCGGAGATTTATTAAGCCATCTTATTGCATCTGCAATTAATGAACGATCAAATTTGTGTGGAGTAGTTAATGTAGGATTTTTGATAAGGCTCATTCTCTCTTCGATCTCAGGAAGTTGACTATACATTTCATCCATATTCTTGCGTAATTTTCTATGTAAATTATTGGGCCGTACCTGAACCAAGGTCGATTCATCAATTCGATTTCCAGTGACTGAGTGTATAAATGTACGCCAAGTCTTTTCAGTATTTCTAATATCCTTGAGAGTTGCAGTAGAAAAAGGAGTAATCCGTGAATGTGTTTCAAAATAATCTAGAACAAAGTTACGAGAACCTACCTTAAGTGAATCATTCCATCTAACAGATAATATTTCCCGAAAAGTAAGTTGAGCTTCTGAATTAAGAAAATTATATTTAGCAAGCGAGATAATTTCTTGCATTCCTTGAAGTTTATTCGCAAAGCGAAGAAAAAGTGGTAAATCTGATTCAAAGAGATGGACTAATGGCCCTTGAGCTGCAGTGCGCATTAAATCTATATATTCTTTGCCAGTAGTATTTAAAAGATCCCTAAGTTCAGTACATGATAATCCAACTGTATCTAAAGTTTCTGATCTGTATAGTCTGTTTGTAGAGGACTTAAGCGAAGCAAATTCTGGTATTTCATCAAAGACTCCAGCCCTGGCAAGAAGATCTACGGCTGATAAAGCCAGAGCAAAATCTTCAGAAACAGACATTACTTGATCTGATGCGGGATGAAGATCTTTCCCTACTATGGTCTCGAGTCGCTTTTTTAAATATGGAGTCACTATCTTAAGTATCAAAGGCACAATTGCTAAATCTATTTCTCCTGCACCCTCAGGATGCATTCGAAGACGTACATGTGCTGAATCCACCGCAAGTTCTAATAAAGCAGTTTTGGGAAATTCATTAAGAACATTTATTTGATGGACAAGTGTCTCTAAATTACTGTGAAAATGAATTAAGGGTAACAATAAGATATCTTCAGCATTAGGGAGTACTTGAGCTAGAGAGTGTCCTGCCCTTTTTAATGAAGGCAATACGACTGCATCGAGCTCTTTCATGACATTAAATTTTCTTGTTAAATCATTATCTTCAAGTACGATATTTGATAAAGCGAGCAATTGATTTGTTATTGATCCGCAACATTTAGATTTTGTTTCGTCATCGAGTAAGTTAGTGATGGATTGTAAGCCTACTTTACTATTCATCAAATCTAATAAAATTTCTTTTGGTAATTCTTCATAAAGAACTAAAGGCAGAGCTCCAGGTTTATCAATTTCTCCTTCAAGCCAGGTAGATTCAAAAATTGAAGTAGCTTCTGTAGGCTCATGATGAAGAACTAAAATATCTGGTGCAAATTGAGAAAGAATTTTAGGAGACCATGCATATGCAAGTTTAGCATAAAGATTAGCTCCCTCAATCGGATCGATTTCTATTGTCTCAATTACCGAAAAAGTACTAATAAGTTGTAATTGGAGTCGTCCCAAAGTAGATCTAGAGATTCTATGAGGTTCTAAATGAAAAATTGTAATATCAATAATTTCCCTGCTAAGCGGAACCATTTGCGCATCCTCAAATGGGAATGATTCGATAGGGGGTCCAAGCGAATTTTCTCTATCATCTTGACTTGTCATTAGGTACTTACAACTTTACCTGAATTTAATATTTGAATAGCCACCACAGATAGTAGAATTACTCCACTTTCTTGAGCAGCTCTTGAATAGCTAAAATTAATTCTTCCGCTTCAATTGGTTTACAATAAAATTTTTGAAAACCAGATTCAAAAGCCTTCTTCTTTTCTGTTTCTGAAGACCTTGCAGTTAAGGCAATTGCGGGAGTATTGCGATGTTTTTCAGAAAAAAGTGAACGCACTTTTTTAATCATTGAATGTCCATCCTCTAGAGGCATAGATAAGTCACTGATGATAATGTCAGGGGAGAATTTTTCAGTTAATAACAATGCCTCATGAGCGGACTCTGCTAAAAATACTTCAGAATCTAATTCAGAAAGGGTTCGATTCAAAAAATCTAGTGTATCTAAGTTATCATCTACGATAAGGATCTTTGATCCTTGCAATGAAGTAATCTGTTGATCCGAATGATGGTCCATTAGTCGTGACTTTTGATTTTCTTGCAATAAGAGAGAGAATCTAAAAGTAGATCCCAAACCTTTACCCTGACTTTCAACACTAATATGCCCACCGTGTAATTCAATTAAGTGTCGGACGATGGCAAGTCCCAATCCTAATCCACTATGTTCTTTTGTCGTTGATGAATCTCCTTGTCTAAATCGTTCAAAAACATGTGGCAGGAAAGCTGGCTCAATACCAATACCAGTGTCGGTAATTTCAACAACGGCCCATTGATCAATACCAGTCATGGATATAGTTATAGAACCATTAGGAGGTGTAAATTTCATAGCATTATTGAGTAAATTCCAAAAAACTTGTTGTAAACGATCCTCATCACCTAAAATATAAACAGAATTACAATTTGTTATAAATTTTGTATGTAGATGCTTGGCTTGGGCACCAGGTAATATTGAATCTATGGCTCTTCCAATGATCTGTTTTAGATCCACAGATTTCATACTAATTCTGGCCTTTCCAGTAATAATTTTAGAAACATCCAAAAGATCATTTACAATATTAACTTGAGCCTTCGTGTTGTGTTCAATGGTATCAAGGGCATGAGCAGATGTTTCCGCATCAAGTTTTGAGTTCTTCATCAAACGAATCCAACCTAAAATAGATTGTAAAGGAGATCTTAATTCATGAGATAGGTTTGCAAGAAATTCATCTTTGGCTCTATTGGCTTCTTCTGCGCGAGCTCTTTCTCGACGTTCTCTAATCAAAGCTTCCTGCTCAGCAAGTTGGCGGTTTCTTACTTCCTTTGTAATACGCTCAAGATCAAGGCGCATTTTTTGTTCTTTTAACCAAGCACTACGGAGTTGCAATTCTATAGATTTGTGACGTGATATATCAAGATTACAGCCGACTATTCTAATCGGCTTATTATTTTCATCTTTAATAATAACGGCCTGATCCCAAATATAAAGGTAATGGCCATCAGAATGTTTGATTCGGTACTCAACTTCGCAGTTGTCTGATTCGGTTTGAAAGGCTCTCAAAACTCGTTGAAGATCATCTGGATGGATTCTACTGTTCCACCATTCGGGACTTTCTGAAGCGTTCTCTGCTTTTTTACCGAGTAATTTAACGTATTCTTGAGAGCGTTTAACCTTTCCAGTTCTTAGATCTGCATCATACATGATGCCAAAAAGAGCTTTAGCAAACAGAGCTAATTGCTCCGTTTCAGGAGGAAGATTTTCTGAGATATCTGTATTTTCAGTTTGTTTTGATTCTGATTGATTTGAAGAGTGCAATTCATTGCTCCATAGTTAAAGACCGCCAAATCCATCTGCGAAGAAATGAAATCTTAACAGAATGGAGGAATAAGTCACCTTGTATCGAATTTTTACACACTTTATCTTTTTAAGAGGTGCCACTCAGTAATGGTTTCTCGATACAAGAGGATTTTAACATGATGATAAGTTTAGCATTTTTTACAATATTCAACAGAATGCTGAATAAATTATGGGTTTATTATCATTTCCTAAATTAGTCTAAATTTACCCAGCAAGTTCTCGAATAGCTAGAATAACACCATCGACATTGCCATCTTTAATTACAAATCTTTTAGCTCCGTTTTTGATTATGGAATCTATTTCAATCTGATCAGCAGACCCACTAAAAATAATAATATTTGTTTTAGTAGAGACCCTAATAAGTTCAGAAATATGGCTAGAAGTATTTTCTCCAGACATATGTAGATCTAAAATTAAAAAATCAGGTTTCAGTTTCTGCATTTCACCAATCAAAACGGTAATATCAGTAACCAGCCCTAAGCATATCATGTCAGATTGATCGTTTATGACGGACTCGAGATCAAGAGCTATTAACACTTCATCTTCAGCACATAAAACTGTGATTTTTTTTGTATTGTTCAATTTAACTACTCATTAAAATTAAATAATATAAACAATTAAAACATATATAATGCTAAATACGTCAACAACTAAAATATCCCATAAATATATGATTTATGTCATGTTGAGTGATTAACCAGTAATGAATCATTCTTCAATCTAGACATTTAAAAAAAACCACAAAATTTTCATGATGCTAAATCAGGACTCGCATACTTAACTCATTAAGAACCTCTACATAACATGACTATGGACATACTTTCCACCTGAATCAAATGCAATAAGTACAAGTCATAAGAAGGTCGTTAAAATTAACTTAATTTTTAATTGGTAATATTTATGAAAAATATAGCAGTTTACGGAATTTATTCTACTCGTTTAGCAGCAGAAAGTGCAGTTGAGAAATTAAAAACAATTGGATTTGATAATTCAGATGTTTCTGTTCTTTTTTCTTCTTCCAATAGCAGCAAAACATTTGCTCATGAAAATAGTACTAAAGCACCAGAAGGAGCAGCTACTGGAACTTTATCAGGAGCTACGATAGGAGGAGTTTTAGGACTTCTTGCTGGTATCGGTACTCTAGCAATCCCAGGCGTAGGACCGCTCATTGCTGCTGGACCGATCATGGCAACATTAGCTGGAGTTGGTGTGGGTGGAGCCCTTGGTGGTCTAACTGGAGCACTGATTGGTCTTGGAATTCCTGAATATGAAGCTAAGAGATATGAAGGAAGAATCAATGACGGTGGAATTCTGTTATCTGTTCATGCTGATGACAGTGTCTGGGCTCAGAAAGCTTGGGACATTTTGAAAAAAACAGGTGCCGAAGACATTAGCAAAAAGAATGAATCTTCAGCTGAAGATCGAGACAGTGATAACGATAACCGCCCTTCAATGAGATAACGTTTAAAATTATATAAGGAGTAGGACTATGTCTGAATTAAAAGAACTAAAAGATGGTTTGATAGATCAGTTAAAGGATCTATATAGTGCCGAGAATCAACTTCTCAAAGCGCTACCGAAAATGGCTAAGAAAGCTACAAATGAGAATTTGAAAGAAGCCTTTACCTCTCATTTGTCAGAAACAGAAGACCAAGTACAACGACTTGAGAAAATTGCAGAGATTATTGGAGAAAAACTTTCCGGTAAAACTTGCCTAGCAATGAAAGGATTAATTGAGGAAGGTAAAGAGATATTGCAAGAGGAGAGTGAGAATGACGCTCTTATTGATGCTCTATTGATTGCTGCCGCTCAAAGAGTGGAACATTATGAAATGGCCGCTTATGGAACTGTCTGTGCTTTTGCTAAAGAGCTTGGAGAAACAAAAATAGTAAAACTTCTGGAAGAGACCCTTCAAGAAGAGAAAGAAGCTGATAAAAAGCTAACTACTATTTCTGTAAACGAAGTTCTTAAAGAAGCTAATAGTTCATCAGAGATGGAAGATCTAGATGAACCTTCGACGAAGTCGGGAAGAAGGCAAGATCCAACTTCAAAGAGGCCAGGGACCGCAACTAGGTTATTTGGTCTATTTAGTTGTCTTATGCTTTCAGGTTATTTTAGCTCTACGGCTGTGAGCGAGACTAATGCCGATAGAGTAGATAACGAAAATAAAGCTATGGAGTATAATGCTGATAACACCGGCAAGAATACTCGAGATAGAAATGATACGAGAATAACTGCCGATGATCAGAAACTTGCAGGAACTGATCTAGAAGTATTGGCACGCATTCGTCGGGAAATAATGTCTAATGACAACCTCTCCATTAGTGCTCAGAATGTTAAGATCATAGTGGAAAATGGGAATGTGGTTTTACGAGGTCCGGTTGCTTCAATAGGAGAAAAAACTTGGATTCAAAATGCTACATCAAGAGTAGCTACCAGGTATACTATTGTTAATGAACTGGAAGTCGCACCTAGTTAATTTACACCTAGTTAATTTA
>Ga0163144_10001884_pt1 | contig 49056 bp, 27 predicted proteins | sample OliLak19BULKMAT1_FD_123175 | JGI IMG/M metagenome (GOLD analysis project Ga0163144, IMG submission 123175) | Freshwater microbial mat bacterial communities from Lake Vanda, McMurdo Dry Valleys, Antarctica - Oligotrophic Lake LV.19.BULKMAT1 | ecosystem: Environmental > Aquatic > Freshwater >... | reverse complement strand
TCATGGGCGCTCCTGGCTTGTTCGAAGGCCATTAGGCGAGCCCTCGCCGTTTGCGTAACAACCATTCGCTGCCCAGACAGATCACTAGAAGGATGAGCAGGCCGGGCGCCTGCCAGACGTTGATGAGGTGGCGTTCGACGGTGACGGTTATCGGGTTTGCGATCGGTTTAAACGATTGATAAGAGGAGAGCGAGGCCGATGCGCCGCCAGAAATTCGCGCCAGTTCGGCCAGAGCCTGTGTGTCCGGCACGATGCTCAGGAACTCACTGCGTGAGACTCCGACTTCGAAGGTGCGCTCCTGTTTTTGCGGCTCCTGCCCGGTGCGTTGCAGACTGACGTTCACGCGATGCGGTCCGGTTTTTTTCGGCGTGAATGAGAATGCGTAGCGGCCGGGCACGGCAGGGTCGGACGTGGAGCGCGCGAGGCTGTTCGCGCCCGCGGGGTCGTCGATGGAAAAACTGGCGACAGCATCGCTCTGAAAATTTCCGTCTTTGTCTTTGAGCATCAACGAGAATGTGGCGAGTTTGCCAACTTCGAGAATGGGATCTTCACTGAGCAGCGAGCCGAGGGCTTTGTGCATGCGCGGATCGCCGGCGAGCCAGCGCACGGACTGTCCCCAATAGCGCTTGTGGTAATCCGTATCGGTGGTCCGTGCCGTGCGCCAGTGCCACGTGCCATCGAGCGCGCTGGAGACGACGCGTCCGGCGCCGCTCTGCCAGGCGGCGGCGATGGGACGCGCGCCAACGGGAGTGCGCAGCTTGGGATGCAGAAGCAGGGTGGTCGCGCCCGGACGTGCGGAGCGGAACGCGTTCCCGCCTTCGACCCAGGGGAGCTTGGACCAGGCTTCTTCATTTTTCACGGGATCGAATTCGAGCTGCATGGCGGGGTGCATGATGCCTTGGGTCGTGACCTGGACGTTAAAGCGATTGATGAGCTGGAGTTTCTTCTCTCGCGAAAGGTCCAGCGGAAGCAGGCGCGCGAGCGAGGTGCCCTCGTAGTTCCCGGCGGAATAGACTTTCAGCCCCCCGATCGTCAGCAGGCCGCCGCCGTGGTTTCGCACGAATGTTTCGAGCAAGTCGAAACGATTGGATTGTTCAAATATTTTGCGTTCAAGATCGCCGAGAATCAAGACGTCGAAATAGTTGAGTTCGTCGGCGGTTTCGGGGAAGCCGGACTTTGGAGCGCGTAAAACAGGTTTTCCGTCGGGCCGAGTGGGTTTGCCCTGATAAAACCATTCGTCGCCAGGAAGGCGGACGAGTCCGTGGAAATCGATGACCGGATCGGATTCCAGGGCCTGCTTGGCGAACTTGTATTCCCAGCTGGGTTCGCCTTCAACGAAGAGCACGCGAATTTTTTCGTCGCGCACGTCGAGCTGAAACGAAGCGGCGTTGTTCACCGCTGAGAGTTCCCCATTCACAGGCAGTATGCGCAGTAGGTAGCGCTGCAGACCGGCGGTGGGTGCGATGAACTCCACGCGGATGATGGCGGGATCGTCTCCGGGTTTGAGCGTGGCTTTGCTGGTGGCGATTTCTTTTTCGGTTGTGCCAGTGAAATGAACGAGTTGCACAGCCGCCTCGCCTTCGATGCCGATCGAGCGGACCTGAGCCGAAATAAGCGCGCGATCGTTCTGATAAACGAATGGCGGAATCGACACGGAATCCAGGATGACATCGCGCAGTTCGGCAGCGTCTCCGACAACAAGCGTACTGACCGGAGCGGGCAGTTCGGACGCCGCCGCCACGAGGTTTTCGGTGCTGAGTTGAATGCCGTCAGTGATCAGAACAATTTGCGAGAGGGGCGTGCGGGTGGGTTCGGAGGCGAGGCGAACGAGCGCGCGCGCGAGGTTCTGCGGGGATGAATCGACGGTGGAGGCGGGTGTTCCTGGAGCGCCGGAAGTTTGAACGACCCGCACGGAATGTGTCTTCTTCAAATTCTCCAGAAGGCCGTTTTTCCACAGGCTATTCTGAGCGCGCGTGAAGCGGGTGCCGCCGCCATCGGGCAGGCTCATGCTCGGAGAATCATCGAGGATGACGAGCAGCTCGGGCAGCTGCGGGCTGGCGACGTTGACCGCGCAGACGGCTCCGCTGACCATGATGATGAGCACGAGAGTGGAGATGAAACGCAGGCTTGCCAGGCCGAGGCGTGAGCGCAGCGTGAGTCCTTCGGTGGTGCGACGGTAGCAGATCATGGCGAGCACCAGCGCGAGCAGCCAACCGCCGGTGATGAGCGCTCCGCCGCCCGGTGCGAAGGACCACTGCATGACTTTCAGGCGTGCGGCGACGAGATCCCAGGACCCCTCGGCTGCCAGTGCCAGCCGTGCCATGATGTCGAAGAGTGTCTCCATCAATTCGCGGCCTCGCTGGGGGTGCGCCATGCCAAGAGGCTTTCAAGGATCAGCAGACACAGCGCGGCGAACAGGATGTAGCGCCACACGTCGCGGCCCGTGCGCAGGTCGGCGAGAATCGGCGTCATGTCTGAATTGAATTTCTGAACGGATGCCGATCCCGCGGGGAACATCGCCATGAGTTCATCATCGGTAACAGAGTCGAGAGTGCTTTCGCGCGCGCTGTGATTGACCGAGACGGGTACGGAACTGCAGCCGACTTTGGGTTCCAGGACGACGCCTTCGGAGACGCCGGGCTGCATGGTGATCAGGTAGTGGCCTTCGGTCGTGGCTGAGGGAAGAATGAGCGCGCGGTCGGTGCGCATCCAGGCGAGCGGTTCGTAACTGGCGGCGGCCGCGGAGACGAGGCGGAAAGCGGCGGGCGTGCCGGCGGCCAGTTCGCGGGGGATGAATGTGGACGCGCCTTCGCCGACCGTGCGTTCAGGCTGCAATGTGGATGGCAGCGCGTCGGTGCCGAGGTACTTCACGAGATTGCGCACGAGTATGACGAAGGCGGGGCGCAGCGGCCAATCACTGGCGCTGGCGTGGGCGCCAGTCGCGGCGAGAACGATGCGGCCTTTGCCGATGCGCCCTTCGACGAGTGCGGGAGAGCCATCAGAAAAGCGCGCGAGAACGGTGGATTGAGCGGCGGGGTCGAGCATGAAACGCGAACTGGTGCTGAGGGAGTGGATGCCGGCGCCGACGCGTTCCTGAATGCCGGCCATCGCGGCGCTCTTTTCGTTGATCGACTTGAGATAGACGAAGCTCTGCGATTTTTTCTCGCCGACTTGCGCGGGAAGAAATCCCCAGGCATTGCATTCGTCAGCGGTGGAATTGGCGCCGGGGAAGACGAGGACGCTCTTGCCATCGCTGGCGAACTGGCGGATCTTTTCGCGTGCCTCGGCGTCCAGCGCCGGGACGCCGGCGAGGATCAGCACGCCGAACTCGGCCAAGCGGCGGTCCTTGAGATCGGCCAGTTCGCATTCGCGGGCATCGGCGGCGTTGCTCTGGCCGGTGCCGGCGCGCGGGACGAGTGCGTTGGCGAGAAAAAATGTTTCGCGCCCGGCCGCGTTTTCAGACGGCACGCCGTTTACAAGCAGCGTGGCGACCGGGAACCGCACACCGAGCTGAAAGTACCAGTTGTCGTCGTAGGCGAAGGGGTCGGCCGGCATGGCGATGCGGGCTTGGCAGAGCATGTTGCGCTCGCTGCTCATGACGGGAATGGGGAAGCTGACGAGCATGGCGCTGCCAGGCTGGATCGGAGGGAGTTTGACTTCGGACGGTTTGCCGCGATCGCCACAGGCGACGGTGAGCGTGGAGGCGTCAGAAATGTGCGAGCCGTAATTCTTGACGGTCGCGGTGCCGACGACAGTCTGGCCGAAGTCGGCTTCGCGAGCGGGGACCGAGCAGTTTTCCAGGCCGAGATTGGTTCCGGCGGCGGGCGGTTCGACGGAAATGGCGAGGAGCGAGAGTCCGGCGATGCTGGCGGGCGGTTCGTTCCGCCATTCGGATTTTTGAAAGTCAGAAATAAGAATGAGTTTGCGGTCGCCATCCTGAGAGGTTCGCAGCAATTGTGCCGCGGCGGCCAGCGTGTGCTGGATGTTGCCGGGAAGCGCGGAGATGCGGGAGTGCTGCAGCGATTGCAGCAGGCGCGCGTGATCGCAGGTGAGTTGCAGAGGCGCTGAGGTGTCAAATCCGGCGAGCGCCGCTTTTTTTCCGGACGGCATTTTTTTCAGCGCGGTGTGGATGTGGGCGGAGTCGGCGCGCAGTTCGGGCAGCGCCAGATCCATCCCTTTATCGCCGGTGAGCAGCAGGCCGGTGGGCTGGCCCTGGCGGAGAAAAAGTTCGTCCGCGATTTCTTCTCGCGTAAACAGCGGCGCTTGTGGTTGAGTGGAGGTGAACAGAATTTCCGCGCGGTCGGATGCGGCGAGTTTCGCGAGGACGGCTGCGGCCGCGAGTTTGGCGTGCGCGAAAAGTGTCTTTCCATCACGCTCGCGCGACATGCTGGGAGAGTTGTCGAGCACGATCACGAAGGAGCCGCGCTGCTCGCCGAGAGGGGCATTCCAGAAAGGACGCGCGAGGCCGAGCATGAGCGCGATGAGCAGCGCGATACGCAGGAGAAGGAGCAGTTTGTCGATGAGACGGCGCTGAATGGTGTTGTTCTTGATGGTCTTGTCGAAGAAACGCAGCGTGGTGAAAGCGCGCTCGGGATAGCGCTGCTTGTGAATTAAATGAATCACCAGCGGGATGGCCGCCGCGGCGAGTCCGTAGAGGAATGCGGTGCTGAGGAAGCTCAAACTAACGCGCCCTCCGCGAACGGAATTGGAAGTAGTTGGTGACGACCGTTTCGATGGGCGTGGAAGTGCGCACGAGGTTGTAGTCGATATTGGATTTCAAACAGGCTTCGCGAAGGCCGGAGCAAAACTCATTCACGCGGCTTTTATAGGTGCTGCGAAACGAGGCGGGATCGACGGCCACGCGCGTGCCGGTTTCCAATTCGCGGAAATTGGCGAGTTCCTGATACGGCAGTTCGAGCTCGCTGTCGTCCAGGGTGTGAAAGACGATGACATCGTGCTTCTGATGTTGAAAGTGGCGCAAGGCGTGCATGATTTTTTCAGTGTCGTCGAGCAGGTCGCTGATGAGGATGATCATGCCGCGCGACTTGATTGTGCCGGCCAGATGGTGGCAGACGGCGGGGACGTTGGTCGCGGGGCCGGGCGTGATCTGTGAGAGCGCGTGGAGAATTAAACGCAGGTGCTGGCGGCTGCCGCGCGGGGGGATGTAAGTGCGGATCTGGCTGTCGAAATTAACGAGCCCGGCCATGTCGTTCTGATGAATGAGCAAGTATGCCAACGTCGCGGCGAGGTACGAACCGAATTGAAGTTTGGTGAGTTTTCCGTCGCCGAAATCCATGGACTTTGAGCTGTCGAGAATGATCGTGGCTTTGAGCTGGGCTTCCATCTCGAAGCGCTTGACGTAGTACTTGTCCTTGCGCGCCCAGACGCGCCAGTCCACGGTGCGCAGGTCGTCGCCGGGAACGTAATCGCGGTGATCGACGAATTCGACGCTGTAGCCGAAATCGGGGCTCTTGTGGTAGCCGACGAACGCGCCTTTCACGAGTTTTCTCGCGGCCACTTCCAGGTTCGGAAGTCGGCTGAGAATGTCGGGATCAAGAAAGCGAGAGCCGCCGGATTTCATTCAGACTGATCCTTATTCTTTGGGTTCGGGGATGGCTTCGATCAGTTCTTTGATGATCTGCACGGTGTCGATGCCTTCGGCTTCGGCGGCGAAATTGGGGACGATGCGGTGACGCAGCACGCTGATGGCGCAGCCGCGAATGTCTTGAATCGAGACGTGGTAGCTGCCGCGCAGGATCGCGCGGGCTTTGCCGCCGAGAATGAGGTTCTGAATCGCGCGCGGGCCGGCGCCCCACTGCAGCCATTTTCCGGCGACCTTGGAGGTGCCTTCCTGATTGGGGCGCGTGGCGCGGACGAGGCGCGTGGCGTAGGTCGTGACATGGCGCGAGACGGGGACTTTGCGGACGAGGCCCTGGTATTTCAGGATGTCGGCCGCATTCATGACGACTTTAAGATCGGGCTTGGCGTCGACGGTGGTTTGTTCTCCGATCTGAATCTCTTCGGCTTCGTCGGGATAGCCGAGGTAGATGTTGAACATGAAGCGATCCTGCTGCGCTTCGGGAAGCGGGTAGGTGCCTTCCTGTTCGATGGGATTCTGCGTGGCGAGGACGAGGAAAGGCTCTTCCAGTTTGTAGGTTTTATTGCCGACGGTGACTTCTTTTTCCTGCATGGCCTGGAGCAGCGCGGCTTGCGTTTTAGGCGGGGTGCGATTGATCTCGTCGGCGAGAACCATGTTGGAAAAGATGGGGCCCTGTAAAAATTTCAAGTGGCGCTGACCGGTCGTCATGTCTTCTTCGATGATGTCGGTGCCGGTGATGTCGGAGGGCATCAAGTCGGGGGTGAACTGGATGCGTTTGAATTTCAGGTCCAGAACTTTAGAGATTGTCGACACGAGCAGCGTTTTGGCGAGACCGGGCACGCCGACGAGCAGCGCGTGGCCACGGCTGAAAAGGCAGGTGAGCACGTCATCGATCACGTCTTGCTGACCGATGATCTGCTTGCGCACTTCGGTGAGAATATTTTCGCGCGCCTTCTTCAGGCTGTCGACGGCTTCGAGCGCCTCTTTGGTGGGGTCGGGATTGGCCATGGACAGGTTTCCTTTCGATCGGACTAACGGGGTTGAAACCCCGTCTATTTAATTGATGAGTACGCTTCGATTTCGCTGAGGCCGTCGGCGTTGCCGGAGTACACATGTACGCCGAGCGTTTGGATTTTGGCTGAAGGCAGAGAGAAGACGCGCCAGAATTGGTCGTTGTCGATGGCGCCGCCGTGCATGGTTTCGGCGCTGCCGGCGACGGAGAAGACGGCGATGTTGCGGCTGAGTTCAGATTGCTTCTGCGCGCGGTCAAACGTGGCGACGACTTTGATGGGGATGGCCTTGCCGAAATCGACGGTGAACCAGCAGCCCATGAAGGCTTCCTTCGTCCACGGCAGAATTTTTCCGTTGCCGAAACGTTTGCCGTCGGCCATCAGCAGCGCGCCGACGGGGGGCTTGAGGTAAGGTCCGGCGACTTTATCGACATCCGGATTGGGCGACCAGATTTTGCATTCTTTCATTTTGCCGCTGAGACCGGCATCGCCGTCGATTTCGCCGAGCAGCGAATCAATATCGCCCGTGTCTTTAGCGTCAAGACTGCCGCTTTTGGCGGGCTGAACGAAGGCGACGTTCGGGCCGGGCCAGCGGTAGCTCCAGAGAGAGCATTCGGCGATTTCGGCGGGGCCTTCGGCGGAGACGGTGATTTTGGTTGCGGCGCCAAAGGGCAGATCGAGGACACGGTATTCGGGAGTGGCGAGGTCGAGGATGAAAGACTCTTTGCCCTCTTTCGTTTCGGCCAAGACCGTGAGTGCTTTGTTTTCCGGGAGACGGCGGTAGACGAGGTGGACGAAGACGTCTTTGTCGGTGCTATTCGCGGGCGCAGCAATAGTGATCGGCGCGCTGACCGGATAAAATGTTTTTCCGAACGCGGCGGTACCCTGACCGGCCGGCTTCCATGCGGCGATCTGGCGAGCGGCGAGTTCTTCGCGGGCGAGTTCGAGCGTGCCGGGTTCGACATAGTCGCGCGGACGGGCGAGCTTGTGGAACGGCGCGGCGGGCTTGAGCGCGTGTTTTTCGCGGTCGGCGCTCTCGATCAGGTTGGTGCGCCGCAGTTCTTTGCCGGCGGAGTCGAGAAGCACCAGGTCGCCGAGGCTGGTGGCGACGAGAGTTTGATTCTGGTTCACCGCGGCGATTTGCGGAGCGATGCCGCCGGGTGAGACGGTCCATTTGAGCGCGCCACTGGCGTCGAAGGCTTTGACTTCGCCGCTTTCCAGCGCGGCGATCGCGAGGGTGGCATCGCCGCTGACGCAGCCTGAGACGAGCTGCGCAACGAGCACGCGCACGGGCGTTTTTCCAGACGTAATAAGAAGCAGATTTTTAAAGCCGAATGCGACGAGCTTACCTTCGTCCTGCATCCACACGCCAATGCCGTCGAGCGGGCCGGTGGAATAGCGCGCGGGCGCGGCAGCCGCGACTTGCTCCTGCAGAATGATTTTGCCGGCTTTGTCAACGAGGTAGATGGAACCGTTGTAATCGGCGAAGGCGCTGAGAGCGCCGTCGTTGGCGACGGCGCCGAAACCGGTGTGCACGGCGTAAGCTGTTTTCCGCGAATTTTTATCATCGCGAAGTTTCCAAAGCGGCTTTCCCGTGGCGGTGTCGAGCAGAATTGTTTCCGAGGCGGACGGGTGTTCGGCGGGCCAGTTCATGCCGCCCCAGCCGGGAGGACGTGTGTCCATCGTGAGCAGAACGCAGCGGCCGTCAGACGAAAAGTGCGCGCCGACGGGAAAGCGCGGGTGGCGGATGGCGTCTCGCAGCGAGACGCTTGGGATGTCGTTATAGCGCAGGAACTGCGGGTCGCCGAGTTTGCCGAGAAGGACGCCTCCTTTAAGGCCGAGCACGGCGGTGGCGCCGTCGGGCGAGACCGGGAAGCCGCCTTGCCAGTCGGTGGGCAGGTCGGTGTAGAAGACGCTGCCTTTGTAGGCCTGAATTTCTTTTTGCAGGGTGCCATCGGTGCCGATGCAGCGCAGCGTGATTTCCTGGAAGTACCATTCGCCGCCGAGGTGCTGGGAGGCCAGTTCCCAGCAGCGGCCGTCGTTATCGATCTGCGCGTGGGCGATATCGGCATCAGCGGAAGCAACGGTACCGGTGATTTTTCCAGCGGCATCGACGAAGACGCGGGTGTCTTTCTTGCCTTCGAGGCAGACGACAGCTTTGCCATCGCGCGTGGCGAGAAGACGCGCGATGCGGCGCATCGGCGCGTAGCCCACGAAGGGCGTCGGCACGCTCTTCGTTTCGAGCGTGACGGTTTGCGGGTTGAAGTCTTCGAGCACGATGGCCGCGGGCGGCTTCTGAGGAACGGCAAAGGCGGCGATTTGATCCGCAGCTTTGCTCAGGCCGGCGTCGTCGTTGGCGACGATGGCCAGTGCGTGGCGGCCGGCGAGGAACGGACTGAAGCAGGCGACGAGGCGGCCCTGGCCTATGCCGGGAATAGTGGGGGTGCTCATCCAGGGCGTTACAGCGCGCAGGCCATTGGCGAGCGTGCCGCCTGAGAAAACGATGCAGTCGGCGCCGACCATGAGCAGCGGATCGATTTCGCCGTAGCCGCCTTTTTCGGGAACGTGGGCGCGCTTCTGAGCGTCGATGAAAGGAGCCAGATTTTCGCGGAAGCCGATGAGGTTTCCAGCTTCCACGCTGGCGAGGCGCGGCACGTCGTCGTCGGTGGGGTACCAGCGCACGGGGATGGTGTCGAAGTCTTCGGGCTTGATGCGCCAGAGACGTGTTTTGATTCCAGAGGCGGTGAGAGCGGCGACGAGTTTCTGAGCGAGCGGCAGCAGCCGTTCCTGGCCGGCTTCGATGACGACGCGTTTTTCTCCAGCGTGTTTGAAGAATTCGCGCACGTGGGCTTCGTTGACGACGTGGACGCCGCCGGACGGCGTTGCGGCGGGAGGCACTGCGGCGGGAGGCACTGCGGCGGGAGGCACTGCGGCGGCGGAAAGCGTCAGTTCGAGCGTGGCGGTGACGCCGGTGAGCAACTCCTGCGCGAGAAGTTTCCACGCGCCGGGCTGATCGAGCGCGGGGAGGGGGATGCGCACGTCTTCGCCGGCGGCCCGGTAGAGCGTGTGGCGCGAGATTCCGGCGGGATTGAGCAGTTCGAGCTTGAGCGGCAGCGCGCCCATGGACGGGCCGCCTTTGACGGCGCTGACGTCTGCATTGAAGACGAGATTTCCGCCGAGCCTGGGCGTGCCGCGAGTTTTTATTTCAATGCTGGCGGGCGCGGTTTTGTAGAGCGCGAGGACGGTGGCCGGTTCGGTGACAAGATCGATGTTGACGAGCGTGCGTCCGTCTTTTTCGGTAGCTGGAACGGGCTGCTGGCGGGCGAGATCGCGCACCTGCCAGCCGGTGCCTTCGAGCGAGACGGGCAGAGCGGTGGTGGGCCTGAAGGACATGAACGTCTGGCCTTTGTCATCGGCGATAACGACGGCATAGCGTACGGCTCCAGCGTCAAGGGCGACGACAACGCCGCGGTCGGGATCGGTGCTGGCGGCGGAGGCGACACCGGATTGGGCGAGTGCTTTTTCAAGCGGCGCGCGCCAGACGGAAGTGAACTCGTCCCACATCTCGGCGTGGGATTTGACTTGGAAGCCGGAGAAGTTCCAGATGTGCTTCAACGATTTCTCGATCACGATCGCCCCGGGAAGTTTGACCAGGGAGTCGCCCGTGACGATAATCTTGCCGCCTTTTTTCATGAACGCATCAATGACGCCGGCGACCTTGGGTTCAAACGGCTGCCTCTGGCGGACGATGAAAAGAAGCTTGGTGTCCTCGGGGATACCGGACGCCGCCGCCTCTTCATCATCCAGGATTACCGGCGCGCAGCCCAGGCGCGTGAGGTGGTAGTACATGGCGTGGTAGAAATATTGGGTGCGGCCATCGGGGTTGAGTATCTGTTCCGCGGCGGTGGAGAGAATGGCGAAGCGGCGGTCTGGCGTGGCGCGCGTGGGGATGGCGCCGTACTGGCTGACGAAACGCAGGCCTTTGCCGCGGCGCGACAATTCGGAGGCGGGTTCTTCCGCGGGCATGATCGTGCCGGCTCCGGCGGCGCCGCGGCCGAAGGCGTGGAAGAGACTTTTCATCATGCCTTCGGAACTGCTACCGGTATCCACGGTGATCCAGACGGGGCGGCCGGGATTGTTTCCGCGCGCCCAGTCGGTGGTGAAGGAGGCGGAGAAGGGCCATTCGGGGTAGTCGCTGTAGCTTTCGTAGGTCATCGCGTCCATGTCGTTGAAGAGCGAGCGCGTGCGTTTGTTTTCATCGTGGCCGGCGTTTTCGAAGAGGACGCACTGGGCATCGGGGCGGATCTGGCGCACGGCATCGTTGTACATTTTATTGTGCTCGCCGAAACCGGCGTGCATCTGCGCTTTCCAGAAGGCGACGGCGCGCTGCATGAGCTGCAAGGCTTTCTCGCGCTTGGCGGCATCAGGCGAAAATTTGTCGGCGTCGTACTGTTTGCGTTCGTCAGCGCTGAGATGAACCTGGCCGGCTTTCCTTAAATTCTCTTCGAGCGCCGCATTGCGATCGCGCTTGTGAATGTCCGTGTCGACGCCGGATTCGGCGTACCCGAAGAGACTGGGGAACCAGCTGTAGTTCATGCCCCAGAACGAGGGGTAGTCGGCGGTCTGCTGTGTAAAAATCTGCAGGCGTCGAACCATGCGGTCGACGGACGGTTTGAAGCTGTGGTGGTAAGAGAGGCCTTCGAGATAAAAATTCTGGCCGCGCGGATAGAAATCGATGTGTCGAATCTGGTGTTCGAGCAGGCGCTGCAGAAGCAAGTCGCTGGCCGTGGTCTGGTACGCGGATTCTGGCGCGAACGTTTTCGACTCCCGGGCCAGCCAGTCGAAGGCGTGCGTATCGATGCCGGGAAGCTCGGCTTTATAGGTGCTGCCAAAGCCGCCGTTGCTGACCATTTCGACGCCGGCTTCCTGAAGCAGTTTCAAGCCGGCGGAGTCTTCCGGCCACATGCCGCCGCACGCCGCCATGGACTGAACGAGGAATGGACTCTTGCGCAGCCACGAGACGACCGAGACGCCGGTGCGCTGGCTGGATCCGGCGGGGGATTCAAGCCAGAGCTGGTGCGCGCCAGCCGGAATGTCGCGCATGCGCAGCGAAAAAGTACGGGAATCGAAAGCGTCTTTGGTCGCGGGAAGCGTCAGCGTACCGAGGTCGAGCGTTTTGGCGCCGGGGGCATCTGGCTGGCAGAGAATTTTTGCGTCACCACCGGCGAAACCGGGCTTCACCAGCACCATATAGGGCGCCTCTTCGGTGTCGGCGTAGACGCTGCGCAAGCGGTGCGAAATGAGCTGTAGCGCGGCGGACGTATCGGCGACGACGAAGAATCCGCGGAGCGTGCCGAACGATTTTTCGGAGAGCGCATAGGAAAGGGTGCCGAGCGAGACGGACTTGGGAACGGGAAGATTGAACCAGACGAGGTCGGCGGAATCGGTTTTCAATTCTTTGGCGGCGGCGTGTTCGAGGGCGGGGGGCGGCGTGGCGGCGAGAGCGGCGTAGGGCGTGAGCGTGTAAGGGTTGAAGAGTTTTCCGGGAGTGATCAGGTAGGAGAAGGCGGCCGGAAGGAGCGGCGTTTTTGTCGCGGCTTCGTACTGTTTTTTCGATAACGCTATGCGGGCGTGCTGGCCTGGCGCGATCAGCGGTTCGACGTAGCAAAGGATCGGCTTTTTATTTTCACCGGGGATGTGTTCGATCAGGCGCGTGTTTTCGATGACTCTAACTGTGGGTTGCAGGGATTCGGCGGTAAGCGTCAAACCCGAGTCGAGCAGTTTGACGTGGGGTGCGAGGTCGGCCGGCGCGGCGGAAAGTTTTCCATCGGCAGCGATTGAGAACGTTCCGAGTGTCGACGTGTATTTCAAACCGACGGGCAGCCAGATAATGAGCGCGGAAAAATGCGCGGCTTCGCGCAGCAAGGGTTCTTTGCCGCAGGTGAGTTTCAGCGCAACCGGGATCGGAGCGCCGCTGGCGTCCACGGATTCCAGCCGCACCGGCGCGCAGAGGATGTGGACATCCTGGCCGGTAAATTTCAGTGCGGGATGCGGCGACGACATTTTTCCGGCATTCATGTCGATGGGGATATCGCCGGGCTGCAGGACGTGTTTGCCATTGGAGAGATTGCGGCGCGATTCGGTCGGGTAAACGGTGAAGAACTTTTTCGATTGTTTATCGACGACTTTGCGCGGCGCGATCAGGTTGGCGCCGTCGACGAGAAATCGGACGGGGCTGGTCTGCGCGGCGATGAAATTATTGAAGCGGCGCCAGTACATCTTTGGCGCGATCGGTTCGGAGGTACTGACGTCGACCAGTTTGAAAACGGTTCCGTCTTTGAGCAGGTCGTCGCCAAGCGCCGCCTCGGCGGCGTCGTCGGTGGGATCGGCTTCTTCTGCATAGGCGTAAAAGGCGAGCATCGAAAAGAGCAGCGACACGGTGGCGACATAGGTCGCGCCGGTGAGTTCTTTTTTTGTGAGAACGGCAGCCATGGGGCTCTCGCTTGTGAATAGGGACGTCAGTGTCATTCGCGTTACGGACCAATAGCCACAGCAGGCCGCGCGATTTCCTGGGGAATTAACAAAAATTTCTCACGCAAAGACGCAAAGAATGGAAAGAACTCAGAAGCCCGACCGTCAGGGAGGGTTCGGACGTCTGAAGCGCGGTCAGCGGGGGGGCCTTGCTGACGCGCGGGCTTCGGATGGCTCAGACACGAAGGGGAAGGGGTGAGGATATTGAGATTTAGTGTTGATTCCAACGGCGGGCAGGTTGGACGCCTGCGAGTAACAATAACGAAGAAAAGTGTTGGGCACTCGCAGGCTAGAAGCCTGCGCTACTAAACGGGCAGGCTGGAAGCCTGCGGTACAATTGTCCGGGCGGAGACGCCCGGACCACGAACTGATCAAGGGAGTTGGATGATCTGGCATTGGCCGTCAAGGCGGGGGATTTTTAACTCTTTGCCGGCGACTTTGAGGGTGACGGGGTCGGTGCTGGCGGTGAAATCGGTGCGGCGGACCAGCACGCGATTGCCCAAGTGCAAGGCGGAGATCGTTGGCGCGGAATCGGTGGGGACGTCAAAGAGGACCGGCGTGCCTTTGTCGAGGAATTCTTTGAATTCCAGAGCAGCGGCGTAGACCTTGTGCACGGGTTTCACGGCGCGGGCGGTCTGTTCGGGGGGCGACCACATGCAGAAGGTATCGTGGCCGCGGAGCAGCAGGTGCCACAATAATTCTTCGTACATGGATTCGCTCAGCCGCGTTTTTCCAACGGGGGCTGTGAGCGCCCAGTGGACGAAGGGGACGAGGGCGATATCGGGAGGTGTGTTTTTTGCCGAAGAGGTTGCTTCAAGCAGCATGTTGTAGAACCAGCCGAATTCTTTGTTCTCGAAATCGTACGGATTGTAAAGACTGTAGACGACGGGCATCGCGACGTTGTAGCCGGCGGGTTCGAACTCGTTCGGCCAGTAGCGGTAGAGAGCGCCGTGGTCTTCCTGCATCGTGACGCCCGCAATGGGCTCGGACTTTTCAAAAAAATCCCACCAGTAGCGCGTGCCGTCGTGCGGGTTCATGCCGTAGACGCCGATCCGTGCTTTCGGAAAATACGTGCGAATGGTTTTGCAGAACACGTCGTTTTGAAACTCCGAGCGCGACGCCCGCACGGCGGACTGAAAGGCGGTGAAATCGGTGTCGATCGATTTGATTTTTTCGCGGCAGACGCTGCATTTTTTTGCGGCGGCCCATCCGGCGTTCCATTCAGTAGGCCCGTCGAATTCGTAATCGGCGGTCCAGAAATCGAGCTCGATTCCAGCCTCTTGATATTTTTTCAAGAAGGGTTCGAGCTTGGCTTTCATCGCGGCGTGGCGGACGTGGACAGTAAATGGGCAGCCGGGTTTCCAAAAAAATGACGCGTCAAAAAAAGGCTTGCCGTCAGCATCCTTGTGCGCCACGTCGGGTTTTCCATCGTAGACGCCATGAACGATGTCGCCCGCGGCTTCGACGGCGACTTTCAGGCCGAGCTTTTTCTGGATGCGCGCCACGCGCAGCGCCTGCTCGCTGCTTTTTTCAAGATTGCCGGATTGCCAGCGCGCGAAGAGGCTGATGCCGCGGGCGTCGAGTGCCTTGATGACACGTTCGAGTTCAGCGTCGTCGGCGGCGATGGGAAGATCAGGCGTCCAGAGATAGAGAGGCAGGCGCTCACCGCGCGGAAATTTAAGCGGCTCGGTTTCCTGGAGAACCCTTTCGAGCGGCGAGGGGCCTTTGGGTTCGCCGGAGATAACCAGGGGTGTGATCGCGAAAATAAACGTGAGACAAGTGAAGGTGTTAAGCACGGACGTGACCTCCTTCATAAAAGCTGAACGTCTTTTGCAAGGGGTACACTTTTGTTTGTCAGTTGTCGGTGGTTAGTTGTCAGTTGTTTTAAAATGCCGACACTCGAAGTGTACCGCGGCTTCCAGCCTGCGAGGGTCATTGTTCATTGAAGGCAACTCGCAGGCTAGAAGCCTGCGCGACGAAACGGGCAGCGGTTACGCGCGCCCGGGGGCCCACAACGGGCAGGCTGGAAGCCCGCGGGGCTTACGGCATGGTGAAGGCGGGGAGTTTGACAACCTCGCCTCCTTTAAGGGCGGACTGATGGGCGCAGAGGCCGACGCAGGTCCAGTTGGCGGATTGCATGGCGTTCGGAAAGGGATCGCGATTTTTCACCAGCGCGTCGATGAATTCGTGTGCGAGGTGGGGATGCGAACCGCCGTGCCCGGCGCCCTGCGTGAAGGACAAGTGGGTGTTCTCGGCTCCGTCGTAGACGCCTTGGGTCGTGAAGGATTGGATTTCTTTGGGCAGACGGTGGCCGTAGTCGGGGACCTTGACGCGCTGCGGAATTTCGGGCTCCGGCTTTTTGGCGGTGTGGATGATCGGGTCTTCGTGTTCGACCAGAGGCCACTCGAAACTTTTCTTTGAACCGTAGACGTCGATGCTTTCGCGGTACTGGCGAGCGGTATCAAAGAGCGAGCGGATGATGCGGGCTGAGACGTCGGAGTCCTTCAGTTTGATGTGGCAGGATTCGACGGCGAAGGGCGAGTTGTACTTTCCCACGAGTTCCGGGCGAATGCTGCCGGAGCCAAAACACGAGACGTAATCAGCGTAGGCGTTGGTCAGTGCGAGGACGGGGCCGACGCAATGGGTGGCATACCACATCGGGGGCAGGCCGGGCCAGTAATTCGGCCAGCCGTCCATGTCCTGCTGGTGCGAGGCCTGCAGGAATTGGATTTTGCCAAGTTCGCCTTTGTCATACATTTCCTTGATGAAGAGGTATTCGCGCGCATAGACGACCGTCTCGGCCATCATGTATTTCAGGCCGGTCTTTTTGACGAGGTCGACGATCTGCTGGCATTCTTCGATGCTGGTGGCCATCGGGACGGTGCACATGACGTGCTTGCCGGCTTTGAGCGCGGCGATGGACATCGGGCCGTGATCCGGGATGGGCGTGTTGATGTGGACGAAATCGACGTTCTTGTCGGCGAGGACGTCTTCGAACTGGGTGTAACGTTTTTCGATTCCGAATGCGTCGCCGATCTGCTTGAGCTTGTTGGGATCGCGCTGGCAGATGGCGGTGATTTCAGCCTGGGGATGGCGTTTGTAGATCGGAATGAATTCGGCACCGAAACCGAGACCGATGATCGCCACGCGCATTTTGGACATTGTGTACTCCTCCTTATAAGGGGTTCTCGAAAGCGCCTTAAGTTGAAAGGATTACCCATCCGGCGTGAGTCTGCAAGTGATTGGGCGGTGCATCAAAGGGATTGAAGCAGCCTTTTGGGCGAGGCCTTCCGTCGAGAGTTCGCAGGCCGCTCTTAAAAACGATACTGGTTCTCCGGTTTTGCAAACAAACCAGTCTTTTTCTCCAGCAAGCGAGCCGCGCCGGGCGTCCACTCCTTTGGTGGCGTCCCTTGGAATGCCTGCATGGAAATAAAGATGCGGTGTAGTTAAGATTGGAATTTCTTTTTAGATGAGTTGAAACACGTACGGGCTCATCTACAATGTCGCTGGTTAATTTTAAGCTCGTTCGGCTTACACCTGTCAGGGAAGCGTGTGTGATGGGAAATCAAGACTCGTCCAACACAGCCGGAGAGATGGGCGACTCATCCACCGACGGCATGACGCTCATCTCGTCCAAGCCCGTGGTCGCCGCGAATCCGCCTCAAGTTAAGCCGGGGATGAAGGAAACCGTCATCACGGCCCGTCCCGCTCCGCCCAAACAAACGGTGTCCGACGAACAGACGATCATGCAGGCGCCCATTGGCGGCGGCGAGAAGCCATCGGCGTCCGGTTCGCGCTCGCCGGCAACCAAAGGGTCGAGCGGTTCCAGCAGTTACGCGGGTTTGGCGCGCAATGTCGTCATATCCGTGACGGAACAGGATCTGATTGGCGAAGGACTGCTGCAGCAGGCGCCGCGCATGGATTTCAAGGGGCGCAAAGTGCCGTCGCTGGGCGGCATTCCACTGATCTCCAAACTGGGACAGGGGGGAATGGGCGCGGTGTATTACGGCATCCATCCGGGCCTGCAGATTGAAGTCGCCGTTAAAGTATTGCCGCTCGCGCTGGCGCAGCCGGAAGCGATTCAACGTTTCTACCGCGAAGCGCAGATTGCCGCCAAGATTCAGTCGCCGCATCTGGTGGCCGTTCGAGACGTGAACCAGGAGCACGGGCTTTACTACCTGGTCATGGAATACATCAATGGCATGACGTCCGGCGGCCACCTGAAGAAGATGAAGGAGAAGGGCTCAACCGGCCTTCCCGAGCGCGATGCGCTGAGCATCTGCATTGCGGCCACTGAAGGTCTTGCGGTTGCGCATAACGCGGCGATCATCCATCGCGACATCAAGCCGGATAACATTCTTGTGCCGACCTATCGCGGCAAGGAAGAACTCGATTTCAACAGCGCGCGATTGAGCGATCTGGGTCTTGCGCGGCAGGAGCAGGGCGAAGGTCTGACCGTTACGGCGGTGGGTCTGGGGACGGCCGGTTACATGGCGCCGGAACAGGCCATGAACGCGCGCACGGTGGGCAAGGCAGCCGACATCTGGAGCATGGGCGCCACGCTGTACGCGCTGATTGCCGGACGCGCTCCTTTTAAAGGCGACACGCCGGTCAATACTATTGTGGCGTCGGTGCAGGATCCGCACGAGCCGATTACGAATTTGCGCGCTGACGTGTCGGTGGTGACGCAGGCGCTGATCGATTGCTGTCTGGATAAAAAGGCCGAAGGCCGGTTCCCCGATGGCGCGGCATTGCTGGAAGGGATGAAGGTGTGCCGCGATGTGCTGGGCGCATCGGAAGCCGTGCAGAAGGAGGCGCTGCAGGCGCTTTCGCAGTTGCAGAAGGCGAAGGAGAAGGGCGAAAAAGTCGTGGGTGTCGCGGTCTCCGGCAGCAAGCATTTCAGTTTCCAGAAAAGCAAAGCCAGCCAGGACAGTTCGAAGACGGTCATGCTCGCGGGAATAGCGGCGGGAGTCGTATTGCTGCTGGCGGCGGGCGCCTTCTTCGCATTCGGAAACCGTGGAAACAACAACGGCGGCGGGGGGAATTCTCAGGTTGAATCCGCCATGATGGCCAAGCTCGCCGAGATGGAAAGGAAGCTGCAGGCGCGCGAAAATGAACTGGCCTCGCAGGCTAAGAAACGCGAAGAAGAACTCGATAAGATGATGAAGGCGCAGGAAGACGCGATCAACAAGCGTCTTGAGGAGAGCAAGAAGCAGCTCGCCGAGGAACGCAAGAAACTCGAGAACGATCCCAAGCAGAAGGAAAAGGAACTCGCGTTCGAATCGCTCGGATTTGCCAGCGCCAAGGCGGCTGAGGGCGATGTCGATTCGGCGCAGAAACATCTGGATGAAGCAGCCAAGGCACTGCCCGCCGAACACGCGTTGATCGTTTCGATGCGCCAGACCATCGAGCAGAAGCGCGATTCCATCAAGAAAGCGGCCGCGGAACAGAAGCGCAAACATCTCGTCGCCGACTTAAATGCCGATGTCGCGTCGCTGGATAAAGGCGGCGATCTATCGGAAGTTTCGAGCAAGATCACAGCAGCCATTAAGGCATATCCCGCCGACCCGGAAATGATCGCGCTGAGCGAACGCGTCGAACGCAAGCGCTCGGATCTGGAGAAGAACCAGCAGCAGCAGAAACTCGCGGGGGAGCGAACGGCAGCCGTGAAAGCGGCCGACCCGCTGATCAAGACGGGCGAGCTGGCGCTGGCGGAAAAGAAGCTGGTTGAACTGGAGCAGAGGTTCGCTGGAGACACCGAAGTCGGACGGTTGCGCAAGGCATTCGACGCGCGCAAGCAGGAAGAAGGCCGGCGGGCGGCGGAAGAAGCCAAACGAATCTCTGACGATAAGAAGGCCGGAGAACGCATCGGCTTGCTGAAATTGATCGACGGGCACCTGGACGACAAGAAAACGAATCTGGCCGAAGCGGAAAAAGGTTTTTCGGAACTGGCGGCGAAGTTTCCAGATGACGGCGCGGTAAAAGCCACGCGCGACCGGATTGATGCACGCAAGAAGGAACTGGACAATGTCGCTTCGGAAACGAAGCGCGTCGAAAATTTGAATCTGGCGGTAAAGGACCTGGAATCCGCGGTGGCATCAGGGGCCGACCTGGCGGCGCTTCAGACCAAGATTGCGGCAGTGGAGAAGTTCGGCACGAACGACGCTCTGGCTCAGGTGAAGCAGAAACTGGCGGCGCGTATCGCTGAAAAGAAGAAACTGGAAGAGGACGAACTGCGTAAGAAAGCGGACGCTGATAAAGCGAAGGCGGAGCAGAAGACGGCGTTCGACAGTTACGTTCGCTCCGCCGATGGGATTCTTTCCAGAGCCGGTGCGACGCGGGCGGATGTGATTAAAGCCGAAGAAAATTTGCGCGCCGCCGAACGGCTTTTTCCGACAGATCCGGCACTGCCGGCGCTGCGCCAGAAACTTCAGGCCGCTCAGGCGGTGAAGCCGAAGGCGAACGACGACCCGGCGACCGAAGGGCCGGGACCGAAGACCGCTCCGCCGGCGAAGCGCAAGCGCATCGGTGAAGAGAACGTGGACTAACAGCGCGCGGCAGGCTTCCAGCCTGCCCGCCGTTGGTTACGGTTTAAGTAGAGCAGCGGAAAAATATCACATCCATTCTGAGAGTGGCGGGCTGCAAGCCTGCGGTACAACTACGCCATGCCCAAGCCGGGGCGGTTGGGCAGAATAAGTTTGGCGTTCTTGTCGATGCGCGCGCCTCTAAACGGGTCGTCGCTGACCAATAAATTTCCATCAAGATCGGCGTAATCCACGAGCGGGGCGAGCTGGGCGGCGGCGCTGATGAGGATGCTGGATTCGATCATGCAGCCGAGCATGATTTTGAGGCCGCACGCGCGCGCGGTGTGGATCATCTTCAGGCCCTCGCGAATGCCGCCGCATTTGACGAGCTTGATGTTGATGCCGTCGACGCAGCCGCGCAACGCGGGGATGTCGCCGGGTATGAGACTGGATTCGTCGGTCATCAGCGGGATGCCGATTTTGTTTTTGATTTTTTTGAAGTCGGCATTGCGGCCGGGTGGCAGCGGCTGTTCGATGAATTCGACGCCGAGCTTTTCAAGCGCGCGCGATTTGTCGATGGTTTCTTTGACGCTCCAGCCGCAGTTGGCGTCGACGCGCAAGATCTTTTTCGGAACGAGACGGCGGATTTCCCTCATGATTTCGACATCGCCGGGCACGCCGACTTTTATTTTCAGGACGGGATACTTCTGTGCTTCCGCGATCTTGGCGACCACTTTGTCCAGCGAGGCGATGCCGATGGTGAACGACGTTTGCGGCGTTTTTTCCGGGTCCAAGCCGAAGTGGCGCCAGAGTGGGATACCGAGATGTTTGCCGACGAGATCGTGAAGCGCCAGATCGATGGCGGCGATGGCGCTGGGCTCTTGCGGAAAATGGCGGCGCAGATCGGTGAGAATCGATTCGAGCTCAAAGGGATCGCGCCCCGCGAGACGTTTGCTCATGCGCTCGAGCGCCTTGAGGCAGGTCTTCTGCGACTGGCCGTAGAAGCGAATGGGAGCCGCTTCACCCAGGCCTTTGAGATTTTTCCAGCGCAATTTAACGAGCACATTTTCCGCGATGGACGAAGATGAACGTGACGTTGAGAACGTATGGCGGAGTGTGAGGTTGAGGGGTTGGGCGAGCAGCTGCATGAGCGATTAGCGCCTTAATTTTGTCCGGGCGGAGACGCCCGGACCACGACATGGTGTCGTCGCGTTGGGCGGCTTACTCCAGCTTCTCTTTCAATTTGATGACAACCTTTTCTTGTGTTTCGTACTTCGTGGCTAGTTGCTTGATCTTGCCTTGCAGGTCCTTGATCTCGGTATCCGCCTTGCCTTTGGCGGCGGTTTTTTCCTTGATGGCTTCGGCGGCCTGGACCTCGTCGCGTTCGCGGCGCGCCAGTTCGTTGCGGACTTTGCCGAGTTCGTTCTCCTGGAGCCGAATGTTGTGCTTGAAGGTGGACTTGTTCGCCTCAATTTCTTTCATGCGGTTTTTGGAGGCCTCCACGGCAGCCTTGGCATCGACGGCGTTCCTGGTCGCGCTATCCAGCGCGGACGTGGCCACTTTCATTTTTTTCTCCAGTTTGCTCAACTGTTTCTCAAGCACCTGGGCGTCCTGGCCGATCTGATCCAGCGCGAACTTGGCTTTGTAAAACTCCTGTGCGGCGGCGGCGCGCGGGCTGGTATCCAGCATCAACTTGAGAAGTTCGGGCTCGTAGTCTTCGGACTCGATCAGCGCCGCATTCTGGGGCGTGCGTTCCAGAAGCTGAACATAGGCGACGGATACTTTTTTGTTTTCGCGCGTCGTAAATTGCGCGCAGTACATCGGGGTCGCCAGCGGCAGTTCAAAGAACCAGGTGTTCTTCACTTTGATCCGCGGATTGACCGTTACGTTGCCGCTCAGCGATTGTTTAGCCGGCTTGTATTGCCGCTTTTCGTGATCGAGCAGCGTGACTTCGAGCGTGGGCAACGCGAGCGGTTGGACGCTGGCGTTCACGATGTAGCCGGTCAGCGCGGCGTAAGCGATGCCCTTCTGTGAGCCGTCATCGATCCAGTAGTTTTCGATTTCAATGCCGACGAGGCCCAGCGGCACGGTCTGTCCGATGATGCCCGCCGGATTCTCGGCCGGGTCGGGCTCGACCACCGCGTCGCCGGGCGGCGGCGGGATGGTGTTGTTGACGGGCGCGGCAACAGTGGGAAGGGGTTCGGCGCGCGCGACGGCCTGGACGTCGTTTTCTCTCTTGATCGCGGCGACTTGCTCCTCGGTCAGCGTGGTGGCGGGCGCAGCGTCGGGAATCGGTGCGCCCGAGGTTACCGCGACAGGTTTTGATGCGGACGCGGGTGCAATGTAGTCGCGGTAGACGAGGAAACCGGCGATGGTCATCAGGCCGAAAAAAAGAGCGTACTTTGCCGGCGCGAGGCTGCCGGTGCTCGGGCCGGTGGAAGCGACCAGAATGCGCCGCTCCTTCGCGGGATCGACGCGGGTCGTCATGTGATCGAAGTCTTTCGACGACGACCCGACGGATGATTCGTCGGAACGTTCCATATCAGCCCCTCCACGCCACCACGGTCGCGGGATCTTCAGATGTCAATACCTTCCCACCCCTCACTCCAGTTACAGCAATGATCCAGGCTTTAAAGTCTGTTTGCGCGGAACCGTTTCAACACTCCATCCACGCGATCAAGCGTCCTGCTTTATTCTCAGAGCCTTCTCCGCCGCGTCCACTAACTTTCCAGCGCCGTGGCGGATGGGATCGGCGGCCGGAAGCCCTGTCTGATCTTCGATTTTTCGCGCGGCGCGGAGAGCGGCGGCATCGGAGGTGCCCACGGTATTGAGCGCGATGGCGGCGACTTTCGCGGGGAAGAGGGGCTTGGTAAGATCTTCAATGAGCTGTATGGCCTGCTTGATGGGGGGAAGTTTAAATTGCTCGTAATGGCTGATATGGGTGCGCGCGGTGGCGTGCGTAAATAAAAGAACATGCGGCATCGAACCGTGCAAGAGTCCCACGGTTACGCCGCTGTAGGCGGGATGATAAACGCTGCCTTGTCCCTCGATCACGAGCACCTCGCGTTTGCGGCGTTCCCAGCACAGTCGTTCGGCGGCGCCATTGACGTAGTCGCTCAGGACGTGATCCACGGCGATGCCGGAGCCGGCGATCATGATGCCGGTCTGGCCCGTCGCGACGAACTCACTGTCGTAGCCGCGCGCGCGCAGACCTTTGTCGACTTCGATGGCGGTCACCATTTTTCCAACACTGCAATCCGAACCGACCACGGAAATGCGGCGTTGCTTCAGCTTGCGAAGCTTGTCTTCCGCCACGCCGATATCGTCCGGCGGAATGCGCACATCATGGATGACAGCCTGGGTGCGCCTGGCCGCCGCTGCCAGTTCGGGATCTTCATTCAGCGCTTGGTGCAGACCACTAACGATGTGCAGTCCAGCAGCGAGCGCTTGTAAAATTAATTTACGCCATGCGTCCGGAAGTTGTCCTCCGACCGGAGCCACGCCGATCAATAACTCGGTCGGCGCGTGCTTCAAGGCCTCCTTTATTGAGGACACAATCGGGATGCCATGTCCGACGCCAATAAAAGATTCAAGCGGGCGGCTTTGGCGCGCGGCTTTGGAATCGAGCACGCAGACGACGCTTTCGGCGCAGTAGCGGATGACGGACGTGCCGGTCTTCGAGGAGAAGATGCCGAGCAGGCCTTCGGTGAGAACGATGATGCGGCGTTGTTTTTTCATGATTCCCTACCCTAAGCAACTGATTCAACACAAAGACACGAAGACTCCAAGACACAAAGAGAAACTTTATTTTTAAACTGTGAAGAGGCGTTTTAGCACGGATGAAGCGGGTATAAAATATCGAAATTGAACTCGCCTTCGGGGAGCGAACATTCACAATCGAGAGTTCGCCGTGCCGACTCTACTTAAAAAAAGGAAACACCATGCGACTGATTGGAATCGTTTTGTGTTCGCTTATGGTTTTGAATGCCAGCGAGGCGGGTGAACCGTGCCCGTGTCCGCCGTTAGCGGTGACGGTGCGAGGCGTGGGAAATCGCGCGACATCCACGGTGAACATTCAAAGCTTCGCGTTCGAATCGCCGCCGCACATCACGACTATTGCCTTGAATGACACGGTGACGTGGACGAATAAGGACTCCGCAGAGCACACGGCCACGAGCGATGCGAATCAGCAGGATTCGTGGGACTCGGGCAACTTAACGCTGAACCAGTCGTTTTCGCGGCAGTTTATTAAGTACGGACGCTTCACCTATTTCTGTAAGAATCACCTCAATATGACGGGCACGATTGAAGTCGCGCCGCCGCAATTGGCGATCACCGGGACCACGCTGATCAAGGCGGGCGACCCGCTGAATCTGAGTGTCACGCCGGTGACGGGTGCGGCGGTGCTATGGACCGGCCCCGGAAACTTTTCAGCAACGACGAATGCCATTTCAATTACGAATCTGGCCGCGGCGAACGCGGGTGATTACAAAGCGACGCAGGTAATTAATAATGCCTCATCGCCCGAAGCCAAGGTGACTGTCACGTTGGTGTCGCCGCCGACGACGGGAAGCAACGCGCCAGTCTGCACCGGCGGCACGCTGAATTTGACGGCGACGACGGTGGCGGGCGGAACGTACGGGTGGTCGGGACCCAATTTATTTTCGAGCACGGTACAGAATCCGAGCATCACGGGCGTGACGGCTGCGGCGGCGGGCACGTATAGCGTCACGGTGACTGTGGGCGGTATTGTTTCCGATCCCGGCACGATAGTCGTAAGCATTGGAACTCCGCCCGCGACGCCGACGGCTGGCGCCAGTTCGCCGGTCTGCGCGAACAGCACGTTGAATTTAACGGCGTCGACGATTGCCAGCGCGACATATGCATGGACGGGGCCGAACGGATTCACGTCGACGCAGCAGAATCCCAGCCTTGCGAGCGTCTCGACGGCGGCGGCGGGGACGTACAGCGTGACGGCCACGGTGAATGGATGCGCGTCGGCGGCGGGCACGGTGAATGTCGCGATCACGCCGGCTCCGGCGGCGCCGACGGCCGGAAGCAACGGACCGATTACGGAAACGCAGACGCTGAACCTGACGGCATCGACGGTAACGGGAGCGACGTATTCCTGGGCTGGGCCGAACGGGTTTTTATCGGCGCTGCAAAATCCCACGATCACGGCGGCGACAATCAACGCGACGGGGAAATACAGCGTGACCGTGACGAGCGGCTGCACCTCTTTGCCGGCGACCGTGGATGTGCAGGTCGTGGCGAAGGCGGCGCCGGTGGCGATCAGCAACAGTCCGGTGGCGCTGGGAACGGTGCTGAATCTGGAAGTGAAGCAGGATGGCGGAACGTATGCGTGGGCGGGACCGAATGGTTTTACGTCGACGCTGCAACGGCCGAGCATCAACACTGTGACGACAGCGGCCGCGGGCGTTTACACGGTGGATGTGACGGTCAACGGAGTGACGTTGCCGCGCGCATCCACGACGGTGGTGGTCAAAGCGGCTCCGGTGCTCGTGAGCGGGCCGACCGCAACGCCGAATCCGGCGGTGGTCGGGCAGCCCGTGACGCTCAGCGCCGATTTTACGGACAGCGATCCGCTGGCTGTATCGTGGGCATTTGGCGGCAGCGACACGGCGACGGGGAGCACGGTGACGCACGCATTCACGCCGGCGGGAAAGACGTTGGTGAAAGTGAAAGCGACCGATGGCGACAATCAAACCACCGAGGCGACGATCACGGTGACGGTGAACCCGGCGGTGCTTCCCGGCAATGGGTCGGAGGAATCGCGTAAGGATTCCGACGGCGATGGATTCAGCGATGCGACCGAATTGGGCGCGGGAACCTCCGCCTTGGATGAGGACGACACGCCGTTCAAGGGCGCTCCGGCGGGAATAGCGAAGGCTCTGACGTTGACGAAGGTGTCGATCTCGATGAATTTTACAAAGGGCAATTCGGACAGCATCAGCCTGAGCGGCACGCTTCCGATTCCCGACAAACTTTTTATCGGTGAGAAGAAGATCGTCTTCAATATCGGCGGTTTCGTGCGGCAATTTGAACTCAATGAAAAGGGGCAGGCCAAGCAGAGCGACGCATCGGTGGCTGTGACGGTAAAGCGTATCAAGGGCGTGACACCTAAACAGGACGCGAAGTTTACATTCAAGACATCGAAGGCTTCGCATTTTTCGACACTTGAGGACGACGGATTCACCCAGGCGGAGGCGAAAAACGCGGAGCGAAAGGTGGACGTCATCGTGCTGTTTGGCAATGAGGTGCTTCAAAAGACCGTACTGCAGAGCTACACGGCCAAGGCGGGCAAGTCTGGGAAGAGTAAGGATCTGCGGTAGCTCGCGGGGAACGCTTCATGTGCGGATTTTAAGGAGCCTTTATTATGACGCTGTCATCTCTGCCAGTGGACGTCTTTTTCTCAACGGAGCAGCCGTCGGCGGCGCGCGTGCCGCATCTGATCACGGCGCTTGATGCGGAATTGCTGAGCGCGTTGGTGCGAGTCAATGGCGCGAAGCCGGGCGTCTGGAAAGCGGCGCCGCCGTATGACGAGAACGACGTGTATCAGCCCTTCCGCGAGGATGTGCCGTTTGAGAGCTGGTCGTTGGCGTACAACCAGGGTGAGTTGCTGGAGCTGGCTGGATACAGCAACACGCTCGTGTTTGGAAATGACACGATGCTGGTGGATTGCGCGTCGGATCAGAAGTCGCTGGCTGAAGCAGAAGAGAGCCGCGGCGAGGGCGGCTACCAGGATCTGCCGGATTTTCCAAAACTGTTGCAGCGCATCGGTTGGGCTCTCATGAGCGTTGGGCCTGAGCGGCAGTATGGGCTGCTCGTGGTCCATGAATCGAAACGCAATTACATCGAGATGCTTCAGAGCTGGTGCCTGGATCACGGCCGTAATTATTACAGCGTGGCCAGCGGCGAGGGCGGATTGATGCTGCGCACGCGGCAGGCGCCGGAGGATGCACGCCAGCGTGTTATTCAGCAGCACGGATTGCAGTTTGTTTCCAAGATGGTTTTGTACGGCATGGAAGCGGCGGTGATTCAGACGCATGTGGCGGAGTTGATGAAGAGCGTCGTGGAATCGCAGAACGAGTAGGAGTTCAACCGAGCTGAGGCAAGGCAATACGTGGGAATGGCATTTGAGTTCGGATGAACTACGGGGCAGGGAGCACGTTTGCGGCAGGTCAACTCCCGAAGGGGTTGTGACGAGTGGATGGAATCCAATTTGCCACAACCCCGTTGGGGTTGGCGTGCAATGCGTGGCAGTACCCAGGGTAGCGCCTGCGGGCGCAACCCTGGGCTTTGGGACATTTCCCCTTTGGGGAAAGAGCAAGGCGCAACCTCGAAGTAAATCCAGCCAACCCCGAAGGAAATCCAGCCGTCGATTGGAACGATGGGTGAATGTGCACGAAACTGAAGTTAAACTGGATGGACTGGAGGCGCGTATGAGCAGACGCATCAACGGACTACTTTTGGGACTGACGCTGTGTTTGGCCGCCTCTGTGAGGGGCGGAGAAGAGAAGGCGTCGGCGGCGAAATTGTCGGCGACGGGAACGATTGAACGGTTTCGGCGCGTCAGGATTTCAATTGCGGCTCCGGCGGAGTGGCAGGGGAAAATCGTCACGGTTAAAGACGGTGACGAAACGCTGGCGAAAGAAAAATTGGTTGAGCAGGGCGGGGGGTGCACGGCACGAATGACGCTCCCGCCGCCGCCCATTGGAAAATCGTTTGGAAAACTGACGGCGTCGGCGGACGACGCGACGGTTGAGGTCAAAATTCCCGATATTGGCGCGGCGCGGCGAGAGGCGTTCGCGAACGCTCCGCTGCTGTTCAGGCCGTTTTGTTTTTCGGGCTCCAGTTTTCCCAAAGTTGATTTTGAAGAGCCGTCGCTCGTCGAGGATCTGATCGGGCTCTACTCGCTGCAGCCCGTGTTTTACGACGCTGAATACAACGTAGTGAAAACGGCGGCGAAGCCGGGACGCTACGGCGCGGTGGTCACGGTGACGGCGGAGCACGGCAGCACCGATAAGCGCTACGTGACGCTGTACCGGCAGCCGGAAGAGTACCGGTGGCGGCGCGGGGAGGTTCCGGCCACGGTCGAGTTGCCGAAACAACTGGGCATCGATCCGGCGGTTGTGAAGGAGCAGAGTGGAACGATCACTGATTTTGTCAGCGGGCTTATCGCCACCAGTATGAACCGGGCGCAGGAGTCGGCGATTGTTCTCGCTGGGCTTTCCGAGACCCAGCCTGGGACCGGAAAAGTGAAGCAGCGAGAAAGCGTTCACGAACGCAACCGGCAGTGGTGGTATGGACTCAAGAAGAAAATCGGCGATGTCAAGCACCGCTACCTGTCGTTTGTTCCGGCGGACGCGGCAAAAGATCCGCAGAAAAAATGGCCGCTGATTCTGTTTCTGCATGGAAGCGGCGAGCGCGGCGATGACTTGAACAAAGTAAAAGTACACGGGCCGCCGAAGATTGTTGAGACGGAAAAAGGAAAGAGCCTGCCGTTCATCGTGGTATCGCCGCAATGCCCGGCCGGACATTCGTGGCTGGCGATGGAACTCATGGATTTGATCGATGAGGTGAGCGCCAGGCATCCAGTAGATCCGGACCGGATCTATATCACTGGGTTGAGCATGGGCGGATTTGGATCGTGGAGCCTGGCGGCGCAGTATCCGGAAAAGTTCGCGGCGGTGGTTCCGATTTGCGGGGGCGGCGATGCGGAGGATGTGGAACGGATCAAGAATCTGCCGATCTGGATTTTTCACGGAGCAAAGGACGCGGCGGTGCCGTTGAAGATGAGCGAAGACATGATTGCGGCGCTGAAGAAAGCGGGGAGTTCGGCGAAGCTGACGGTCTATCCGCATGCGGGGCATGATTCGTGGTCGGAGACGTACGCGAACGATGAGCTGTATGCGTGGCTGCTGAAACAGAAACGCGGGCAGGCGCCGCAGTGGTGAGAACGGCAGGGGTTAGGGGTCAGGGGCCAGGAACGGATTGATTCGCGCAGAGGCGCGGAGAACGACGGGTATAATTAAATTTGTCCGGGCGAGACGCCGGCGAGACGCCCGGGCCACGGAACGTTGAGTACTAGAAGGAAATTAAGCATGCGGATGAAAAAAGTTTGGATGAGTTTGGCGTTCGTCATGATTTCGAGCTTTGCGAATGCTGAGGATGCGACGTTTCAGGGGACGCTGGCGGAGGTGGGGAAGAAGGCGGATCCGGGCGTTGTCGCACTGTTGAAGGAGCCCAAGAAGAAAGATGAAGCGGGCCGCTCGGTGAAACTTTTTGCGAGCGGACCGGTGGCGAAGAAATTGAAATCGATGGCGAAAGATAAAGCCAGAGTGACAGTGACTGGCAGGGCGACGCCAGAAGGCGTTGAAGTAGCCACCGTCGTTGCTGCTGTGGAGGAGAACTCGGGCTTTTCGGATCTTCTGGGCAAGGCGAAGACATTGATCGACGGCGGCGGGTCGGTGGCGACTGTCGGCGACATGATTTTATCTCAGGAAGAAATTCGCGCGGGACTTCGCGAGGCGCTCAGCAAGGGAATCAAGGCGGCGATCGCGAGCCTGGGACAGATGGACGGATTTTATAAAAATCTGGATGTGAAAATACCGGTGCCGGATCAATTCAAGAAGGTGGAAGAAGGTCTGCGATTGGTGCGGCGCGACAAACTGGTGGATGATTTTATCATCAGCATGAATCGCGCGGCGGAAGAAGCGGTGCCGAACGTGATCGATATTTTTGCCGATTCGATTTCGCAGATGACGATTGAAGACGCGAAAGCGATCCTAAATGGACAGAAAGACGCAGCGACGCAGTATTTCAAAAAGACGAGCGAATCGAAGCTGGTTGAAAAAGTGATGCCGATCGTCAAGGTGGCGACGGCGAAAGTCGGCGTGACCAACAGTTACAAAACCGCGCTCAGCAAGGCCAGCCCGCTGGTGCAGATGTTCACCAAGCAGGATATGGACCTCGATCATTACGTCACGAAGAAGGCGGTGGAAGGATTGTTTGTGATGATCGCCAAGGAAGAACAGAACATCCGCGAGAATCCGGCGGCGCGCACGACGGAGATTTTGCGGAAGATTTTCGGGGCGAAGTGACGGGCAACAGCGCCTCGCGCAAAGCCGCAAAGCACGGCAGGGGATAGGGTTTAGGGTTTAGGGTCTACGCGAATGATGCAGACCCTATACCCTGAACCCTAAACCCTGATGTGCTGACCGGGGAAAAAAGCCGATACAGTTGCGGCATCCCGGAGCGACTTGCGCAATGGCACTTGATGGTCCTTACACGCTGGATGACTTGCTGGTTATGACTGGGCATAAGAAAAAAAAGTGTGTTGAGGCTCCCGTGTTTGCGGGATCGCGCTCGCGGACCATGCGGCTTATTGGGATCGACCCGGGAACGCGGTGCGTGGGGTGGGGCGTCATTGAGCTCCGCGCGTCGGATAACTCTCTATTGATGGTGGACTGCGGCTGCATCCGGCCGGGCGACCGGCTGGAAATGAAGGATCGGCTTTGCGGGATTTTCAGTGAACTGGAGGAGATTATAGCGCGGCTGAAACCGGACGCGGCGGCGCTGGAGGAGACGTTTGCGGGCGTGGATATGAAGGCGGCGATCGCGATGGGGCAGGGGCGCGGCATTGCGATGCTGTGTCTGGCTCGCGCCAAATTGCAGATTCTTGAGATCTCACCGCGCTCCATTAAGAAGGCGGTGACGGGCAATGGCGGTTCGAGCAAAGAGTGCGTAGCACGCATGGTCTGCGCGCAGCTCAATCTAAAGAAGACGCCAGAGCCTGAAGACATTACGGACGCACTGGCGGCGGCCATTACGTTGGCGCGGCGGGTCTGAACGGAGCTGCACGATTCACGAGGTGCACTTTATTTGGGATTGCGTGCCTTAAAAAAAATTCTGCAGTCAGCGCGTAAGATGCTATAAAGCCGATGGTTACAAGAATAAAAATTCGCGCACAAGTGCTGCAAGTTAAAGGCAGATGGTTCGTTATTCTGTCAGGGGCTTAAAGCGGTGCCGATCAGCTTAGAGAGCGGATTGAGCATTACCAACACACTAACACCAAGCCCTTCTGTGGGTGACGACGATGCACAGGTGAATCTGCGCCAGTTCGCGCAGTTCGCCCGCGAGCATGAAGCGAGCATCTTCACTTACGTGCTGCGGATGGTCAATAGCCGCGAAGACGCGGAGGACATCACGCAGGAAGCTCTGTATCAGGCTTGGCGAACGTGGAACCAAGTCGATCCGGAAGCGGCAGGCGGGTACGTCAAATGGTGTTACCGCATTGCGCACAACCTGTCGATCGACACGTTGCGCAAGAAGAAGCCGCGCAGTGCCGAAGAGGACGAGATTGATCGGGCAGCGGATACCAAAACGCTGCGGCCGGAAGAAGTTTACGAACACAGGGTGCAGGCCGGGCAGGTGCAGGACAGCATTCAGTCGCTGGATGAGAAATACCGGGAAGTGCTGATCTTGCGGTACCAGGAAGAATTGAGTTACGAAAAGATTGCTGAAATTCTGGAGTTGCCGGTATCCACGATTGAAACGCGCATCCATCGAGCCAAGAAGATGCTGCGAGAGAAACTGGAGCGGAAGGTTTAAGGGACGTTCGACTACTCACGCGCCAAATTAGAAAAGACGAACATGGGTATTGATTCAAACATTTTTATATCTGGCGATTCAAACGCGCATCCAGCGTCGCCCGACCTGATCGATGAGCTGATGCTCCTTCGTTATCTGGACGGCCGGCTGGAAGGCGCTCAAAAATCCGACGTCGAAGAACTCCTGCGCACCAACGCCGCCGTCCGCCGCCGCATCGATGCGTTGCGCGAAGAGAACCAGCTTTTAAGCGAAGCGCTTGAGAACATCAGCGAGCCCAGCCGCCGTCTGAGCGACAAGGTTGTCGCGGCGCTCCATAATGAGGAACGCTTCCGCCTCCAGGCGCTGCGCAGTCATCGCATGCGCCGCAACGTCCTCTGGGGCGTGGGCATCGCGGCCTCGTTCTTCTTCTGTGTATTCCTGATGAAGCCGCGGGAATCGATGGGGTCGGCGCTGTCTGGAACGGGCGCCACGCTGATCCTGTCCAGCGGCGAACGCCAGCCTCTGGCGAAGAACGCCAGCTTTTACGAACACGACGAAATCAGCACGGCGCAGGGACAGTTCATGCGCCTGCGCATCGGCGGCGAGAATCTGATCGACCTTGATGAACGCAGCCGCATCGCCATCGAAAAGAGCAAACCCGGTCCAGTGATCCGGCTGTTGCAGGGACACATGGGACTGGCGACCGCCGATCAGGATGTCACGCTTCATCTGGCTCAGGGAACGCTGCGCATCAATGCGCATTCCGTCGTCGATCTCTGGCTGCCGCAGACGTCCAAAGCCGAATGGCCCTCCTGGCTGCTGCCGGAACCCGCCGGAGTGCGCGAAAGCGCGCTCACGGAGAATCCCGCGGTGGCGACGGTAATTTCCGGCAGCCTTTCGATTTCCACCGAGAAGTCGCCCGAAGGCATCGCAATCGCGCAGGGCAACCGCGTGATCTTCAGCAAGCAGGAGCGCAAAACCAAGCGCGTGGATGTGGCGGGATCGCGTGTCATTGAGACGCGGCGCCGCGCCAGCTGGCACACATCGGAAGGCGTGATGCCGCAGGACCGCACCGTTATAGGACTGCTGGCACAGCCCGAATTCAAGGAATTGGGCGCGCGATTGGGCATGACGCGCAACACGGCGGCGCTGGTGGCCGAGGCGCTCGGTCAGCTTCACGATGGCATGCAGTCGGACAATCTGGCGACTCGCGCGGAGAAGCTGGCGACGGGTCAGCAGTGGCTGCGCATCGGTTACGAATCGCTGAAGGCCGACGATGAACGCCGCGATATCGGCCGCATGCTGGAAGGTCTGGCGCATGTGGAGCGCGGCCGCGCGCTGATGGCGTTGATCGCGCAGGGTAAAGAAGAGATCAGCACGGCGGCAGCGGCGTTCGACGCGGCTCGCATCGCCTTTGAAGAAGCGTTAAAGCCGGCTGTAGATACAGCCGGTCCGCCGGCTCCGGACGCCCGGCCCGAATGGGCGCGCCAAATCTCCGCCGGAAGTAGTGTCACGCTGCGCGATTTGTCGCCGGCTCACCAGTCGGGGTTGCTGGCGGCATTCAATCATGCGGTGGCGCAGCAGTGGATGGCGCAAGCGGAAGCGGTGGTTTCAGAACGGCCGCTGACGACCGCGCGCGAATTCGATTCGCTGCGCAACACGCTGAGCCGCTCCGTCGAAGGAATGGCCGCACGGCTGGCTCAAGGGATGGCGTTACAGCGTGCGGGCAGCGAAAAGATGCAGAAGGCCATTGATGCGTTTGCTGAAGTTCTGTCCGTGCCGATGGCGGGCTGGTCCGATGCGCCGCGCCGTTTGGGCGATGGCTTGAAGCAGACCGCGCTGCTGGCGTTGACGCGGCTCTATGTGGAAATTCAGCAGACAGAAAAAGCACGCGCCACGGCCGACGATTTCTGGCTTCTCTATCCGCTGGACGGCGGGACACCGGTGGCGCGCGAAATCAAGAATTTGCTGGATGGCAGTGTGCTGAAGGACGCGGCGCAGGCGATGAAGCTTGAACGTTATGAAGACGCGGTGGAGCACTATGACCGCTGGCTGACGGCCAATTCGCGCGCCGGAGCCAAGGAAGAAAACGCGGCGGCGGAGACGGGCGCTCGACTGAGTTTGCTCAAGGCGCTCGTGGCGTTGAAAGACGGTGCCCGCGCGCGCCAGCAGGCGGTCCTGCTTGAGAAACGCATCTCAGCCGACAAGGGAGCCGAGCTGGAAAAGCTCACCGCTCAGGCGCAAACGCTTCCCGAGAAGACAGAAAAAGCGCTGGAATTGCTGAAGATTAATCAGCGTTAAATCCGCCCTCCTCCTTTAAGTACCCTCGATCACCTCTCTAATCGTCGCGCCAAGGCTCACGCTTCTGAACCTATTTTTTTGATTGAGTCGGCCCTAAAAGTGCTAGCCGTCATGTGTTATATTGTGGCGGTTGCAGGTGCGCAGAGAATGCTTTGCGAATCAAAACCTTTAGAACAAAAAGCCTGAATGTGTCAAAAAATTTCACTTTTTCGATCTGGTATTTGAGCACATGTTCGTGCATATAGATGTTATCAAGTAAGGACTGCTGATGACGCATGTGGCTTAGGAAATAAGCCAAGGGTGAAGTCGCTTTTGACGATACATGTCAGAGGCATGAGCCCAGTAACCGTTCAGCAGTTTGACACTATCAGCTTAGAATTGTGTAAACGAGAGACTGAAGAATGAAAAAAGCTGTGGTCATCTTGACGTTGCTTCTGTGTGCTGTGCGTTTTGTTTGCGCTGAAGAAGTGACGAGCACCGACGACAAGTTCGTCTCGCTCCTTAAGACTGATGATCCCAACGGACCGGAGATCGCCGCTGCGCTCGCCGAAACGTTTCTCACACAGAAACAATTTCGTGATGAAGTAGAAAAATTGCGCTCCAAATATGAGGATTGGGAAAAAGACACGCAAGGCGATATGGGCCGCTATCTGAACGATCGACTGGTCATGGTTGCGCTTGGTGCGGCCAATGGCAAGGTTGAACGCATTCAGCGCGGCATTCTCTGGCTCGCGTTCTACAAAGAGTTCGATCAGGTTACACCGGCGGTTGTCGCAAAATTTCTACGCGAACACAGCGTTTCGCTGAACAGTCTCTTCAAGGATTTCACGTGGGAGAAAGCGTCGCAATACATAAAAAATAAAGAGTGGCGCAAGGATATCGAGGGACGCCGTAAAGCCGCCGAAAATCAACTTGCCCCTGAACGGCCCATCGCCACGGCGCTCGTAATAACTCAAACCGAAGATTGATCGTCGACCCTCGTTTAAGTTCAAGACGGCGCGGAATTTTCCGCGGCGTTTTTTTATGAATACAAATCCTCTCGACGTCTTTTATGGGTGTATGCGCGGCAGGCTCGGGATATTCTGACTCCGTTCGTGCACGGATACGTATCGCAAACTCTCTTGGAGACGGACGATGAATCCATTCGATATGGGGGCTTTCTTCAAACAAGGCGACGCGAAAAATCCAAAGATCGTGGGCGCGGGGCAGCTCGCGGGCGGAAAATACGATTCAGTGACTATCCAGGGCGCCGGTTCAATCGGCGGCGATGTCGAAGCGGGATCAATCGACGGTAGCGGCTCGCTGACAATTTCGGGAAATGTGCGCGCCAAACAATTTTCCGTCAAAGGCTCTTCCGAAGTCACGGGCTCCGTTGACGCCGCAACCGTCAATCTCGGTGGAAGCAGTAAAATTCAGCGTGGAATCAAAGCTCAGAAAATGACGGTCGCCGGATCGTTCAGCGTCGGCGAGAGTGTCGTTGCCGAAGACTTCTCCGCCAGCGGCGGCTTTACTATTCGCGAAAAACTTGAGGCTCGCAACGTCTCGATTGAGCTCAACGGGCGTGCTAGCGTGCGTGAAATTCTGGCGACGGATATCACCGTGACTCTCGGTAGCAGCTCCTCTTCCAAAGGCGCAAATGCCCATGCATCGGCGCGCGGCGGATCAGCGACGGGCCATGGCGCGGTCGGAGGCTCGGCGCGCGGCGGCGTGGCGATCAGTATTTCCGGGAGTGGCTTTGCGGCCGTCGGAGGCACCGCGACCGGTGGCTCGGTATCCGGTGCGAGCGCGCGCGGCGGCAACGCGAGCGGCGGAGTTTCCGTCTCGGTGTCCGGCTCCGATGGTGAGATGAAGCAGCTCGATGTGGACGTCATTATGGGCGACACCATCAAGCTAGAGAACACGCACGCTAAACTGGTTAAGGGAAACCGCGTGGCGATCGGCCCCAACTGTAAAATTGACCGCGTGGAATATAAAGACACGCTCGACGTGGATGCCAGTGCCACAGTGTCTGAATCCACAAAAGTCTGAAAACAAAGTCTGCGGAACAAATGAAGGTGAGCAGATAATGCCATGTAAGAGCCGGCTCGAACGGAGAAGTTGCTAGAGGACTGCGGGCGCGATGTGTTCCATCCCAAGCGCGGCGCCATGCGTGCGCAGCGCCTTTCGCTCACCGGAATCCCGGACGGTTTTTAATGGCAGCGCATTCTCGAAAAATCGCAGCCAGTTTTTAAAGAAAATGCCATCGATGGCATCCGCGCTGTAACCGCGCTCATTCAGAATTCCGCTGAGTTTCTGCAGATCCGCAATGGTTTGCAGATCGTGCGGCGTCTGCTCCGTGCCGAAGCCGCCATCCAAATCACTGCCCAGCGCCACGTGAAGCGCGCTGCCTGTCAGTTGGCAAATATGATCGATGTGATCAGCGACCGCCGACAACCCGACAACCGTGGGACTCGTTTTGCCGCGCACCCACCCCGGATAAAGCATCCAAGCATCCAGCGCCATTCCGATCACCGCATCGCGTTGCGTAATCAACCGAATTTGAGCATCCGAAAGTTGGCGGTCGCCGGGAACCAGCGCGCGGCAATTGTGATGGCTCGCCAGCACCGGCCCGTGAAACGAATCGAGCGCCTGGTAAAAACTGATGTCGCACAAATGTGTTACGTCGAGAATCATTCCAAGCTGTTCGAACTCGCGCAACAGTTCGTAACACGACGGACTCAGCGTTCCTTCGACCTGCGTCCCGTAGGCATACTGTCCGCGCCCGTAATGCGCAGGCCCGACCGCGCGAAGTCCCTGGTTCCACCAGTACTCCACTTGTGATGGCGACGTGATCGGATCGGCGCCTTCCATACTGAGAATAAACCCGAGCGGACCGGAGTTCAATTTTTCTGACGCCCAGAATGCGCTGAGTTCTTCGGACGACGTGATCATCCGCATGCAGCCTTCCTGCTCCATCAGGCGGTAATATGCCAGTTGCGCATGCGCCTGCGCGTACGCGATGGATGGAGTCAGCGAATCCAGATCCGTCCGCTTGCACGCGCTGCGTTTTGGCTGGTCGGGGCCGCCGCGTGCGAGAAGAGTAGCCAGGCACATCTTCACGCCACCCTTGCGCATTTCGGGAAAGGAGACGGTATTCTTTCCGCGCGATAGTTCGTCGGTGAGGCCTTCTTCGCCGTTGCGGATGTTATTGATACTTTGCGTCAGATCGCGATTGAACGAAACGGCGCTCCAACCCAGATCCAGATGGGCATCAAAAATCGGACGTTGGCCTTCGCTCATCGATGCGCCTCACAGTTTCCTTCTCATTTGCATACCACGGCAACGGGCCAGAGAACAGAAAACCACGCGTTCAATTTCCCTTCATCCGTGTTGGCGGCAACGACGTTGAGATCGAAACATCGGATTATTTCGGAGTGCTCATCAGATACGCGAACAGGTCGCGAATCTGCTGATCGCTCAGCGTGTTCAACTGGTCTTCGGGCATGAGCGACTGCGGGGAAGCCTTCAGTTTTGCAATGTTCTCGCGAGAGATGCGGGTCACCGCGCCTTCCAGCGTTTTCAATGTCACCGTTTGCTTGTTCTGCTCGGAGAGAATGCCGGTCAGTACCTGTCCGTCTTTCGTGCGCACCACAAAATTGGTGAATTCTTCACGGATCGCCGCATTGGGATCCACAATATTTTCAATCCAGAACATCGCCAGAGTGCGCTCGTAACCGGTGAGGTCGGGCCCCATGGCTGCGCCTTCACCAAAGAGCACATGGCATTTGGCGCACGTCGCCGCGAAGACGGGTTTCCCCTTCGCCGCTTCGCCCTTGCCGGCGGAAAGTAGCGCCGAGAGCCGATCCATTTCGTTCTGTTTTTCAGCGGCTGTCGCTCCCTGCACGCGGCCGAAATGTTTTTCTATCAGCGCTTCAACACGCGCGTCATCGTGCAGCTTTAGTTTTCGCACCCATTTCAGTGGAACCCCGCGCGCATCGATTTTTGCCGAATCAATGGCCTCAAGAAATATGAGCGCCGTCGACTTTCTGGCCGCAAAGTACGTCTGCGCGGCGGCGCGGACACCGTCCTTGTCGGGCAGCTGCGCATAGCTTTCAATAAGGCGCGCGCCGATGGACGGATCGTCGTAACGCTGAAGCGCGCCGAGTATCTGCGTTTGCAGCGCGCGATCGTCTGCTTTTGCCAGCAGCGACAGCAGTACTGGAACGCACTCGGGGATGGAAATATCTCCGCAAAGGCGCACATATTCCGCGCGCTTTGCCTTCGGTGTTTTTTCATCGCCAAGTGCCTTCAGCGCGTTTTCCGTCGCTCCTGGAGTCCCCGCTCGCACGTCCAACGCAACCGTTGAAGCTGTCGCTCCGCGTTGACGCGCCTGAATCAAGGCCTTCTTCAGTGCTGGCGGAAACGCTCCGCTTGAACGCTCGGCGAACGCCTTATCGAGCCCAAAGAGAAACGCATCGATCGCTTTGGGCGTCGGCGCTTTCTGCAAAAGCTGAGCGCACATTGCCATATTCTCATCGCCGCCCGCCATCGCGTAACGCTGCATCAACCGTTCCAAAACACATGTTTGGGTGAGCGGCAAATTCCAGATGGATGGTTCGCTAAGAAAGGTTGCGATCTCATTGCGGCCGTTCTCCGCCTTGGACTCAATGGCCCACCACAGGAGTAGCGGGATGTGTGGATCGTTTGCGTCGTCCGTGTGCGTTAGGAGTTGCGCGACAATCGGCAAGCATTGCACCGCAGGCAGCCGCCGCGCGGAACTGGCGAGCTGGCTTCGAACATGAACGTTCGTTTCGGTCCGCGCAAGAGTGCGCAAGGATTCCGCAACGGGCGTTGAAGCCTGCCTGCGATCACCGAGCAATCGCACGGTCCAGAATCGCACCATCGCATTCGGGTGCTGCAGCGTTTCGAGAGCCAGAGCCTCATCCAGGCCGCCGCACAGGTGGATCGCCCACAGACATTCGAGGGCCAGTTGGCCACTCTCTTTTCGCAAGCGGCTCAGCAGCTCCGGAAGGATGCCTTTGTCACCGCGCTCACCGAGCAATCGCAGAGCCGTCTGCCGTTGCCAGCGATTGGAGGCGCTCAGCGCATCGATAAGTTCAAGCAGCGTTTTTTCTGAAAGTTTCGGCGGCGTCTGCGCTTTAAAATGCCGCGGCCGGATGCGGTAGATGCGGCCATTCTTGCGGTCCCACGTATCGCGCGGATCCAGATGCGTGATGCGCCCTTCGTAAAAATCAGCCAGGTAAATTGCGCCATCAGGACCGGTTTTGATATCGACGGGCCTGAACCAACCATCAGATGTAGTCATGAAAAAAGGATCGTCTGTCGTCTTGAATGACGAACCGGCAACGTCTAGCGTGCTGATCTGCAAACGGCGCTGCAACGGATTAATCGTGATCAATTTATTTCGATGCGAATCGGCCAGCAGCCCGCCGCCATAAATAACCATCGTGTGCGTGAAGCGGTCGGCGTCGCCCGAGTGCGGCATGTGTTCAAACCAGCCCAGCGCGTAGGGGTTGGTCAGCGGCCCGTGCTTGCCCCAACTCTTCAGGTAGTATCCGCCCTGCACGAAATGCAGCCCGCGCGCCTTGCCGTGATTGGTGCCGGAAAAAATAAATCCGTTATCGTCGAACTCAACGCCAAAAGTATTTCCACCGCCTTCCGCAAAAATCTCGAACGCGTGTGACCGCGGATGGTACCGCCAGATCGCTTGCCCTAGAAAGTCAGTCGTCGTCTGCGCGCCCGCAATTTCCACTTTCACCTTCGCCGTGCAGGTGCTTCCGTGCCCGCCATAAAGCCAGCCGTCCGGCCCCCAGTGCAGGCTGTTGGCCACGGCGTGCGTGTCCTCAAGGCCAAAGCCGGACAGATGCACCTGCGGGTCGCTGTCGGGAGCGTCGTCGCCATCGGCATCGGGATAGAAGAGTAGATACGGCGGATTCATCACCCAGACGCCGCCGCGCCCGGGAAGCGCGGCCGTGACCAGGCTCAACCCTTCGATGAAAACTTTTGACTTTTCAAAGGTGCCGTCACTGTCTGCATCTTCAAGAATTGTCACGCGGTCGGTGCCGGGAAAATGTTTCGGCGGAGCAGGCGGCACACGATCAAACTTGGCGCGCAGAAAATCATCGTACTCGATAATTTTCAAATTCGCTGGAAACGGATACTGGATGTACTCGGTGACCCAGAGCCGGCCGCGGGCGTCGAAGGTCATGTACAGCGGCTGCCTGATGGTGGGTTCGGCGGCGATCAGATCGATCGCGAGGCCATCGGGAATGTTGAATTGTTTCAAGGCGATTTCGGGCGCCAGCGGCTGAGTAGCCGCGGAGGGCGCTTTGCGATTGAATGCTTTGTCAATGCCTTTCGCGCCCGCGGAAATGGGCGGCGCGTCCGGTTCGCCAGCCACCACGACGAATGAAAGCGCGGCCACTATCAGAGTGAAGCGGTAATCCATCTTTTCTTTCCCATCGGTCCGAGACGGCGCCGGAAAATCGATCAGTTGGGGCTCTACTAAATACAACAGCGCACCGCGGAGAGGAAGGAAATCAGGTATCGAATCCGAGTAGCTGAAGAATGGTGGCGTGCTATACCCGACTGAGCCGTCACGGTTAACGTGAAAGTTCGGAAGAGAAATTTTCACGGTCCCAGCGGACGGTACAGGAACGGTCGCCGGAACATGCCGCCGAAGTGATGAGGATTGAGTCCGCGCAACGTAATCGTGTTCGCGCCGGTTTTAAATTTTCCAGCCACGTTCACATTCCACTCGAATTTGTAATCGTTGCGCCACCACGGTTCGGGAAAGGCGCGGTGGCCGGCTATTTCGCCGTTGATGTAAAGCCAGCATTCATTGAAGAGACCTGGGAACATCAGATTCAGTTTTCCAGCGGCTTGTTCCGCGGTGAGGTCCAGCGTCGTCTGGTACCAGTAGTGCCCGCTGTAACTCTGGCGGTCCGGATGGCGCACGCCTTGCCCCTGAATGTAAATGTCCGTGCGCAGCATCTCCCACGTGTCGGGATAATCCTTGAGATCAGCGAGCGGAATGTTTTTTCCTTTCGTTTTCCAGAATTCCAGATCGGCCGTTCCGTAGCTCCAGCCGCGTGCCAGACCCGTGTCGCGAGGGTCGCGGCGGAAGGCCCATTCCAGCGGCGTCCTGGCCACGAGCGTTCCTTTGGTGCCGTCGGTCAGAGCGGCCAGATCGCGCATCTGCTGCACTTCGCCCGGCCACCAGGCCGCGCCGTGTTCACCAATATTTTTATACGTAGTGAAGGTCGGATTCATCACGGTCAGTTTTTCGCGCGCGGCTAATCCGCGTTCTCCGGCGGCGACTGATGCTTTAAAATCCGTCTCGCTCACGGCACGCACCATGGCCATGTAATTTTCGATCACGTCGAAGCTCAGTTCGGTGAAACGCAGGCGATCGACATAAAACTTTTCATTGCGTGTCGGAGTGCCTTTGGCTTTCAAAGGCTCGATGGCTTTCTGCGCCTGCGCGAGCTTTTCCTTTAAGACGGCCATGACCTGGGGAGTGAAAATAATCGGCGCGACGAAGTATTCATGTTCCGTCGAGAGCGTGCTGTCCCACGAGGCGTAAATGGCATTCCAATAATCGGCCATCGGCGGGGCTGCGGGGCCGTAGAATTTCGGATAGAATTCGGCCAGCAGCGTTTTGACATCCGCATCGGGATTCCACATCAGCTGGCCACGGAAGAAAAGATTGAGGAACGTGGTGGCCGTCGCGCCGCGACTTTCAGTGCCAATGCCCATGATGTCGGCTTTGCGGTAATGCTTCACATCTTGCGCGAACATGGTGTGCGACGGATTGGGCAGGTCGCGCCAGACGAGCTGGCCTTGGTCGTAATCGTAGATCGCCAGGCGGCCTTCCATGAGCTGCGCCCAGCGGTAGAGCATCTCGCGGTATTCGTTCTTCGGCGGGGAGTTCTCGTCGTCCATACCGTGATTGGGATCGATGTCGATGGGCGCGAGCCACATGACAATGTTGGGCTCGATCTTCGTCACACGCTGCGGTGGAATCGTGACATTGGCGTAGGCCATGCCGCCCAGCTTCGTTTTACTGGCGGGGTATTTTTCGCGCAGGATTCTGGCGACGTTGTTGTAGAGCGTCATCATGGTGTCGGTATTGGAAGGCTGAAGCGAGTATTTGTCGTAGACGCCGGACTGCAATTCTTTGTCGCGCGGGGAGTCGCTGACATAATTGCCGTCTTCGATCGCGATGGAGATTCCGGGAACGCCCTTCGCGTAATCCGCTTCGATATGAGCGGCCACGACCTTCGCGGTGTTGTCTTCGGCAAGCGGCACGTTGAACATCGTTTTGCCGGCCGGGATCAACGTTTTCGTGGATTCTCCAAGCGCGTGGCCCATGCCGGCGGGACCGGTATTCGTCATGAAATTGCGGCGTTGAAATTCTTTTGCGCCTGTTCCATCCGCATTCCAGCTCAGCCAGTAGTGACGAACTTCGAATGGAGGCGCGTAAGCAAGATTCAGCGCTCCAACCATTAGCTTGGGCTGCTCCGGAATGCACTCGCCGAAATCCGTGGGAACGAACCAGCGGCAGCCCCAGTCCTGCAGCAGCCGGGAGACGGCGAAGTAGTGCGAATCATCGTTGGTGCCAGCGAGAAAAAGTTTATTGCCAGCGCGGCGCAGGACGATGGCGTCGGCGCGCAGTTGCGGATTCTTTTTCGCGACGCCGGCGAGGACGTCTTTCAGGGAAGGTTCGGCGTCGAGCGCGGCGGTTCCGACAAAAAGGGTGGGTCCCGAGCCGGGCGCATTTCCGACGGGAATTTTTGCGCCGCTCATGAGTTCGATGTAGCGCGAAAGATCCGCGGCCGCGCGTTTTTCCCACTCGCCGGCCTGAGCCGAGACGACGATAGCGGCGGACGATTTTCCGCCTTCGGTGATGACAAGGTCTTCGCCAATCGCTGAAAATACCGCCGACAGTGTAAAGAGGGCGAGTAGCCGTCGCACATTCCGCATTCTTCGATCTCCGCCGATGTCGCACTGGAATTTTAATTCATGGTATCTACTACAATGGGATGTTTAATTTTGTTACGTTCAACTTTCCTTCGCAGGTGTCGGTAAAGTAAAAATGGCGTTTCGTAAATTCTGAGCCTGCGACTTTCCTCACGCGTTATGAATCATTTTACGATAAGCGGTGGGGCTTTGGCCGACGTTGCGGCGGAAGACTTGGGCGAAGTATTCGGGATCGGAGTAGGCAAGGCGCGCGGCGATTCCGGTCACGGGAAGCGATGTGTCACGAAGCATCAGCTTGGCGCGGCTGATGCAAAGCAGGTGCAGGTATTTCAAGGGCGGGATTCCATAGCGCTTTTTAAAAACGCGACAGACGTGAGCGTAGCTGTAGCCGGTTTGCTCGAGAAGATCTTCGAGGCGCAGCGTGGCGTGTCGCTCTACATTGAGGTCCAGAAGATTTCGCGCTTTCTCTTCGAGCCGCAATTTGGAGAGCGGCATTTTCTCACTCGGAGTGGCATCGCCGAAAAGCTCCAGCAGCAGTTCCAGCAGCAGCGCGCGGCTGACCAGGCGGGCGTGGGCCTGCTCGGTGGTTTGCAGCGCCGAGAGGCGTTCGCTGATCTCCATGACGCGTTGAAAGCGAGCGATGGAGCCGTGGAAAATCTGCTGCGGCAGGCACTCCGGGCCCCAGCGGTAGAGTTCTTTTTTAGGCGTTTCCGGAGCGAACGTCATGAGCGGCATGTCGCCGTGCGGGCCCTGGTAATTCCAGTCGAAATGCGTCCAGTGGCGGTGGCCGAAGCGGCCCTCGGCCTCCCAGGAGATGTGCCAGTGTCCAGGGGGAATGACAATGTACGAGCCTTTGCGGCAGCGGTAGGATTTGCCTTCAATCTCGACGACGCAGCGACCCTCGCTGAAGAGGACCAGTTCGTAATCGTAGATGACGCGGAGGGGTTCGACCCAGTTGGGGCGGTGGCGGTGGTGGCTGGTGTAGCTGCGCATCGTACTGCTCGGCGACGGTGGGCGCACGCAGGGGGAGATCTGTTCCAGCCATTGGATTGAGGACACGGCGAGCTCCACGAATATCAGAAATTCAAGGGTCGAATCATAAACGTGAGGTCAACGTTTGGGTAGAGATGATTTATATAGTTCGAGGCTTGTCAGTGGTTAGTTGTCAGTGGTCCGTTGTTTTCTGCTATCTGGGAGTTTTGCACATGCGGATGGGGATGGGTGTGGCGGTATTTTTTGCGATCTGTTTGCAGGTGTGCCATGGCGGGGACGTGAGGCCGATTTTTGACGGGGCGTCGTTCGCGGGATGGGAAGGCGAGACGAAAGAAACGTGGCGCATTGAGAATGGCGAGATTGTTGGCGGGTCGCTCACCAAAAGGCAGAAGAACAATGATTTTCTGGCGACCACGGCGGAGTACGAAAATTTTGAATTGAAATTTAAAATCAAACTGACGGGCAAAGACGGATTCGTCAACTCCGGGGTGCAGATTCGCTCGCAGCGCGTGCCGAAACACTGGGAAGTGTCCGGCTACCAGGCGGATTTCGGGAAAGATTATTACGGCGGGCTTTACGACGAAAGCCGGCGCAACAAAGCGCTGGCGATGCCCTCGAAGGAGCTCCAGGCAAAGCTGGCTAAGCTGGATGATTGGAACGAGTACCGCGTGCGCGCGGAAGGGTCGCGCATTCAGCTCTGGCTGAATGGCGAGCAGACGGTCGACTACACGGAAGCGGACGCCAAGATTCCGAGAAAGGGAATTTTCGCGCTGCAGATTCATGGGGGCGCGACGGCTGAAGTGCGCTTCAAAGAGTTGAGCGTCGAGGTGCTTCCCGCAAGCAAGGAAGACGTGAAAGCCGATATCAAACCGCCGCTGGACCGCATGGCCGAGTCGCTCAAAGCCGCAAAGGTGGCTCCGTTCGCGGACGGAAAATTTGCGATCAATCCGGGCGAAGTGGGCGTTTTCACGGGGCCGGAGAATGGGGTCATCGAACAGCGCTCCGGCTGGATGGAGACGGCGCTGGCGGCGTCAGCGAAAGAGGCGCTGCCGCGTTTCCGCCACATGGGCTGGGAAGGCGACACCGTTTACCGCCAGAACCGCATGGATAATTGGGGGACGTGGAAGGAGAACCTCGACGCGGTGGACGCGACGATGGTCTTCGCGTGGTTCGGGCAGATTGAAGCGCTGGACATGACAAAGACGCCGGCGGATTTCAGCGCCGCCCACGCAAAGCTGCTCGACACGATGGCGCAGCGAACGCCGCGCATCGTGGTGATTTCGCCGACGCCCTTTGAGAAGCCGGTGGGCGCGCATATTCCGGATAACACGCCGCGCAATTCGATCGTTCAGCAGCATGCGGAAGCGGCGAAAAAATTGGCGCGGGAGCGCGGCTGGGTTTACGTGGATCTGTTTTCGCCGCTGTCGCGGCGCGCGGCTGACGCACCGAAGCTGACGCGGGATGGACTCCATTTTACTCCGGAGGCGATGCGCGAGATTGCCGCCGTTTTTGCACAGCAGTTGGGCATTGCTCCGGCCAGCCAGGCGCAGGAGGTATTGCGCGCTGAAATCGCCGAGAAGAATCGCGTTTGGTTTGATTGCTGGCGCTGCATGAATTGGGCGTTTGCGTACGGCGACCGGACGACGCAGCCGTTCTCGAAGGGCATCGGGCAGACGCTTCCGTTCGCCAAAGATCTGACGCGATTCCGACCGCTGATCGCGCGAAGCGACGAGCGCGTGCAGGCGATAGCGGCGGGAAAGCAGCCGCCGGAAGCGCTGCCGGCCGATCCGTCTCCTGAAGCGCCCTCGGCGCAGACGCCGGATGAGCAAATGAAGAACTTCACGCTCTATGAAGGCATGCAGCTAAATCTGTTTGCGGATGAAACGCTGGGCATCATCAAGCCGATTCAAATTCGCTGGGACGAGCGCGGACGCCTTTGGGTGCTGTGCATTCCGTCGTATCCGCAGCTTCAGCCCGGGCAGCGCGCGAGCGATTATTTGCTCGTCCTTGAAGACACCAACGGCGACGGCAAGGCCGACAAGGCCGAGCGCTACGCCGAAGGTCTGATCATGCCGATGGGTTTTGAGTTTGGCGACGGCGGCGTTTACATCTGCGAAAGCACGCAGCTTGTGCATGTCAAAGATACGAATGGCGACGGCAAAGCGGACACGCGGCGCGTGGTATTGAGCGGGTTCGGCACCGGCGATTCGCATCAGATGATCAATTCGATCCGCTGGCAGCCGGACGGGTGTTTGTGGTTCACGCAGGGTTATCACATCTGGTCGTATGTGGAGACGCCGCACGGCATTTCGGAACTCAACCGCAGCGGCGTGTGGCGCTTCAATCCGCGCACGATGAAACTGGATGGTTATTTTAACGAGAGCACGGCGGGATTGAATTGCTGGGGCGTGACGTTTGACGATTACGGGCAGGTGTTCCACGGAGGCGGCGCGAATTACTGTCTCTATTATACTCTGCCGGGAATGATTCCGACGCTGCATCCGCTGCCTTACAAAGATGACTTCTGCGTGTCGCGCGGCAAGAGCATGGAGCCGGAATTTATCAGCTCCAAACATTTGCCGGACAGCTTGCAGAACGTTTTGATGAAGAGCACCTATTTTACGAGCCAGATCAGTTTGTTCACGGTGAAGGACGATGGCGCGGGATTTAAATCGGAAAAAATGCCGGACCTGATGGCCAGCAGCAAGACGGATTTCAGGCCGGTGGAGACCCGCGTGGGGCCGGATGGCGCGATTTATGTTTGTGACTGGCTGAACCCCATCATCGGGCATTACCAGGCCTCGTACCGCGATCCGCGCCGCGACCGTTCGCATGGGCGCATCTGGCGCATGACGGCGACGGGGCGGCCGCTGGCGCAGCGGCCGGCGCTTGAAAAAATGAATGCGGCGGCGCTTCTGGAACAATTGAAATCACCGGAACGCTGGGTGCGGGAGCAGGCGCGGCGGCTGCTGTATTCGCTGAAAAAAGAGGAGGCGATTGCGGCGGTCGAAGCGTTCATCGCGACAGTGGATGAGAAGACGGCGGACGGCGCCAAGCTACTCTATGAAGCCAGCGGCGTGTTCTGCGCGTTTGAAGAACCGCGGCCGGCTCTGGTGGAGCGATTTCTAGCGTCGCCGGATTTCCGGCTGAGGTGCTGGGGCACTCGATTGGTTGGGTATTGGCCTACGGCGCTGCCGGATACGTTGAAATTTCTGACGCGGAGCGTGAGCGACGAACACCCGCGCGTGCGGCTGGAAGCGATTGTGGCGGCCAGTTACGTGGGGACGGCGGACGGGCTGAAAGTGGCCACGCTGGCGCTGGAGAAGCCGCTGGATTTTTATCTGAACTATGCGCTGACGCAGTGCATTCATCAACTGGCGCCGGTGTGGCAGTCGGCTCTGGCGAGCGGCGCGTTGAACTTTGGAACGCGCACGAACGCGCTGGTTCATGTGCTGAAGACGGTGGGCGGCGCGGGCAGCATCGCGCAGATTCGCAAAATTATTACAGCGGGGCCGGCGACGGGCGAGGCGCGCACTGAACTGCTTGCGGCGTTGGTGGAAGCGGGCGGCGCCGACGATCTGCGCTTTGTCCTCGAGCAGGGCGTTCCGCCAGCGCGGGTCGTTTCGGAATTTGCGATCGCGGCGCGGATCAAGAAGAAAGTTCCCGCCGGGGATTTGAACGCGATGCTGGAAAAACTGTTTGTGAATGCGGACGCGGCGGCGCCTGTGGCGGCGTTCAAGCTCGCGGCGGCGTGGCAGGTGAAGGCGCTGGCGGCGCGAGCGAAAGCGGCGGCGGAAAATGAGAAGCTGGCGGCGGCGGAACGCGCCGCGGCAGTCGAAGCGTTCGCGGTGTTGAGCGGGAAAGAAGCGGTGGCGGGAATCACGGCGTTGACAAATTCAAGCGAGGCGGAGGTGCGGCTGGCGGCGCTGGCGGCACTGGCGCCGCTGGACCTTGCGCAGGCGGCGGCGCGCGGCGCGGAACTTCTGGCGAATGTACAGAAGGCGGACGACGCGGCGGCGGTGCTGCGGCCGTTCTTGGCGCAGAATGCGGGACCTGCGGCGCTGGGCAAGGCGCTGATGGAGAAGAAGCCTCCGGCGGCGGCGGCGGCGGCGGCGCTGCAATGGATGGCGAAAGCCGGGCACGATGACGCGGCGCTGCTGGATGCGCTCCATGTTGCGGCTGGCGTGGAGGCCAAGCGGCAGGAGTTCAGCGCGGAGCTGGTGACGAAGCTGGTGGCGGAGGCGAAGGCGAAGGGCGACGGGGCGCGCGGCGCGACACTGTTTCGCCTGCAGGAGTACTCGTGTTTGAACTGTCATAAGATCGGCGAGGAGGGCAGTCCGATTGGGCCTGAGTTGACCAGCGTGGCGCGCGCGATGACGCCGGAGCAGATTGTGGAATCGGTGCTGTGGCCGAAGCGGCAGGTGAAGGAGGGGTACTTGCTCACGCTGGTGACGACGAAGGATGGGCGGCGTTTTCAGGGATTCAAAACGGCGGATGCGGGCGGGATGCTGACGTTGCGCGACATCGCCGGCGGGCCGACGCAGGTGTTCACGAAGGCGGAGATACAGAAGCGCAACGATGCCGGAACACTGATGCCGGACGGGTTGGTGGACCGCATGACGGGGGAGCAGCTTTCGGATTTGCTGAAGTATCTTTTTGAATTGGGGAAGTGAGGGCGATTTTGGATTTTGGATTGGGGATTTGTACGGCAACCCAAAGGGACGGGGTTGAACACGACTTTAACACAGGGGCGCAGAGGACGCGGAGAAGGGCGAGGAGTGAGGTGGGGTTGAGCGAGAAAGTGATAGACTCTGCTCGCGTTTTTGTTTTGTGCGCGCTGACTTTGATCGCGCCTGCAGTTTGGGCGCTGGAGGACAATCCGTTCCGGAATGCGCGCAAGGGGGACTGGGCGGAATACACGATCACGCGCTATTCGAAACTGTTCGGTGGGCGCAAAGAGATGGGGAGTTCGACGGAAAAACGGGAAGTGACTGAGGTGACGGACACGAGCGTGACGGTGACGATTGTTGCGGAGAAAGGGCAGCGCAACAGCTCATACAAATCGGTGTTCGATCTTCGGACTGCGTATACACCCATCATGCCGATTAAGGACGGAAAGAAGGTGGTTGTTGCAGAGAAGGCGCGGGGGCACGAACGCGTGTTGGTGGAGGACGCGTTGAAGGTGGAGGCGGACTGGCGTGAGGTTGTGGCGACGGCGACGCGGGATGGCAAAAAAATCGAGCACACACTGAAGATCTGGACTTCTTATGACATTCCGATGGGGATCGTGAAGGTGGAGCAGGAGACGGAGGATCAGGTTATCGTGGTGACGGTGAAAGCGTTTGGGTTTGGGACGAAGTGAATAGAGAACGCTATTCTTCCTGGCGGCACGGTATGGGCGCGGCATAGCCCACAGACGGTCCGCTCTGTCATCCTGGCTCAACTGTGCTGCGCGAATCTGAAGCACGGCTTCTGCGGCGCTTGAGCGCCAGAACTTTTCGCT
>Ga0163144_10001883_pt1 | contig 49116 bp, 43 predicted proteins | sample OliLak19BULKMAT1_FD_123175 | JGI IMG/M metagenome (GOLD analysis project Ga0163144, IMG submission 123175) | Freshwater microbial mat bacterial communities from Lake Vanda, McMurdo Dry Valleys, Antarctica - Oligotrophic Lake LV.19.BULKMAT1 | ecosystem: Environmental > Aquatic > Freshwater >... | reverse complement strand
TTCGTTCTGCGTTTCACTCCCGCATTCCGCCCGCTATCGACGGAGTGCGCCTGCGCCTCGAAAATAACCGCTCTCCACAAGCGAAACGGTCGCCGCCTCACTCATCTGCCTCCCAAATCCAGGGAAAATAGACCATCGCTCTGCCGTGCCCCCAAATCTTCACCTTGGTTGCGGAATCGCTGACTCGGTATTGGAATTGTGGTAAGTTACCGTGAATTCTGCTATTGCGATTCAAGGCGGAAAGCGGATACTAATTCTGCGGATTCGTGGCGTAGGGAAGTGGTTAAATCCAGTTCCCTTGCGTCGGCGGAGGAAACTAAGGTCAGCGATTTCGGTTTGCAGACTGGAATTGGCTGGCCTTTGTCATGTAATGTTACTGCGATGGGCCATGATAACTTTATCATATCATCGAACTAGCTATTCCCTTGCGCCTATGAGTTTTTTATCATACAATGGCAAATGAGTGGACCTTCTACGATTTCACGGATGGCCCGAGCAATCCAATTGCGGAGTGGCTTTCGGACCGGCGGCAGGTTCCGATCAAGGCGAAAGCAAAGATAGATACCATCCTCTTGCGGTTGGCCGAAACACCCCTGTGGGTACGTCCCCTTACAAGCAATCTTGATGGATATGAGGAAATAGTAGAGATCCGTATTCGGTATATGAATACTCAATACCGCCTTCTGGGATTTAGAGGACCGGAAGTCAGGCAGTTTACGATTTTGTTCCCAGCTATCGAGCAGGGAGATGAGTTTGTACCGAGGAATGCGCCGATGATCGCGGAATCACGGATGAAATTGGTGAAGAGAGAACCGAGGAGGGCGCTTGTACATCGTTTCCGCTGAAGACCAGCCAGACACCCATCAGGAACGCGCCAGACTGGATATTCTCGAGAATCTTCGAGAGTCCAAGGAATACCGAGAGGCTTTCGTTGAAGAGAGCGTCTATGCCACCATTTCCTTCCAGATCAGGGCTATTCGCGAGAATCTTTGCATGTCTCAGAAAGCGTTTGGGCGCTTGGTGAAGATGGCCCAAGAACGTGTTTCGATCTTGGAAGATCCCAACTCAGAAACGAGGCCCGGAATCAGTACTCTGCTCCGTATCGCGAATGGAGCTGATTGCGGTCTTGAGGTGAGGTTTGTCCCGATGAGTCGGATACTGGAAACTTCATTCAAGAGCGGGCCGGAAGTCCTGCGTGTAGCAAGTTTCGCAGAGGAAGATCGTGAGCTTTTTGAACTACAACACAAGGTACAGTTACCTGCCTTAGCACCGTCACTCCAGAATCGCAATGGCACATCCGCCAGAGATGCACTCATGAACTATCAGGATTCAAATAAGGAGTGCAACACCACCCCCCTGACTCGTAAGCCGCCTGTTGCTAGCGCTCATAATTACCTGAACAATATGAACATTAGCCAAACTAGTGGAGCACGGGGGACTAAATGAAGGTTGTAAGCGTACAGTCTGGGAGAGCCGTATGGTTGTTTGAAACGATCGAACTAAATCCTCGCGGACTCGACATTTACCCGATCTTTCTCGCAGTCAGGAGTAGGTACTCATTCGCCACACCAAAGACCCGCGATGATGTAGAAAACGCGAAAGATGGCGTGAAGTTTGAGCATGGAAGCTTTAAGCACGGAGGCACAGAGAGTTTTTCGGTTCAATTGAGCATTTTCAATGATGGGCTAGTCGCCGAGACCCTGGCTGGGACCGATTGTGCAGAGGCTTTTCTCGAAGATGCCGTGAACTTTGTTCAGAAGCAGCACGGTCTATACTTTGACCCCGCAATGGTTGGTAGGAAGCGATATGGAAGTTCGCTATTGATCGAGTCTCACATCGGCCTATCAAAGCTATCAGCATCGCTTGAACCAATTAGGGCGAGTCTCAGCGAGGCAACCGGGCGAAGCCCTCAAGCATCAGGACTGACATTTGGTTTCGACCCCGCAGAACCGAGTGACGGTATGGGTCCATTCACGATTGAGCGCCGGATAGGGGTGCCATTTTCTACCAATCGCTTCTTTTCATCCGCTCCACTGAAGACCAGTGTGCATATTTCCATCTTGGAGCAATTTGAGAGGCTGATGGCGTTAACTTCCTCAGGCATCTAGCTCACCAACATGCAATCGCCCCGATTCCGTTATCATATGGAGTAGTGTGCACAGGTCTGAGCTTGTGCCTCCACGCCTGATTAACCCCCATGTCTGATTTACGAGAAGCAGCTTCATCTACGCTCAACGACTGGCTCGCCGAAGAGCTGTACCAGGAATATCTGAACAATCGCAGCGCCGTCGACTCCGCCTGGAAAGGGATGTTTGAAGAAGACACTCAGGCCGCTGTGCCTCCGTCCAATGGCCATCCCACTCCCGAGACGGCAATCACCAGGAAAGACCCACCCGCTGTGGAAACCAAACTATCATCCGTTTCGGTTGCCGCCCCCGGCGCAGTAACCACTTCAAGCGATCTGATCGCCCGCGCCTCAGCTCCTCCCAAAGAGCTGGGCCCTGCAGAACAGCTTGTACCTCTTCGCGGCACGGCCGCACGCATTGCCGAGAACATGAACTTGTCCCTGGCTGTGCCGACGGCCACCAGCCAGCGCTCGATCCCAGTCAAGGTGATCGATGAGAATCGAACCCTCATCAACCAGAGCCGCACGATGGCCGGCAAAAGCAAGATCTCGTATACGCACATCATCGCCTATGCAATTAACAAGGCTTTGGCCACCTTCCCCAACGTCAACAACGCCTACGCTGAAACCGAAGGCCAGCCCTTCCGCTGGGTTAAGGGTCAGATCAACCTCGGCATCGCCATCGATGTCGCCGGCAAAGACGGCACCCGCTCCCTCGTTGTTCCCAACATCAAGAACACCGGCCAGATGAACTTCTCCCAGTTCCTCTCCGCCTTCGACGACCTCGTCAAGAAGGGTCGCAATGGCAAGCTCGCACTTCCCGATTTTCAGGGCACAACGATCTCGCTCACCAATCCCGGCACCGTTGGCACTTTAGGCTCTGTTCCTCGTCTCATGCCCGGCCAGGGCGCAATCATCGCCACTGGTGCCATCGACTATCCGGCTGAGTATCAGGGCGTCCGTCCCGAAACCCGTTCTGCCCTCGGCTTAAGCAAGGTCATGATGATGAGCTGCACCTATGACCACCGCGTTATCCAGGGCGCGGAAAGCGGCATGTTCCTTGCCCGCCTTCAGGAGTTGCTAAATGGTGGGTCCAACTTCTACGAAGGCATTTTCCAAGACCTCAAACTGCCTTATCGCCCAGTTGCCTGGCAGACCGACCGCGCCCCCCTCGCCCTTCCCGGTGTAGCCTCAGGCAAGGTAAGCGCCGACTCCGCCAAGGAAGCGGCAGTCCTGCAGCTCATTCACGCCTATCGCGTCCGCGGCCATTTGATCGCCGACCTCAACCCGCTCGGTGGCGAACCCCAATACCATCCCGAACTCGATCCGGCAACTTACGGCCTCACCATCTGGGATCTTGACCGCGAATTCATCACCGGCAACCTCGGCGCCTCCACCGGCCTCGGCGACGTGCCCGGCGTCAGCACCTTGCGTGAGACCCTCGAAACTCTCCGCCGAACCTACTGCAACAAGGTTGGTGTGGAGTACATGCATATTCAGTACCCAGACCAGAAGGCCTGGCTGCAACATCGCCTGGAGCCACCCTCCAGCCACGCTCCTCTTGAAGAACCGGTCCGCCGCCGGATCCTCGAGCGCCTCCTTCAAGCTGAACTTTTTGAGCAGTTCCTTGGTACTCGCTTCGTCGGCCAGAAGCGGTTCTCCCTCGAAGGAAGCGAAACAACGCTCGCCATCCTCGACGAGTTGATCGAGCGCTCCGCCAACAACAATGTGCATGAAGTCGTGCTCGGCATGGCCCACCGCGGCCGCCTCACCATCCTGGCCAATACGGTTGGCAAACGAATGGCCCAGATCTTCAGCGAGTTCGAGGGGAATATTGACCCCAACTCCACCCAGGGCTCCGGTGACGTCAAGTACCACCTCGGCGCATCGAGCGTCCGCACCTCAAGCAAGGGTAAAGAGGTTGTAGTCAGTCTGGCCCCAAACCCGAGCCACCTCGAAGCTGTAAACCCCGTCGTTGAAGGCATTGTCCGCCCCAAGCAGGAACGCCTCGGCGATACCAAACGCGAACGAGTCATCCCTGTTCTGATCCACGGCGACGCGGCCTTTGCCGGTCAGGGCGTTGTCATGGAGACACTGAACCTCTCCCAGCTTGAGGGCTACACCACCGGCGGCACCATCCACCTCGTCATCAACAACCAGATTGGCTTCACCACCAACCCGCAGGACGCCCGCTCTTCGAGCTATTGCACCGACATCGCCCGCATGGTGCAGGCCCCGATTTTCCATGTCAATGGCGACGACCCCGAAGCCTGCCTTCGTATCGCGCAGATTGCCTATGACTTTCGTCAGGATTTCAAGCGCGACGTAGTGATCGACATGATCTGCTACCGCAAGCATGGCCACAACGAGGGTGACGATCCTTCCTACACCCAGCCGCTGATGTACAAGCTGATCAAGAACCATCCTTCGGTCGCCACTCAGTACAGCGAACGCCTGGTTCGCGAAAACCTGCTCAGCGCCGCTGAACTGGACTCGATCAAGAAGCGAATCGTCGCCCGCATGGACGAAGGCTACCAAGCCGCTCAGACGAACGCCGAAAAGTTCGAAACCGTCGAGATGACCAGCTACGAGCAGTCCGCGCTGACTCAGGCTCACGGTGGCAACACCGCTATCGACAAGGCGATGATCGAAAAGGTGATTCTCGGCTACACCACCGTTCCCGAAGGCTTCACCGTTCACCCCAAGCTCAAGATCAACACACTCGACAAGCGCCGCGAAGTGCTCAACGGAGCACCCCTCGATTGGGCCACCGCGGAAATGGTTGCCTTCGGCAGCCTTGTGGTCGAAGGCACTCCGGTTCGCCTCAGCGGTCAGGATTCCCCGCGCGGCACTTTCTCTCAGCGGCACCTTGAATTGGTCGATTACGAAACAGGCAAGTCTTACATGCCGCTGCAGCACCTCTCGCCGGAACAGGCGAAATTTGAAGCGGTCGACTCAAGCTTGAGCGAATTCGCTGTCATGGGCTTCGAATTCGGCTATAGCGTCGCCGATCCGCTCACCCTCGTGCTTTGGGAAGCTCAGTTTGGCGACTTCGTCAACGGCGCACAGATCATGATCGATCAGTTCATCGCCGCCGCCGAAGCGAAGTGGGGCCAGCCCAGCGGTCTGGTTCTGCTGCTGCCTCACGGCTACGAAGGCCAGGGCCCCGAGCACTCAAGCGCTCGCATCGAGCGTTTCCTGCAGCTTTGCGCCGAGGACAACCTGATCGTCGCCAACTGCACCACTTCGGCCAACTATTTCCATCTCCTCCGCCGCCAGATGTACGGTGGGGAAGACCGCCGGGGCATGCGCAAGCCGCTCATCGTTTTCACTCCCAAGGCCAACCTTCGCAATCCGCTCGCAGCCAGCCCGGCCGAGGATTTCACCCAGGGCGCGTTCCGCGAGGTGATCGGCGACTCCAACGCCGACGCCGGCAGCAAGATCACGCGCGTGCTGATCTGCTCGGGCAAGGTCTACTACGATCTGCTCAAGGCCCGCGAAGAGCGCAGTGCCGAGCACGTAGCCATCGTTCGCCTCGAACAGCTCTACCCTTTCCCTGCCGACCAGTTGAGTGATATGCTTTCTCGCTATTCGCCTTCAGCCGAGATCATCTGGGTCCAGGAAGAACCACGCAATATGGGTGCCTGGCGATTTGTCCAGGAGCAGCTCTACTTCGTACTCAACTCGAGCCGCCGTACCATTCACTATGCCGGCCGGCCTGAAGCCGCCTCGACAGCGTCGGGCTCCTCCAAGCAACACGCCAAGGAGCTTGCCGAGTTTATCGACGCCGCTTTCTCGCAAACCGCGCAATTGCGTCCGCGTCGCGTTAAACTGGTTGCTCGTCGAAAGAAATGAACGATTATCCTGACTGGGTAGACCTGCTCCGCTACCTCGGTCTTGATCCCATCACTGTTTGGGTCGAGTACCGTCCCGCCCTTTTTGTATCTGTCGGGATCCTCGCGCTCTCAATCCTGTTTGGGCTTTATTTGGCCTTCCTTCGACTCAAGGAACTAGCCGCGAACTACAAACATGCATTTGCCGACCGTTTGTCCTTCTTCCGGTCGATGCATGCGATCCCTAAAAAGGATCACGATGCTGTATTCAATGCGCTGGCTGGTGCACCTTTGGTTTATGCCATCCCTGCAATCGCAGCCGACGAAGTGCCTGGCTTTCGCAGATCGGTCGGTTATATTTTGCTGACCAAGGCCGCACTGATTTTTGCGGCCAACGGCCAAAAGATTGAATTTCCTCTGGACTCATTCCAGGATGCGAATGTGCGCGATGGCCACAAGCACATGGAGCTCAAGTTGATTTGCGAAGGCGGCAAGCCGATCTTTCACCTTCTCGGTATCAATCGCGATTTGGCACAGGAGCTGTTTATGAAAATGCACTCCTTCCGGCTTGCAATCAAAGAAACAAATTCCTAGCGGGCGGCCTTGTTCGGCTGCCACAATGCTTCGGCCACACCTAGCTCTTGATTCACCCAGCGGCTCCAGACAAACATCGCATCGCTCAAACGGTTCAGGTACAGGAGCGCCTCGATCGGAGTCTCCTCCAAATGGCTCAAGGTAACCAGAGCCCGCTCCGCGCGCCGGCAAACGGTGCGGCAGACGTGCAGCTCGGCGCAGATTCTGGTTCCGCCTGGAAGGACAAAGCTCCGCAGCGGCGCAAGGTTTGCGTTGTACTGGTCGATCTCGCGCTCCAACTGATCGATCGTCTCTTTGGTGATGCGCGGCTGGTTCGGATGCAGATCCTCAGGCATTGTCGCCAACACGCTGCCTAGGTTGAATAGCTCGTGCTGGACGCGTTCGATGATTGCCTCAAACGCGTCCAGCCTGTTTTCGCGGGCTGAAATGCGAACGAGCCCAACAAAGGAGTTGAGCTCGTCCACCGTTCCATAAACCTCAATGCGCTGCGCGTCTTTCCAAACCCGCTGGCCACCCACCAAACCCGTCTCGCCCTTGTCTCCGGTCTTTGTATAGATCCGGTTGATAGCAAGACGGGGCTCATTGAAAGTTTCACTCATGACTAATCGGTTGGATTACTTAGGGCAACCCTTGGATTGAATATCGCTTACAGGAGCATCGGTGATCCCGGCGATTCCGTTGGGCATTGGGCCACCCTTCGGAACGAGCCAGATCTCGACGCGGCGGTTCTTGGCGCTGCCGTCAGCAGCACTGATCTTGCCGCTTGAGCGTTCCTTCACGGTGGCCTCGCAAAGCGAAGTCTTGAACGGTGAGAGTTGCTCGGCTCCGACCATGGCAACCTTGATGCGGCTGCGATCGAGGCGCTTGCAAGGTTCGGCGCCGGCGCTCAACACAGCGGCGACCTGCAGTACGCGCTCTTCATCGAGTGAGCGGGTCTTCCTGGCCTTCGCATCGCGGACCTTGACGTTCTTCTCGACAGCGTCATAGTGACCGACGAGCAGGATGTCGTAGTCGCCCATCGAAGCGGCGCGTTCAAACGCCTGGTCGAGGATGCGTTTGCCGCAGTTGTTGACGCGGGCATTACCCTTGCCAAATACTACGTCGTCAAGCTGCATTGGCTGAGGACGCGGAGGCACCACTGCCGGCGGTGCGGGAGGCGCGGGAGGTGCGTTCACATTCAAGCTTGCGCTCTTGCTCTGATCGCGAACCCTTGATTGAAGAGTGACCGTCTGTGACGGGCCACCCGGCGCGAGCGACATGCCATCGGTGCTCAGAATTACCGAGTTCGAAGTATCGCCCGGCTTTACGTTCAGCTTCTGTCCCAGCGTGCGGCCATCGCCAGCCACAGTCACTCCAGCGGACGAGCCAGCCGGAGCCAACTTGCCGGTGCTGGTCGTGTAGGTCAGTGTGACATCTTCGCCAGCGGCTGGGCCGTCATAACGAAGAACGGAAGTGACTCGCGCAGAGCCGTTGTAATTGATCGTGGAAGGGTCAACGGTGAGGCTGACCAGCTCAAGAGTCGGCTGCTTCACAGTCAAGGTCGCGCTGCGCTCGGTCGCCGGAATCGGGAACTTCTTCAGGAAATTGCGGGTCTTGCGGTCGACCATCTTGGTTGTATCTGCTTCGACAATGCCTTTAATGGTGTGCTCACCGACAGGCGCGTTGTCCACCGCTGCCATCGAATCACCAGCCAGGGGTTGACCGTTCAGCGTCCACTTGTACTTCGGAGTCACGCCGAGGCAGTTATTGCTGACCGGCAACTGGTAGCTGGCACCTTCGCCAACCCAGACAGTCCGGGTTGCGGGGTCGATTGAACCAACGCGGAACTCGCAAACCGGGCCTGTATCGATCGCACCCATGTAGAAAGTAATACCAGCGGTCGTCTGGACGGAGTGAAGTGGTGAGGTACGCGTGTAAACAATCGCGCCAACCGGACCCGAGCCCTTGACTCCGAAGTTGGGGCCGCCGGCCATGAAGCCGCGGAGGTCAAGCCGCAAGCCGACACGTTCGGAAAGCTTAGCTTTTAGGCCGCCGCCGTAATTGAAGGCGAGGCGGAATTGGGATTCGAGGTTCGTGAGCTGCTGGAATGGTGTGTTGACGCCATTGCCGATCTGCCTGCGAGCACCCTCTGTTACCCCGAAGTAGTCGACGCCAAAGCCGGTCGTGAGGTAGGGACGGACTCGAGCTTCTCGCGGCTTGAAGTGAAATACCGGGTTGAAGTAGAACTGGCGCAGGCGAGTGCCGAAGGCATAATCGATGGCGGTATTCGGAACGCGATAGATGGTGTTGGCAACGCCATGAACCATGCCCGTGCCTTCGATAGAGATGTACTCATGCAGGTTGTAGGAAAGCCGGAACCCGGCGACACCGCCGTTGGATTGGTCCTGCTCAGGAAGGGCCTTTTGGGTTCTAAAGAACGCGCCGCCGCCAAACAGATTTACTTCAAATAACTCACCGCCTCCCGAGCTTTTCTTTTGGGCAGACGAAGTGGTCGTCTGCGCGGAAAGACTCAGGCAGGCCAAGGTGAAAGCAAGGACAGATTTTTGCAATTTCATAAGGGTAGAGAGACTAGTAACCATTTCATTTTAACGGATTTGAGGGCATCTGTTGCACATAAATCCCGCGGTTCGGAGTCACCGCAAAGATCCTGTCTGCAACATGCAATTTTTCAAAAACCATGTGTGTATCTTCTTTGGCTGGCAACCAATACCAGGTTTCCCCGGAGTTGGGCGACCAGAAGACACGCTGACTCTGTAGAGCGAAACAGAGCCCTTTTTGTTTCGGATGGAACGCGATGCTGCGAATCCACTCCTGTTTCACGGTTCGCCAGGTGTTTCCTCCATCGCTGGATTTGGAAACTCCTGAGCGCGAGGCCCTTAACAGGGTCGCCGGATCGAAAGGATCAGAGACTTCTTCAAACCAGTCGGGTGACTGGGGTTTTTGTTGGGCCTCGCGGTAACTTGCGGGTTGCCAGGATGACTCTGCTGTCGGCAGGATAAAGCTGCCATCGTAGCGGGACAGTGCCACGAGATTTGCGCCATCCGATTCGATGACGCCGAGGGTCCGGCTGACAAAGCCCTGATTCACTGGCTCAAAGCTTGAGCCCGAGTCCTTCGTTCTTTGCAGTCCATGCCTTTCCGAGGAGATGTAGAACAGGTCCTTTTGCGCAGGATGGAAGGCAATGCTGGTTGCGACGAAATCGTTCAGCTTCTTCCAAGCCATTCCTCCATCGACGGAAGACCACATGCCGGCGCTGGTGCCTGCGAACAACAGTTGCGGGTTGTGCGGCGACTGGGCCACGACATAAGTCCGGCGGTTTGTGCCGGGAATGCCTTGCACTCTGCGCCAGGCGGTGCCTGAGTTCAGCGAGCAGTAAATGCCACTGCAAGCGCTGGCGAAGACCCGGCCAGGTTTGCTGGGGTCGACAGCAATCGAGAAGATATCGGAATCGTCAAACATGCCGATGTGGGCTTTCTGCCATGTCTTGCCTCCATTGGTGGTCTTCCAGGGTAGGTGAGGAGTGCCGGCATAAATTGTACCGGCCTTCTCGGGGTCGAAGGCCACTGAGACGATTGCGCTCAAGTCGTCAATCGTTTTGGGACTCACACGCCTCCAGGTCTGGGCCGAGTCGTTCGACATCCAGACCCCTTGATTCGTGCCCGCAGCGAGGACGCGCGGGTCTTTCTGCCAAACTGCGATGGCAAAGACTGAAAGGCGCTCGGTGCCTGGCACAACGCCCCAGTGATCGCCCTCATCGGTCGAGGACCAGAGCCCGCCCGGAGCGGATCCGACCAGCCACTTGCCCGGAATGATCAGGCCGCAATCGAGGCGGGCATTTGGCAGCTCCGGAAACGCCGGAAGCAAAGTCCAGTTTGCCGCGCCGTCGCGGCTGCGAAAGACTGCAGTGCCGCGCATAGCCACGGCCATCAAAGTCTCAGGCTTGCCGGGATCGAGGCGGATCACTCGCGCAGCTCCACCCCAGGGGCCAATCGGCTTCCAGGCCGGATAATCAACTGCCTGCAAGAGGGGCAGCAGGCATAAACTAAGAACACGTAACCAGCTCACTAGAACCAGTTTAGAGCGCTCGAAGCAAAAAGAACTATAATGGGAGGCGTCTGGCCTTGAAACGCATACGCGTATTAGTGGCGAAACCTGGACTCGACGGTCATGACCGCGGGGCCAAGGTAATAGCCAGAGCTCTTCGCGACGCTGGCATGGAAGTTATCTATACCGGGTTGCGTCAGACGCCGGAAATGATCGTCAACGCCGCATTGGATGAAGATGTCCAAGTGATCGGGCTGTCGATCCTGTCCGGCGCACATATGGCAATCGTGCCCAGGGTGCTCACTCTCTTGCGAGAGCGCGAAATGTCGGACGTGCTGCTGGTTGTTGGGGGAATCATCCCTGAAGATGACGCTCAACGCCTTCGGCAGTTGGGTGTGGCGGCGGTTTTCCAGCCCGGAACTTCACTCGAATCGGTAGTGGAATTTATCCGGGGCACGGTGAGCATCCCCGCCTGACGATATCTGAAAATTAGAGGAGCTGAATGCCTCTCCAAGACAAAATGAATATTGCGGTGTTTGTCGATTACGACAACATCGAAATTGGAATTAAGACAACCCTGCGACGTGAATTTGACGTCTCGCTTTGTCTAGACTCATTGAAAGAGCGCGGCGACATTGTTGCGAAATTCGCCTACGCAAACTGGGGCCGCCAGGAAGGCGCCGCGCGCCAGATGGCAGAAAATGCCGTACAGATGGTGCAGCGGCTGCCCAGTCCACGAGGGGACAAGAACGGTGGGGACATCAACCTTGCGCTTGATGCGCTTGAGATGGCCTTTACCCATACCCACGTGAACTGCTTTGCCATCATCAGTGGCGACAGCGACTTCATTCCGCTGGTCAACAAACTGAAAGAGTACGGCAAGACGGTCTACGTAGTGGGCGGCAAAGCCTTCACGTCGAACATTTTGCAATCGAACTGCCATGAGTTTGTGGCCTATGAGAATCTGCTCATGGACCGTGCGGCACGTCTCGATGGCGGTGAGAATGGCCCGACGATGGAGCGCTTGAAGGCTGAGTTGGCCGATTCGATGGCGCGTTCTGAACAGAACCAGCCGACGAACCGCTTTGAGCGCAGCCGGGACCGGGATCGCGGTGGACGCGACCGCGGCGGCAGGGAGAGGGATCGTGACAGAGACCAGGACCGCGCCGCTGAGCCGGTTGCTGTCGATGCTTCGAACACTGTAGCCGTTGTGGGCGACCTGATCGAATTGTTGCCAGGCGAAAAGCTTTCGCGCACTTCGAACATCGCGAGCACTGGACCGATTATTGTTCCCCCGATGGCGGATCGCCCGCCTGCGGTTGGCCGCGAGAGCCGTTGGGAACGACGGGATCGCCGGCGCGATGAGCGCGGCGGCCGTGGAGAGCGTGTGGATCAGCCGCGCGGCGAGCGTCCTCCGCAGTCGAACGAGCCTCGCGTGACCCAGGAGATTCATGCAGCGCTGCCGCTGGTGGAGCGCTCTTTGCAGACGCTCGAACGGCGTGGCGTGCAGGCTCAACTGGGCTTGCTGAAGAGCACGATGATGCAACTGGATCCGACGTTCCACGAGCGCGGTTTTGGCGCATCGAGCTTCTCGGACTTCATTGACCGGCTGAAGAAGGCCGAGTTGATCGAGGTTCAGGGCACGGGCGGCAAGTTGACGATTGAACGCAAGGGTGGCGCAAACGCGCGGCCGTTGCCGGAACCCGAAGAAGCGTTGCCATTGTTGCGCGACGCACTCGAGGCACACCGCTACGAGATGGAAATGGGCGACGGCGTAGAGCCGGTCGAACTGGCGCAGTGGATGGCCACCGAGCATGCCGGTTTCGAAGTTCATAACTATGGTTTTCCTGGCTTTCATGAATTCATGACCTTCGCTGAACGGAAGGGTGTGGTTAGTGTGAAGAGGGAAGAGGAACGCGGCGTCGTGATCTACCTCGGCCGCGAGTTCTTCCCGCCTCCTGCACCGAAGGTGAAGAAGGAAGAAGAGTTCTACAGCGAATACGATGAAGTGCAGCCTTATGTCGAGGGCCAGCCCAGTATTGCTGAGCCGAATCCTCCTCCCGTGAAGCCGAAGAAAGCTGCGTCGCGAGCCCGGAAGAGCCCGTCGTCGGCAGCCAAAAAGTCCTCTTCAGCCGGGCCTCGCACCCGCAGGAAGAAGACCGATGATTGAACGTTTGTTTCCCCCAGGGGTGCCAACGCCGAAGAACCCGTACTCGCCAGCCGTCAAGGCTGGCGGGTTCATCTTTGTATCGGGCCAGGTTCCAACAGTTCCGGGTACGACCGAGATGAGTTACGGGGACATACACCATGAGACCCGGGCAACACTGGGCAATATCAAGCGAATCCTTGAGGGATCCGGGTCTTCTTTAGAGCAAGTGGTTAAGGTGAATGTTTACCTTGCCGATGAAAACGACTTTGCCAAGATGAACGAGGTGTACATCGAGTTTTTCGGCAAAGACCGTCCGGCGCGGACGACGATTGGTTGCAGATTTGCAAATCCGACGATGAAAGTCGAAATCGACTGCATCGCGTATACAGGTTAAAATCGCAGTTCGGCGATGGTGGCTCCGGTGCCCCCTTCGGCTGAAGTAGCAACGAACCAACGGGCCACATGGGGATGCTTTCCGAGCATCTGCTGTATGGCCTTTTTTAGTACTCCATAGCCGTGCCCATGGATGATGCGGACGCGGGCGATGGAGCCCAGAGAAGCTTTGTCGAGGAAGCGATCGACGTTTTCGAGGGCTTCCTCTGAATTTTGTCCGATGACATTGATTTCGCGGGTTGGAGTATCCCAAGAGGGGCCGGGTTCGAAGCGGACGTTTGAGGGGAGCTTCTTGCCGGCGGCGGCATTGGTGAGGACTTCGAGGATGTCTTCTTTGGCGACCTGCATTTTGAGGAAGCCGGCCTGGACTTCGACGCGGCCGTTGTCGAGGAGGCGGAGGACCTGGGCGGGTTCGCGGACATTCTCGATCATGACTTTGACACCGACCGCGAGTTTGGGGCCGGTGGGTGCGGCGGGCTGGCCTTCGGGCCGGACGGCGGACTGGACTTCGGCCTGAAATTCCCTTTTGAATTTGGCGGCCTTGATCTGCGCCTGATCGGAGGCTTTGCGGGCGTCACTTGAGGACTTAATGTCGTCAATGGTGGCTCGGGAGTTTCGTTCGAATTCGTTGAGGAGTTTGCTGGTCTTGGCTTCGAACTCGCGGACGCGCTGGGCATCGCGTTTGTTGAAGCGGTTTTCGAGGTCGCGCTCGCGGGCGTTGAGTTCGGTGTTCTTGAGGAGCAAGGAGGTCTCAAGACTCGTTGCAGTTTCGAGCTTTTGGTGGAGCTCGCTGAGGAAGCGGGCGATGTCCTGGTCGCGGGTGGTCATCGAGGCGCGGGCCTGATCGATGACTTCGGGGAGGATGCCGAAACGTGCCGCAGTGTCGAGACCGGCTGACTTGCCTGGCGCACCAACGCGCAACTCAAAGGTGGGCAGCAGCGTTGCATCGTCGAAGCCCATTGAAGCGCTGAGCACGCCGTCGTGGTTGACGCCGTAGATCTTGAGGGCCAGCAAGTGGGTGGAAGCGAGAGTGAAGCAGCCGTCCCGATGGAAGCGATCGACAATGGCGACGCCGAGTGCGCCGCCTTCTTCCGGGTCAGTGGAGCGGCCGATTTCATCGAGAATGACCAGCGAATCGGGCGAAGCCTGATCGAGCAATTCGGCGACATGGCGCATGTGGGAGCTGAAGCTGGAGAGACTGGTTTCGATGGACTGGCTATCGCCGATGTCGGCGAGGATTTGATCGAAGACCGGCAGGGTTGCTTCCTCCGCTGGGACGGGCAAGGCGCTTTGGGCCATCAGACAGAGAAGGCCGACAGTCTTCATCGCGACTGTCTTTCCGCCTGTATTGGGGCCGGAGATGAGAAGGGTGCGCCGGGCTTCATCCATATCGAGATCGAGGGGAACTGCTGATTTGCGTTGGCGCCGGAGGACGTCGGTGAGCAGGGGATGGCGCGCCTGCTTGAGGTTAAGGGTGCGCTGCGTTTCGGTGGAGAACGTGGGAATGGTGCAACGGAACTCAGCTCCGAAGCGGGCTTTGGCGAAGACGAATTCGAGGGCTCCAAGAACCTCAACGGCAATGGCGATGTCCTGGTGTTGCTCGCGCATTTTGGCGGTGAGCTCGCGGAGGATACGGTGGCATTCGCGTTGTTCTTCTTCGATCAGGCGGACGAGTTCATTGTTGAGCTGAATGGTTTCGATGGGCTCGATGAAGCTGGTCTGGCCGGAGCTGCTGGTGGCGTGGACGACGCCCTGAACGCGGCCCTTGAAGTTGGTGGCGACCGGGACAACGAAGCGATCGCCGCGCATGGTGACATAGTCGTCCTGCATGACGCCGTCGTCGGAGTGGGCGCGCATGAAGCGTTCCAGCGAGCGCTGGATGGAATCCTTTTGACGGCCGAGTTCCTGACGGAGGCGTTTGAGGGCGACGCTGGCGTCGTCTTCAAGACTGCCGTCGGGGCGGATTTTTCCATCGAGGAAGCGCAGTAGCGTTCTGAAGTCGCCGATTTTTTCGGCCTGCTCCCAGAGGAGCGGGAAGCGGTGGGGAGATGTGCTTAGGCCCAGCCGGAACTCAGTGGCGCGGGTCAGCCAAGCGCGGACCGCGAGGATCTGAATGCCATCGAGAACAGCGCCTTCGATGCGGACCAATGAGACAGCTTCGCTGACGTCATCGAGATCGTGGAAGCGGAGGCGGGGCAGGCCGGAATCGTCTGCTTCGCCTTCGGTGAGGAAGCTGAGGGCTTCGCTGAGCTCGGCAAGGCTTTGATTGAGACTCACCCGGTCGGTGGTGGGTTGCATTGCCTGAAGCTGGCGGTGGCCGGCGGCGGAAGACACGTATCGCGCAAGTACAGCGCGCAGTGCTTCGTATTCTAAGAGGTCTTGGCTCCAGGTCGGCATCGTTCGATTACTTCGAGTGTGCCCGAGGTAACGGGCACTCCTTTCAATTCTTCGAGGGTGAACCAGCGGACATCGGCTGAGTCGCTGCCGGCGGCGGGGACACCCTTTGTGATCTCGCAGACATAATCGAGCAACACATAGTGGTATTCGATGTTCCCGGCTGCGTCGGGCATGATGCGCTCGAAGAGTTCGGCGAAACGGACGATTTTGACTTCGAGGCTTGTTTCTTCGAGGACTTCGCGGAGGACGGCTTGTTCGACGCGTTCGCCGGCTTCGACGGCTCCTCCAGGCAGGCTCCAATAGCCTTTTAGCGGCTCGTTGCCCCGTTGGACAAGCAGGACGCGGTCGCCATCAAAAATCAGAGCACCTACACCAAGGATGGGCTTGGCGGGATATCGACGGATGTCGGGTTGTACAACTATTCGGCGGCGACTCCCTTAACTTTCATCCTCGCACGATAGACGCCCGATTTCGCGGTGATGTAGAGTGTCATGCGGTCTTCGTCGCCGAAGGCAATGTTGCTTGGCTTGTCGCCCATGACGATGTGGTGGAGCGGCTTGGCCTGGGGAGAGACGATGTCGACTCCATTGGCGGCGATGTAGAGGTTGCCCTTTTCGTCAGTCCTAAGGCCATCGGGCGGGCCGTTGATGTTGTCCAAAAAAATCCGTTCGTTGGTGGCTGCGCCCCTGCCGTCAAGGTCGTAGGCGTAGACGCGGCGTTCGTCGGAATTGGCGACGTAGAGGATTCGACCGTTGGGGGAGAGGGCGATGCCGTTGGGGCGGCCCTTGGGCTTGGCGATAACGGTGATTTCGCCTTTGGGCGTGACGCGATAGACGCCGTAAAAATCGAGTTCGCGGGTGTCGGATTGAGCGCCGAAGGCTGGGTCTGTGAAGTAGATTTGGCCATCTTTGCGGACAGCGAGGTCATTGGGAGCGTTGAGGCGTTTGCCTTCGAAGCGCTCTGCAACGATATCCATTTTGGCCTCTTCGCCCGGGTAGAGGCGGACGATGCGGCGGGCTCTGGATTGGGCAACCAGGAGGCGGCCTGCAGGGTCGTAAGCGAGGGCGGTGGGGCCACCCATGTTTTCACGGTATTTGCCCAAGCCCTGGCCGGGCATGAAGGCGAGGATTTTGTTCGCCGGGACGTCGCAAAACAGGAGCAAGGAACCGGCTTTGGACCACAGGGGGGCTTCCGTATAGCGGAGGCCGCCGGTAACGCGCTCGATTTGGATGTCGGAAAAATCCTGCGCGAGGGCGATGCAGGTGATTCCCAGAATGGCGAACCGCATGAGGTTGATTCTACATCGTAAGGATGCGAGAGTAGGTAGATTGGAATGTCGATCAAAATTGCGGTAATTATGGCGACGGGAATGTTGGCAGGCGCGGCTGTGGACGCGAAGCATGAGAAGACCGTTCTCGAGTATCGATCCAAGCTTGAGATGACTTTGAAGTCGGACACGGGTTGGCTGACGGTGGCTGGTCTGCATTGGTTGAAGCCTGGGCAGACGACGGTTGGAAGCGATCCCAAGAGTGGGTTCGTTTTGCCAGCGGGTAAAGTGCCCCCGAAATTGGGGGTTTTTCGCCTTGTGGGGAAGAAAGTGTCCCTGAAAGTGGAGCCTGGGGTTGCGATTCAGGTGAACGGGAAGCCGTTTACGGAAGGTGCTCTGGTGGATGACGGAGACGGGCGGACGTCGGATCTGGTGACCGCGGGAGGGTTGACCATGACGGTTCTCGACCGCGGCGGGAAGATTGGAATCCGGTTGCGCGATAAGACGAGCAAGTACCGCAAAGAGTTCACCCGCCGGAGTTGGTTTCCTGTAAAGGAAGAATTTAGAGTGAAGGGTAAGTTTCTGCCTTACGCGATTCCCAAGAAGCTTCGCGTACCGACGGTAATCGATGGCGTGATTGAAGAACATCAGAGCCCGGGGGAGATTGAGTTTTCGTTGGGCGGCGCGGTTCATAAAGCGCAGGTGCTGAAGGCGTCGGAGGGACAGTTGTGGCTGATCTTCCGGGACCAAACGAGTAACAAGTCGACTTATCCTGCCGGACGCTTTTTGTACGGCGATCTGGCCAAGGACAATACCGTAATTTTTGACTTCAACAAGGCTTATAATCCGCCTTGCGCATTCACTCCGTTCGCCACTTGCCCCTTGCCGCCGCGTCAGAATTCGCTGAAGGTAGCGATAGAGGCCGGCGAATTGACTTATCACCTGAATCCATAAGCTGAGTGTCATTTTATCTTGCCTGCCATTGCGGCGAGTTCGATGATATCTTCGGCGGATAGCTTGTATTGGGTGGGGTCCTTTGGGGGAGTCTGGTTCTTAATGATGTCCTGGACGTCTTGTGTGTAGCTGATGATTTGGATTGCCAGGGTGGCTGGGCCGGTTTGCTTGTAATAGTTGCTGAGGATTTGGCTGGTGGGGAGGGTGAGCGGGATCTCTACTTTTTGTTCGAGGATGTAGAGTTCGTTGTGGACTTGGAGTGTGGCGAGCCGGTCGCGCTGTAGCTTTCTCAGTTCGTTGATGGCATTGTCGGCGCGGCGTTCGAGGAGCGCGGTGAGTTTGATGTAGCGTTCCATTTGGTGGAAGAGCTGCTGGTTGTCGGGGTCGTCGATCCAGCGGTCTTGCGTGGAGGCTTCGAGGCGCTGGGCGCGTTGGGCCTGGTAGGTGGAGAAGGCGTAGCGCTCGAATGCTTGCCGTTCGAGTTCGGTTGAGGGGAGGCATTCTTTTTCGAGACGCTGTTTGATTGCTTCGTAGTCGGCCTGGTCCTCGGGGTTGAGGTAGGTTGGGGTCGCGGAAGTTAGGCCGTGGCGGAGACTGTTGCCTGCGGATTTTGCGCGTCCTTGTTCTGTTTTGGGGCCAGTGGATTTTTGGGCGTTTTCCTTGTTTGCTGCCTGGGCGGCATCGGTCATTGTTTTTTTGGTTACGGGCGCCGGGGCGGCCGCGGTTGCGTTTGAGGATGGGCTTGCCATGCGATGACGGTAACAAGGGGTTTGATTGACTTGGCGGGGGTTCGGGGTGGATTTGGCTTGTTTTGTTGGGGATAGGATTTGGAAGATTTTTTGAAATTTGCTTGAACCGGATTTTGGGAGCTGTCATTTTGCCGTGGGTTCAGCAGGGAAAACTACTCGAATGTCCGCCGAGGGGCTGGTGACGGTCCCGAAGAGTATTCGGGATTCTGAAGCATTGGAAGGCGGGGATGGAATTTACTTTTGAGGTGCGGGAGGACTGTATTTTGTTGCGGCCTGCGAGGCGATTTGAGGGGGCTACGCTCGATGAGGTTGTGGGGTGTTTAGGCTATGCAGGACCGGTGAAGACTTTGGAAGAGAAGGAGGAGGGGATTGCTCGGATGGTGAGGGAACAGCATGCTCGCGGTCGATATGAAGATCCTCCGAGCGGTGTCTGAGTGGTGGGGTGTATTGCACTTTGAATTGCGTCAGGGGCCCGGTTATTCTGGCATCTTTCTACCTCTGGGCTTGTTTGGAGGGGTTTGGGATTAAGCTATTCGTGTGTGCGGCAGATGGCGCTTAAATTCTCCAGGTGCTCCAGGCTAGATCCGGTTTGGTGCTGTTGTCGTATCCTGATCACAATGGCGACGGGCGAACAAATCGGAAAGAGGCCGCAGATTGACCGATATGTCTTTATGTGTCGCAGCTCTTGCTCTTTGATGAAGAAGTTCCAGCGGCTTTTCGCCAGGGACAGATCGACGCTTTAGGCAGTACCAGTAGCGATATGCCAAATTTCTATGAATTCTTCGCGGGCGGAGGGATGGCGAGAGCCGGGCTTGGGCATGCCTGGACTTGTTTATTCGCCAATGATTTCGATGTGAAGAAGGCGGAAGCCTATCGCGTGAATTGGGGACTTGGAGAGCTTAGAGTAGCCGATGTTGCCGCGTTAAAAGCCAGAGATTTGCCGGGCGAAGCTGACCTTGTGTGGGGATCGTTTCCGTGTCAGGACTTATCCCTTGCCGGCGGCTATCTAGGGTTGAGCGGCCATCGATCAGGGACGTTTTGGGAATACTGGCGATTGGTTCGGGAATTGTGCCAAGACGGACGGGCACCAAAGCTGGTTGCGATTGAGAATGTTTGCGGTGCGATCAGTTCGCACGACGGGAAGGATTTCGCGGAGATTGGATCCGCGCTTGCGCGCGGTGGATATCGTTTTGGAGCTGTTGTGTTAGATGCGGTGCACTTCGTACCGCAATCCCGGCCAAGGTTGTTCATCATTGGAGTGCGGAAGGATGTCGAGATCGACGCATCGTTGTTAGGCGAACAGCCCGATCCCAACTGGCATCCAGAGAATCTGGTGAATGCTCAATCGAAGATGCCAGTTGCGGCTCGTGAGGCTTGGGTCTGGTGGCGGTTGCCATCACCACCCAAACGCTCAACCGGATTTGTGGATCTCATTGAGGACAATCCAGAAGGGGTTCGCTGGCATAGTCCGTCGGAGACGAAGAAGCTTTTGGGCATGATGAGCGATGTCAACCGCAAGAAGTTGGAGCGCGCTAAACGCATTGGCTACCGAGCTGTTGGAGGGTTGTACAAGCGCACCCGGATCAATGAGGAAGGAATCAAAGTACAGAGGGCAGAAGTGCGCTTTGACGATGTTGCAGGATGCTTGCGGACACCATCTGGCGGCTCAAGCCGTCAGTCCATTTTGTTGGTCGAGGGCAAAGAGGTGCGATCGCGGTTGCTTTCGCCTCGGGAGGCTGCAAGGCTTATGGGTTTACCTGATGATTATGTCCTTCCCAAGAATTACAACGATGCCTATCATTTGGTGGGCGATGGAGTAGCGGTTCCGGTTGTCCGGTTCCTATCGGAGAACCTACTTACACCTTTGGCGCGGCCGGAAAAGAAGCGCCGAAAGGCCGCTGCTTGAGCGAGGGCAGACTCGATGTTGAGTTGGCTGAGTTTCTGACTCGATTCGGTTTTCGGGGAAAGGGCGAGTTATGCGTTGCGCTGGTCGTTACAGGCCATGCAAGGGAGATGGGGTTACCACTTGACGCGCAGAAGCTGCTGACGGAGCGTGGAGGGCAGGTACTTGGATTGGGGAAGGCTGCAGTTCAAGGGATTCTGAACCGGCACGGAATCCAGAAGGTGCTGGCGGCAGAGGGCGGCCGGACTTCGAGGGGAAGTCTGGGAAACATGAAGGCCTACGTTGACTTCCTGAATGCGTCGCATGCCAAGGGAGCTGTGGATCTGGATGCGATCGAGTTGTTCTGGATTTCGCGAGTGTTGGCGTTCTTTGCAGCCAAGCCTTTCAAGTTGGATCTCGACAACTCAAAGGGACTTCGGAATACGGTGCGGGAGTTGATTCAGCAGGCACAGAAGAGGCAGGCAGCCAGTCCTGGAATGCAATGCGCTGGAGCAATGCTACAGCATCTCGTCGGAGCAAAACTAGATTGCGTGCTGGGCGAAGGACTGATCAAGCACCATAGCTTTTCGACTGCGGATGCTCCGAGTGGAAGATGCGGGGATTTTCTGATTGGGGATGTCGCGATTCATGTGACCACGACGCCGGGCGAGGCGGTGGTCTTGAGGTGCATGGAGAATTTAAATAGCGGACTTCGCCCGGTGATCGTGACCTTAGCCAAGAAGCTGGCTACTGCGGATTCGCTAGCAGAGGATGGCGGAATTGCGGATCGAATTGACGTCTTTGAGATCGAGCAGTTTGTTGCGCTCAATATCTATCAACTTGGTAAATTTACTGCGCCCGGCAGAAGAGTGGCGGTAGAGCATTTGGTAAACCGCTATAACGAGTTGATCGATGAGGTTGAAACGGACCCTAGCTTGAGGATTGAATTGGGTTGAAGGATGAGTTGCCAATGCTTCGAAGCGAGATCATGCGTTCAGTCAAGAGCGTGGATACGCAGCCTGAGAAGGCGTTGTGGAAGTTAATTCATGGAATGGGGTACCGGTATCGCTTGCACCGCAATCATCTGCCTGGGAAGCCTGACCTTGTATTTGCTTCGAGGAAGCGAGTCATATTTATGCATGGTTGTTTTTGGCACGGGCATTCGTGCGGACGCTGTGCACGGGTGCCTATAGCGAATAGGATTATTGGTTGGGCAAGATATCCAGGAACCGGCTCCGGGATCGCGCTGCTGTTCAAGGGTTGAAACGGATGGGATGGAAAGTGCTTGTCATTTGGGAATGCTCACTTTGCGACCCCAAGCTTGATCAGAAGATCGTAGACTTTTTGGGTTAGAGCGCTTTGAGTTCGGCAATTCTTGCATGGATGGATTGGGAGTATTTTTCCACTTCGAGTGGAGAATAGCCGGCGGAGGTGAAGCAGTCGCGGAGTTGGCCGGGGGTGAGCTGGGCTAGCATTTTGCCCATCCAGGCGGCGTGCGTTCGGGGGATGTTTTTGGCGACGCTCTGCATTTTTGTGCGCCTGATGTAGTTGGGGAGATGGAATACCGTCAGGAAGAAGGGTCGACTGTTAAGGTGGAAATCGACGTGCTCAGGGGTGACTTTTTGGATGAACTTGGATCGACTGTAATCCTGAACTTTGCTTTTTGAGCGGACGAAAGTGTTTCCGGTCTTGCCGAAACTTGCGCCGATGTCGGTGATCGCATAGCGAGGCAATGATCCAGCGTTGATGTAAATTCCGTTGTTCGACCGCTTCAGATCCCAGTTGTTCATGAGGGCCATCATGACTCTCAGGCCGTCCAGTTCTTTCGATCCCGTCATCGGATTTTTGTACCAGCTCCAGTCGCGCTCGCGGTTTTGGTCCTTGATCATGCGCTCAAGCCGCGCACCGTGAACTCGGCCCCCGGCTGAAACGTACTTGCGCAGCTTCCTGATTTTGGGCATCTTTTCCACCTGGATTTCAAGGAGGTAGTAGTCTTCGTCGGCGAAGTATCCCATGGCCCATAAAAGCCTTGCGGCGGCGGTTTCAGACTTGGCTTCGTCGCCCAATTTAACCTTCCACATCACCCCGTTTGAATCGACAACGTCGAACTTGGGAGTGGAACCACCCGTGTCAGCCTTAACAAAGGTGAATTTGCCCGAAGGTTGATTGGATGGCCCTCCCGGGCCATGGAGGAGATCGAGCGAGGGGATGTTGCCTGGGTCTTTCCAGATCGCTCCTGCAACCGGTCGCGGAGCAACCGCCGAGCCGAAGGCTCTGGATTGAGGAAGTTGCTCCGCTGGGGCGGGAACCGAAAAAGTGATGGCTACGAGCAGACTGACAAACGTCGTAAGCCGTTGGGTGGTTTTCATAGGCTTTGAGGAATTGATTGCACGTGAAATGCCAATCTTTCGGAAAGGCTATTTTGCGATGCCTGGTTGGCGGGTAAATCGGACTTCGCTGTCGTAGCCGGTCATTTCGAGGTAGCCCTTGCCGTTGTGTGTGCCTTCGAATCGCATGCTGCCTTCCCAATAGCTAGGAGTGAGCTTGCTCTTGCTGGTTAGCTCCTGATTGTCGAGGGCTGGGACGGCTTTCAGCTCGAGCTTGAGCTTTGGAATTCTGATTTGCCATTCGACTGGGTAATTCTTCCATCGGCGGCCTGGGGTGAGCTGGAGCTCACTAGCATTGAGGTGGGTGGTTTGTCCGTTGTTATCGATGAAGGTGCCGGCGGAATGGGGACTTGCCTTGCCGTCTTTTTGGCGGAGGCGGTAGAGCATCAGTTCGGTGTTGTTGTCGAGCTGGATCGAGAACCAGTCCCAGCCGGCGAGGTTTTGATCGAGTTCGCTCGTAAAATACTCGTGGTCCATCCAGGTGTTGCCGGCGATGTTATGGGTTTGGTTGTTCAGCGTAATTTGGCCTTTGGTAGCGAGGCGGGGGAATGAAATGTAGTGGCTGGCTTGACCGGGTTTAGGACCTTTTTGACTGAGGCCTTTTTCGCCGTGGATGATGTGGGATTTGGTTGGGGTGAGGGTGAGGTTGAGCTGGAAGTTTTCGGCGATGGCTTTGAGGTAGTGGGCTTGAGGCGTGAGGCGACATTGCCAGTTGCCGTTCCAGATTAGCTGCTTGCTCAAGTCGACACCGGCCAAGCCGGGGCCGGGACGATTGAGCCGTTCGGCATGGTGGAATTGTTTGCCCTCGATGTCGGTTAGGGCGAGGTGGGCCATGTAGGCGTCTCTGGTTGTCCAGATTGATTTTTGTTCGATGCTGGCTTCGAGAGCGGCGCGGAAGAAGGTGAGTTCGTAGCCGAAGGGGCGGCCTTTGTCGGAGGTCAGATTGCCGGTGTAATACCACCACTCAGTCTGAAAATCGGGGTGTGAGAAGTGGTCGCGCGGGAACTCGTATTTGTAGCCGGGGAGGGCTTTGAGGAACGTAGCAGCAGAGAGAAAATTACGGCGTGTCATTCTTCGTGCATGACCTCGATGGGATTGAGTCTGGTGGCGATTCTGGCGGGGTAGAGGCCCGCGATCACAGTGGCAATGAAGACGAAGGTAAGTGCGGAGAGCAGGGCGAGGACGGGGGTGTGGAATTCGATGGTCCAGCCGAAGCTTTGCTTGTTGATTACGAAGATGAGGACGAGGCTGAGGAGGCTGCCGGAGATGACGCCGAGGATTTGCGAGAAGAGACCGATAAAGGCTGCTTCGAACAGGATGATGCCGCGGATTTGCGAGGCGGATGCGCCCAGGAAGCGGAGGAGGCCAATCTCGCGGCGGCGGTCGATGATGAGGGCGAGCATGGCTCCGGCGACGCCCATGACGGCGACGAAGATGGCGACGGCCTCGAGGGCGTAAGTGACGGCGAAGGTTTGGTCGAAGATGCGGACGGCTTCGTTGCGCAGGGCGCGGTTCTCGAAGACTACGATGCGGCGGGGCGCGTAGGTTTGTTCGATTTGTTTGCGAAGGAGTTGACGGTCGATTGTGTCGTTGATGTAGACCGCGAGGTTGGATGGTTCGTCGTCGGGCAGGTATTTTTTGACGATGGAACGGTCGAGGACGATGTAGCCGTTCTCGCTTGAGTAGTCAAGGAAGATGCCGGCGACGCGGAAGGTGGGCTTTTGAGTGCCGAGGGGAATGGCCAGTTTGTCGCCGACTTTGACGTGGTGTTTTTCGGCGAACGGTTCGCTGACAATGGCGGCATCTCCTTTGAGCATTCCGTCGAGAGCGTCCTGCTGGTTGCCTGCTTTGAGCGAGGTGCGGCCGTAGCGCATCTGGGCTTGTGCGTCGCCGGCGGCAAGGGTGACAGGGAGGCCGTTGTAGCGGATGGAGTAGGCGCGGAAGCGATCGACGGCGAGGACGCCGGGGAGGGCCTCGATGCGTTTGGCGACATCTTCGGAGATGGTGGGGTGGCGATCCATTGCGGCCTGGCCAGCGGGACGGAGGTAGAAGTCAGCTCGGATCTGACTGTCGATCCAGGTGAGCATGGTCTCGCGGAAACTGCCGACCATGATGCCGACGCTGGTCATCATGGCGATGGCGGTGGCGAGGGCGGCGACGAGGACACTGGAACGCCTGAGTGCTCCGGCGAGACTGCGTCCGGCGAGGAGGGATTGGACGCCGCCGTAGCTGGCAATGTGTGTTGCGCCGAACTGGATGAGGCTGGGGGCGCTGAGCGACGCAGCAGCGATCAGTGCCAGGGTGGCGAGGTAACCCCCGAAGGGCTTGCCGGCGATGGGCGGGAGTTGGCAGAGGGAGTAGGCGATGGCGATGCAGATGGCGGCGTAGAGGAGATGTCTTGATGAAGCCTGTTGGAGGTTGGTGTCGATGCGGCCACGGGCCATGGCTTCGGTGGGTGGGATCTGGCCTGCTTCGATGGCGGGGGCCAAGGCAGCGATGAGGCTGACGGCAACGCCGGAGCCGAGACTGAGGGCCGCGGCGGCGAGGTTGAATTCGACGGGGGCGGCTGTTGAGGAAACGTACAGGGCCTGAACGGTGAGGCCGACGAGTTTGACGGCGCCTTCAGCGAGGAGACGGCCGAGGAGAAGGCCGAGTGCGCCACCGGCAAGACCGAAGAAGAGAGCTTCGGCGAGGAATGCGCCGGTCATGAGTTGTCTGGTTGCACCCACTGCGCGGACGATACCGATCTCGGCGCGGCGGCGCACTACCGAGACGCTGATGGTGTTGTAGATGAGGAATGCGCCGACCATGAGGGCGATATAGGAGAGGACGCGCAAGTTCCAGCGGAAGGCGGCGAGCATCTTGCGGTTCTCTTCTTTTCGCGCGCCGATGGGGCGGATCGTTGCGCCTTCGGGTAGGTGCTTTTGTAGAGTGCTTACCCAGATGTCGACATTTTCTTTTTCGTTTGAGGGCAGAGAGACGAGGATGCGGTCCAGGCGGTTGATGCGGTTGGTTACGGCTTCGGCGTCTTCCAGATCCATGAGGATGAGGTCGCCGTTGACCTGGGTGGCGTCGATGGTACCGAGGATCTTGTAGGTGAGGGGCTGGTCGTTGACCTGAATTTTGAGGGTGTCGCCTTTCTTGCCCAGTGAAGTGGTGGTGAAGATGCCTCTCTCGCCTGCTTGCATGGTCTGGCGTTCGCCATTGCTTTCGCCTTCGAGTTCGAGGGCATTGGCGAAGACGTCCACTCCGATCAGAGTGACTGCGCGCTGGCTGTTGACGATGGCGAAGTCATCGATGCGGGGTGAATACTTGAGCGGGTAGGGGAGCGTGTTGAGAGTGGCGAGGAGGCTGGCCGGGAGCCCGCCAGTGGCGAGGATTTCGATGTCGTCCTGACCTGAGACGGTTTCCATCGAGGACTTGAAGCTGCCCGCGGCAGCTTCGCCCGCGAGGTCCATGGCGAAGATGACGGCGACACCCAGGGCGATGGAGAGCAGGGTGGTGGTGGTGCGGCCTTTGTCGGCCCAGAGGGGGCGGAGGATCAGGCGCAGGAAGAGCTGGATCATGGGGCTATGCGGCCGTCTCGCATCTCTATGGTGTTGTCAGTGACGCGCGCCGAATCTTTGGAATGGGTGGCCATGAGGATGGCGGTTTCAAAGTCTTTGGCGGCTCGGCGGAGGAGGTCGAGGATGAGGTTGCCGGTGGTAGTATCGAGATTGCCGATGGGTTCGTCGGCGAGGAGCAGTTTGGGTTTGTGGACGAGGGCGCGGGCGATGGCGACGCGTTGCATCTGGCCGCCGGAGAGCTGGTGGGGCATGCGGTTCTGGTAGCCGTCGAGCTCGACCCAATTGAGCGTTTCGAGGGCTTGTTTTCTAGCGTTGGGCGTCGAGGCGAGGAGTAGGGGAAGCTCGATGTTTTCTGCAACGGAGAGGGTGGGGAGGAGTTGGAAGTTCTGAAAGATGAAGCCGACTTTGTTGCGGCGCAGTTGGGTGAGCTGGGCGTCGTTGAGGCTGGAGGTGATCTGGTTGTCGATTGAGACTTCGCCGGTGGTGGGGAAATCCATTGCGCCGGCGAGGTTGAGGAGGGTGGATTTGCCGCAACCGCTGCGGCCGACGAGAGCTATGAACTCTCCGGCGTTGAGTTGCATGGAGACGCCGTTCAGGGCGGTGACCTGCTGGCCTTGCGCCTGGTAATGCCTGGTTACGTTATTGACGTATAGAATGGGCACTTATTGAATAGATTCCGGTAAGGTGGAATAGATGGCATTCTTACTGAGCAGCAGTTCTGAAACCGTGGGATTGCTGATTTCGATGCTGGTGGTTTTTGGGGCGGCCAAGCTGATGGCGGAAGTGGCCGAGAAACTGGGGCAGCCGGCGGTGGCCGGGGAATTGATTGCGGGAGTGTTGATCGGGCCGAGCGTGTTTGGGTGGGTGAGCCCGAATGAGTTCTTGGCGGTATTCAGTGAGCTGGGTGTCCTGTTCTTATTGTTTCAGGTAGGACTTGAGTTGAAGGATTTCAAATTGACGCGCGTTGGTTGGGACGCGGTGTCGATCGCGATTCTTGGGGTGATTGCTCCGTTCTTTCTGGGCCGGTACATTATGGTGTCGCTTGGGCATCCGCAGATTGAAGCGGCGTTTGTGGGGGCGGCGATGGTGGCGACTAGCGTTGGCATCACGGCTAAGGTGTTGGCGGATATGGGGCTGTTGGATCAGCGGGCGAGCAAGCTGATCCTGGCGGCGGCGATTATCGATGACGTGCTGGGTTTGATTGTGCTGGCGGTGGTTTCCAGTTTGGCCGCGGGGTCGGTGAATTATTGGGAATTGGGCGTTACGGCGGTTTTGGCGACGGGATTTACAGTAATTGTGGCGCAGTATGGAACGAAGGCGTTTGAGCGGATCGTTCCAAAGTTTGACAATGCGACGAGGACGCGGAGGAGCCAGTTTGTTTTGTCGATTTTGTTGTTGTTCGCACTTTCGATTGTGGCGAGCAAGGTGGGAGTAGCGGCGATCATTGGGGCGTTTTTAGCGGGGATGGCGTTGGCGTCCAGCGTGAGCGAGGAGACCAAGCAGGAGACGGAGGGAGTAACGCAATTGCTGGTGCCGTTCTTTTTGGTGGGGATTGGGATGCAGATGGATCTGAGTGTGTTCTCGAATTCGCAGACGATGTGGATGTGCGGGTTGATTCTGTTGGCGGCGATATTATCGAAGCTGGTGGGGTGTGGTTTGGGGGCTTGGAGACTGGGATTCCGAGATGCGGTGAAGGTGGGTGTGGGGATGGTTCCGCGGGGTGAAGTTGGGATGGTGGTGGCGCAGATCGGATTGGGGATTGGTGTGATTCCGAAGGACGTTTACGCAGTGGTGGTGTTTATGTCGGTGGCGACTACGATGGTGGCCCCGTTGATGTTAAAGCTTGCATTCCGGGATGAGGGTGTCCCGGCGGTTTGATTATGGCTCGATGGTGAGGTAGACGGTTTGGCCGGTGGTTTGACCCTGGAGCCAGACTCGCAATGGATGGTCGCCGGCGGCGAGTTGGGGGATTCGGATGTTGAGCTGGTATAGGCCGCTGGAGGTCTTGCCGGAGAACAGTACATCGGCGTTGAGGCCGCCTATCTCTACTACTGGTTTGGCTGTGGTGTTGGCGGGGGTGGCGACGATGCGGCTGGCAGGGGTGGCGGGTGTGGTTTCGCCGAGGCCGGTGAGGTAGAGCAGGATGATATTGCCGGGCTTGGGTGCGCGGGTGGTGAGGCCGGGGTAGAGGCCGGGCCTTGCGGCGAGAACTCCATCGGAATGGACGGCGGCGGGGTAAGTGCGGTTGTCAGCATCGAAGAGAAATAGGGCGGGGGCAGTGGGTTGGATCTCGGCCAGGAAGCGGTTGGATTCGAGGTCGCCTCGTTGGACGAGGACTTCGACGCGTGGGCCGGCGAGGTTGTCGGGGGCCAGGACATTGAGTTGCGTGGGGCTTATGAAGTAGACGTAGGCGGGCTGGCCTCCGATAGTGACGCTGGTTGAGTTGAGGCTGGTGGGGAGGTTTGTGTCGCCTGGGAAGTCTGAGGCGGCCCAGATGCGAGTGATGGTGGCGAGGTTGGTTCCTTTGATCGTGAGCCATGAGCCTGAGCTGGCGATGGTGTGGAAGGATGCGCCGTTGGTAATGCTGGTGATGGCTGGGGCGCTGGTGGCGAGTCCTGGCTGGGTGATCATGATGGTTTGGCCGCCTACGTTGACGGCCCCGGTTCTGGTGGAGTTGTTGAGGTTGGAGGCGATCTGAATGAAGATTCGAGCGGAGCCTGCGCCTGAGGTGGGTGGCGGGAGGGTGATCCAATCGGCGGTTGAATTTGAGGACCAGACACAGGTGTTCTGGCTGCGGATTTCGAAGGAGAGGAGGCCGCCGGTTGAGGTGGCTGTCAGGGTGGTGGGTGAGGCAGTGAAGGAGCAGGTCGCGGGATTGGGGCCGGCGCTTGAGGGGGGATCTCCAATGACGATGGCGAGGGTTTGGTTGGGTTCGAAGTAGAGGAGCGGAGTGATTGTCAGGTTGGTGGCGCCGGCCTTCTGCGCGGTGATGACGAAGGTCTTGGTGGTCTCATTTGGCTCAAAGCGGATTTTGGTTGGTGGGAGGGTGGCGAGGGTGGGGTCTGCCAGGGTGAGAGCCAGTTCCTGCGCGAGGACTGGTGCTTTGCGTGAGAGGCGTTCGATGGTGATGTTGCATTGGCCGCCGGCGATGGTGAGGCAGGGATTTGGATTGATCCTGAAGCGGCCAACCTGGATTGAGCCGCTGCCGTTATAGGCGAAGCCGTCGCTTCTGGATTGGCCGGTGATGGTTGTGAGGCCGTTGGCGAGGCCGGTGATTGGGATGAGGGTTTGCTGGGCGTTGGTTGGGATCTGGATGCCGGCAGGGAGCGCTGCGATTGCGGGGTTGGAGTTGGTGAGGCGGATGTCGAAGGGAATGCGTGTGCCCGCGCCGGCGCGGCGCAGGAAACTGATGGATTGTGTGCCGGGCGTTTCGAGGAAGGCGTTGGGGAGATCGAGGAAACGATTGGCGGTGGTGAGGACGTCGCCGACGGCTGGTTGGGCGTTTGCCGTTTCAGGGTCGAGGGAGCGGGCCAGGGCGGCGTTGACTGCTTTGAGATCGCCGTTGCTTGAGATGTAGGACGTGGAGACTTCGTTGAGGAAGGCTGACTTTGCCCCATACTTTTGGCTGGAGGTGGAAGTGACGAGTTCGCCACGCAGTCCCCAGCCTTCGAGGATACTGCGGAGGGTTAAGCCATCGGGCACGGCGAAGATGGCCTGGACCTCGATGGAACCCAGAGTGCTGAGTTGTCTTACCAGGTTCTCGTAGGTGTAGGTGGACGGGAGGCCGCCGGTGATGGTGGGATCACCTTTGAGAAGGAGGCCGGGCGTTTCGGTGTTGGCTCCGGAGTCGACGAAGAGATACAGCTTACGGCAAGCGGCTGTTCTGGCTCTTGCGATGAGGGTGTTGAGAGCGGCTGGGGTGGCAGGGAGGATGGTGCGCTGGTTGACGTCTTCGACGGCGAAGATGTTTTCGGGGCTGACGCGTTCCTGACGGACTAGTTCATCGCGGAGGCGCTGGAAGGCAAGGTCGGATTGGGTGTCCTGGTCGCCTCGAAGGAGGATGGCACAGGAGTCTGCTGGAGTGAGTGTGTGTTGATTGGATGCGGTGTTGGGGCCGGTGGAGGCGGGGCGCGTGTAGGTTGCGCCGGAATTGCCGGAAAGAGAGATAAAGGCGGGGGCAGTGAGCTGAATGTAGGGCGGGTAGGATTCGAGGCTGTTCTCGGTGGTGGCTGCGGTGAGAGCGAGGCGGCCGAAGGTGACGGGATGGGAGAAGGGCGCGCCGGGGTAGTGGTCTACCCAATAGAAGTATTCAGGCGCGGTGGTGACGCGCGGGTAGCGGGTGTATGGGCCAGTAGGAATGACGGCCGGGCGGATGAGCGTGTTGGCGGGGAGCAGGAATGGGCCGATGACTTGGGCGCCTGGGAAAGCGGCTTTGACGATGGTGGCGGCTGTTGAGAGTGTGGTGGAGGGGTTGAAGTTTGCGATGGGCGGGGAGAGGGCGTAACGGACGGTGGCGGAGATGCCGAGAGACGTGGCTTCGATGGTGGCGTAGAGGTTTGGCGCAAGGATTCGGTAGCGCATGCGAGCCGCACCGTCGATGGTTGTTCTGACGGTGCGGATGTTGGTGGTAAGGCCGGAGCCGTCGAGGAATTCCCCTGCGGTGGGGGATTGTGGTGCGCCGAAGGTGACTTCGAGATTAGCGGCGGGGGTGTTGTTGGCGGTACGGGCGGTGAGAGAGAGTTCGATAATTTGGCCGGTTGTGGCGATGAAGGCGGTGTCACCGGTGGACTGGAGGGTTTGGGCAGAGAGGAGAGTTGTGAAGAGGAGGTAAGAGAGTACAACGATACGCATGCGCTTAGATTAGAGTAAGAATTCGGGTTGCTCAATAGACAACTGGAAGGGATTGCTGCGATGGATGCGTGCCGGATACGGCGTTTGACTGAGGCGCGGATGCGATTGACCGAGGTTGGAGGGGCGACTTGGGGTGTTCCGCTGACCGCTTCGGGAGGTTTGTCTTTCGCCCTATCACTTCATAAGGGAGTTTGAGAGTTTGTTTGAGGAGACGCCGCATCAGGTTCGGATTGCTGCTCGTCTGGATCGGGCCAAGTAGGTTGGATTGAGCCTTTTTGCGAGGGAATTGCGCGATGTTTGGTTTATATAACTCGATTGATCATGGTTGCTGCCCTTGCCGCTTCTGGAGTGTTTGGTGCGGATCTTGCGAATTGGAAGAATCTGGATGCGCTGAAGGCGGGAGACCGCGTTGGTGTCATTCAAGGGAACCAGAAGCGTTTGGAGGGACGGTTTGAGGCCGTGACCGATGCCGGAATCACCGTTGATTCAAAGACGATTGCGAAGGATCAGGTGGTGAGGATTTATCGGCCGGACGGGATGAACCGCGGGACACGCGCGTTGATTGGCGCGGCGGTGGGCGCGGCGGTAGGTGTGGTGATCACGCAAACGGCAGGAAGGCGGTTTGCCAATGAGGGCGCGAAGTTTGGGGGAATTCCGGACGGTTTATCAGCGGCGGGGATTCAGCTTCGCGAGATGCCTGGTGTTTGTTGACTGCTTCGGATCTGCGCTGTAGGGGTGGCGGTCGCTATTAATGCGACGCTGGGGCGGGAACTGGAGCTTTGTGCGGGAACGGGGATGTGACAGGTTATCGCCGGAAGCAGGCGGCGTCACTGGAGTTGGTTGAAGTATTTTTCGAGCGCGATGCGGACTAGTTGGCTGCGTGTGCGGACACCTGTTTTGGCGAACAGAGATTGGATGGAGGACTTCACTGCGCTTTCGGAAATCCTGAGTTGTGCGGCCACTTCCTTGTTGGCGAGGCCTTCGAGGAGGAAGCGGAGGATTTCACGGTCGCGTTCGGTGAAGCGGGCGGTTGGTTGTTCGATGTCGGAAGTCGCTGAGGCGATTAGGCCCCGCAGGTATTCCTGATCGATGAGGGTTTTGCCCTGAGCCACTTCGCGGATGCATCGTTGCAAGTCCATTGAGGCGTGGAGCTTGTGGAAGATACCGGAGACTCCGTTGCGAATCAACGATAATGCATCGCGATCGGGGAGGCCTGCCGTGACTAGAAGGATGCGTCCGCGAAACCCGGCGGCGGCGAGGGAGTCGACGACATGGACGGCAGTGGTTTGGCCGAGATCGTAGTCGAGGATCAGGACATCGGGTTGGAGTTGGAGCAGGCACGGGAGGGCTTCGGCGGCATCGCCGCTTGCGCCAACCAGTTCAAATTCCGGGCTGGTGGAAAGCAGGCTCAGGAGGCCATCGCGAAAGAGCGCATGGTCATCCAGTACGTAAAGCCGAATCCTGGAACTGGGCTTGATTTCCTTTTCGCTTTCCATGAAGTATGACGTCAAACTGGCATCCTTTCGATGTTGCTACGTGAATCAGATCGCCGCCGAATTTGCGGGCGAGCATGCGTGATACATAAAGGCCGAGGCCGGTTCCGTCGGAATCCGGGCGGAAGGCCTGGAATAGTTTTTCGGGTTGGGGGACGCCGTGGCCGGAGTCGGTGAAGCTGAGCAGAATGTCCTCATTTTCACGGACTGCGCGGATGGTGAGTTGGCGGGTCTCGGAGTCCGCTACGGCGCGGAGAGAGTTTTGGGTGAGGTTGAGACAAATCTGAAGCAGGCCATGTTCGTCTGCATGGATGTCGGGGAGATCCGGCTGGATTTCCCAAATGATTTCGCTGCCGTTGTCACGCCAATCCGATTCAATGATTACGCGGAGTTGTTGGAGGACGGATGTCAGCGGGACGGGTACGGGCAGGGATCCGTCCCGGTGGCGCAAGTCGAAAGACGCGATCCGGGAAAGACCTTCGATCAATTGAGTGAGGGCAGTGAAGTCGCGGTTTTGAGTGAGGTCGACACGTTGAGAAAGCACAGAAAGAAGCACTGAGGCGGCGGAGCAGAGATTGCGGATCTCGTGGGAGACGGCGCCGGCAAGAAGGCGATTGTAGTCGAGGACGTGTTTGAAGTTCTCTCGTTCACGGTCGCGGATCTCTTCGGAGATATCGACAACAATGGCGGCGAGGTGGCGGCCCGGACCTTCGCCGTAAGTGGAAAACCAGGTTGCAATCGGGATCGTGGAACCGTCCTGGCGGTTAGCCCAAGTCCAGGCGGAGGTGCGCATTTGACGCGGACCGCTGGGGAGCTGTAGCGCATTGCCTAAGGTTTCGACGAATTGGGAGACGGGTTGGCCCACTACGGAGGACAAAGTGTCATAGCCGAATAACTGTGAGGCGGCGCTGTTTGCGGCAACGATTGTGCCGGCGTGGTTGATCGTGAGAATGCCGGCGGGGCTGGATTCCGCGAGGATGCGGAGTTGATGTTCGGCCTTGCGCCGAAGTTCCTGTTCCAGTTCGAGCTTGGTGAAATGAGACAAAACCACGCGCCGGTTACGGATCATTTCTACAATCAGCAAGCCGACGCTGGAAAAGGCGATGCCGGCCATGAGAAATCGGAGGAGCTGCTCGAGTTGGGTCGCCTGCGGAGTGAAGCGACCGCGGATGTAGGCGCAAGCAAGGGCCAGCGCCAAGGTCTGCCAGTGATTGAGGGCTGCTGCGCCGACGATTACCGGGACGACATAGAGGATTCCGAGTGAGAAATCGACCTGTAAGTACCACTCGATGGTGGCCAGCAACGCAATGACTACAAAGGAAATCGGCAAGAGTACGCTCTTGCGGAACGAGCGTTCCGGCAGACGCATGCCGAGGATGGAAAGACGTGTGGGGATGGGCGGTCCTTAATTATGAATATAGCTTCGCTGATGAGCAAATTGTAGATTCTGGTGCGTTCTTTTGGCTAATCAAAAGATAGGTTTGGCGTCGTGGTTGCGTTTGGGATCGGGCATCGAAGGATGACCGTCCGATATCTGGACAGAGGCCGGATTGGATTCTAAGTTGGAGGTGTGACGAGGAATCAAATTCGATGATAGTCCGCGACCATTTACCACTGCGGAGGGTGTGGCCCTTCGTTGCGCACCGGCTGGTTTTGCTGTTTTTGTTTGACCTGGCGGTGGCGGCGCTATACACGTTTGGAGGCTGGAAGGAGGTTGCGCTGCCGGGCTTGCCATTGTCAACAATGGGGAGCGCAATTGGGATGTTTCTGGCGTTTCGCACCAACTCGGCTTACGAGCGGTGGTGGGAGGCGCGAATCCTGTGGGGCGGGTTGGTCAACAGTTCGCGCAGCTTTGCACGGCAGGTTTTGACGATGATTGACCGCGCACCAGGTGTGAGTGCTCCATCTGAGGTGCAGCGGCGGCTCATGCATTTGCAGATTGCGTTTGTAACGGCTATGCGGTGCCATTTGCGCCGTCAGAATCCTTTTCCCGAGCTACGGACGTTATTGACAGAAGCCGAACTGGAAGAGCTGCGCGGGCATAGCAATGTGCCGACAGCGCTATTGGTGCGCAAGGCCCAGGCCTTGCGCGACGCGAAAGAGGAAGGGCTGATGACGGACTTCCGCTGGATGCAGATGGACGGAACGCTGGGGGAAATGACCACGCAACTAGGCAGTTGCGAGCGGATCAAGGGGACTCCGTTGCCGCGGCAGTATGACTTTTTCCCTCGTGTGCTCGTGACTGTGTATTGCCTGTTGTTGCCCTTCGGACTGGTGGAGGGAATGGGGCTGCTGACGCCCCTTGCTTCGACACTGGTGAGCTTTATTTTTATTGCGCTCGACACGGTGGGGCGTGACATTGAAGCTCCGTTTGAGAACTCGGTGCATGACACGCCGCTGACCAGTATTTCCCGGACGATCGAGATCAACTTGCGGCAATTGTTTGGCGAACGGGACATCCCGGCTGAAGTAGAACCGGTGGATGGATTTCTTTACTAACTCACTGACGGCTTGAAAGGAGAGGTTATGACCTCAAACAGGAAGATGGTGTTTTTGACTAATTTTTCGGAGGCTTGTTTTCAGGCGATCCCGACCGTGGCCGAGTGGATGGACCGTGAGAAGGGGCACTTGACGATCGTGCATGCTGCTTCGGAGGGGGTGAAGGAGTTGGAACCAGCGAGGGAGCGATTGCAATCGTTCTTTGCAGAGGCGGACCGATACCTGCAGTGCGAACGCGTGCTGTTGCAAGGTGCTAGGGTTGAGACGATTCTGGAGTATTGCCGCAAGGAGCGACCGAGTGTGGTGTTTGCTCCGGCAAGCAAGCCTTCGGGATTGCCGCGTGTAATGCATTCGTCGTTACGGGCGAAGTTGATCCGATCGGGCGGCTTGAGGCTTTGGACCAAGGGGCGGAGCGAGAGTGGCGATGCGACGCCGAAGGCCCCGCGGCATGTGGCTTATGCGATTACCGGGAACCATGGTTGGGTGTCGGAGGCGGTGGAGGCAGCCAAGTTTGCGGCACAGTATGACGCCAAGCTGCATTACCTTTATTTGGCGCCATGGCCCATCGCACAGGAGGGTATGACTGCCGATGATGTGCGGCTGGAGATGAAGCATGTGTCAGTGAGGGAGGTTCGGGAGTTGGCGCAGCAGTTGCCGATTACGCCGATTGTGCATACGAGGATGGGGGATCGATCAGGAGATCTTGGGCAGTTGCTGAAGGCATGCCGCGCGGATGTCGCGTTTGTTGGGGATAAGCATTTGATCCGGCGGAGGTTGTGGCTGGAATCGATCCACCCGGAATTGGATGCGATGGACTGCGAATTTGTCTGCTATCCGGCGCGGGCAGGTGTGGCTGGGATGAGCACTGTTGCTTCGCCGCAGAAGTTTCTTGAGCCTGCTCGTAGCCGATGAGGGGGTCAGGCTTTCTTGAGAAGTCTTTCTACGTAGACGCAGGCGATGGTGGCGCAGATGCACTGCCGATAAAGCCTCCGACCCCGGGCCCAAAATTGCGAAAAGGCAGCCGGAGCTTTAAGTTGTGGGCCCGGGGGCGGCGGAGATGCCTTTGATGATGGCGGAGGCTCGCTCGAATAGCATCGCTGTTTCGTTGGCGCAGCCCAGGAAGAGGAAGCCTTTTTCTTTCCACATCTGCATCAATTCGAGCGAACGGTTGTGGGTGCCGGGGGCGATTCCACGCTTGAGGCAGGCGTCGCGGATCTTCTCGTAGGCGGCTACGAACGTGGGGTGGGTGAACTCGCCGGGGACTCCTAGCGAAACGCTGAGATCGGCCGGGCCAATCATTACTACGTCAATGCCGGGGACGTTCAGCAGGTCGTCGACGCGATCTAGCGCCGTCTGCGTTTCGATTTGAAGGACCACCATCGTTTCCTGGTTGTAGTGCTCGATCGCGGCGGGGATCGAGACGGCGGCGTAGTCGTAATTGACCGGAGTCAGGCCATAGCCTCTGACTCCGACAGGTGGGAATTTGGTCCAGGAGATGGCTTGGGCCAGTAGCTCGGGGGATTCTACTCTGGGGAAGATCACTCCGGGAGCGCCTACGTCGAGCGCTCTCGCAACCAGGGCGTACTGCAGGTCTGCTACGCGAACGAGGGGCGTGAAATCGACGTATGGGGCGATGCGGCAGAGGTCTTGAACCGTTTCGAGATCGAAGCCTCCGTGTTCGCAATCAATGAAAGCCCAGTGGAAGCCGGCGGCGGCCAGGAGCTTTAAAACTTCAGGAGAACGGAGCTGGCCGAAGCCGCAGCCGTATTGAGGTTGGCCATCTTTTAGGGCCTGTTTGAGGAGGTTTTTACGAAGTCCCACGGTGGTTAGGACTTTAGCCTAACAGAAGGACGTGGTGGTCGTGACAGCCTTGATGGATGTTGTCGAGGATAGTGGGGATGAAGTCGAGACCGTAGTCGGAAAGCAGCGCGAGCAGCGAGTAGTGGCGTTCCTGCAAGTGGCCGTGCGGTGCCAGGCGGTGGGAGATGTGTGCGGCTTGCCGGGTGGCCTGTTCGTTCTTGCGCAGCATCTCGAGGACTATCTTGGAATGGTTCTTTGCGAACTGGTAGCGGATCTTCGATTGGGAGCGTTCGAGGGCACGGGCCAGGGTGGGATCGAAGGTTTCGAGTTTTGCGCCGAGGGCGGAGAAGGTGTGGTTGAGCGTTCGTTCGGCCTGATTGAGGGACTCGGTGAGATCCGGCGGAACGAGACGTTTGGCCAGGGTTTGAGCGACGTGGGCTTCGTCGTGGAGCATGTCGGAGTACTTCACGCGGAAGCGGTCGATGGTCTTGGAGGATTTTTCATCGAGGATGGTGAAGAAGGCCCTTGGGAGGACTAGCGGCATGCGGCCGAGGAGCAGTTTGTAGAGGACTTCGGACTGGGCAAAGTAGGCCAGCTCACCGGGTCCGCCTACTAGCGCGGCGGTCGGGAAAAGCCAATCTTGCCAGACGGGGCGTAGCAGGGCGTTGGGGGAGAGGAGGGCTCCGTGGGCGGCCATGGCTTCTGCGTCGTAGGTCTTGGAGTTGAATTTGAGCTGTTTGCGGTGATTGTCCTCGAACAGGAAGAAGAGGGAGGTTTCGTTCGCTTCGAAATGGACCTGGGGTTTGTAGCCGGCGGCAGTGAGTTGTTTATTTCGTTCGACCAAGGCGTCGCTGAGTTGCGGTGCTAGCAGCGCGGCTTGGGAGAGGAACTCAGATCCGATCTGGCGGAGCTTGGGTTCGAGCGGGTCGGCAAAGATGAGGCCGAGGGGGGAGAGCAGTTCCTGGACTAGGCCGAGGAAGGATTCACCGAAGGTCTTGCCGTTCTGGTAGTGACGCTGAGCCAGAGCCTGGATCTCACTACTGAGTGGGAGGTCTGTTGGCAGGCCAGCCAGGGTGTGCAGCCCGGCGGGGCGGGCATCGGAAGCGGCTTCTGCTGTGATTTCAGCATCCCAGAAGCTGGCGGAGCGGATTTCTTCGACGTCGTGGTCTTCGGTGGCGAGCCAGAAGATGGCTACGGCGGGTTGGCCTTCGGAGTTCAGTTTTTGAGCCAGACGGACGGCGGTGAGAGCTTTGTACAGGGTGTAGGCGGGGCCTCCGTATAGGCCTACCTGTTGGCCAGTGAGAATTGCGACGGTATTGGGCTGAGCCAGGAGGTCGAGGGCAGGCTGGTTTGGGTTCGTGACGCGGAGGGCTTCGACGATGGCGGCGCGGCGGGCCGGTGGATACTGGACTTCAGCGACTGCGATCTTGAGGGAATCAGGATCAGAGGGGTCGTGCGAATAGAAGGACTTAACGCGGGGGAAATCGTAGAGAAAATCTAAGAAGAGCCGCGAAGACCCCGGGATTTCGGTATGGCGTACACAGGAGCCGTTCATTCACACGCATCCGGCTGGACACAAACGTACCTTAGCAGATGCGCACAGAGGTGCGAAAGCTACTGAAAGTTTGTTAGTTTACGAGCAGGGGGTTTTCTCGTGACTGATTCAGAATTTCAATTGCGGTGCGATGCGGCTTTGGCGGACTTGAACAAGGCACTGCTCAAGGCTGCGGACGTGTTTGAATTTGACCCTGATTTTCAGGCCGGGGCGTTGACGGTGGAGTTTGATGCCCCGCGGGAGAAATATGTGGTGAGTCCGAATGCGCCGGTACATCAGGTTTGGGTGAGTGCGCGGGTGAAGAGCTACAAGCTGGATTGGGATGAGGCGCGGGGGGTGTTTGTGTTTGCTGCTACAGGGCAAAGCTTGAAGGAGTTGATGGCGGATCTGCTGGAGCAACGGATTGGGGAAGCTGTAGCGCTGTAATGGCGGGGGTCTACATTTCGTACCCTTTTTGCGCGCAGAAGTGTAGCTACTGCAATTTTGCTTCGGGGGTGTTTCCGAAGGAATTGGAGCCGGTTTATCAGCGGCGGCTTCTAGATGAAATTGCTGGGACGGATTGGCCGTTTGTGCCTGAGACGGTTTATTTGGGTGGGGGGACACCCAGTCTTTGGGATTTGGGCGAGCTTGAGGCGGTGTTGGCTGGTGTGCCGGGTGGGCCGTGGCGGGAGGCAACGATGGAGGCAGCGCCGGGCAGTTTGACTCGTGAGCGGCTGTTGGGTTGGAAGGAGATGGGGATCAATCGGGTGAGCCTGGGGGTGCAGAGCTTTGTTGAGCGGGAGATACGCCGGACGGGCCGGAAGCATTCGGCGGCGATTGTGGAGCAGGATGTGGAATTGTTGCGGGAGTGCGGGATTGAGTCGATCAACCTGGACCTGATTGCAGGACTCGCCGAGCAGACGCGTTCGAGTTGGGAGGTGAGTCTTGAGGGGGTTCTTCGGCTGAATGTGCCTCATGTGAGCATTTACATTCTTGAAGTGGATGAGGATAGCCGGTTGGGGGCTGAGGTGCTGCTGAACGGCAAGCGGTATGGGGCGCCGGATATCCCTAGCGAGGAATCACAGGTGTGGATGTATGAACTGGCGTTGGAGCGGCTGGCAGCGGCTGGGGTGATGCGTTATGAGATCTCGAACTTTGCTCGGCCCGGGTGGGAGAGCGTGCATAACTTGAAGTACTGGCGGCTTGAGCCTTACCTTGGGTTTGGCGCTGATGCTCATAGTTTTGATGGTGAGTGGCGGTGGCAGAATACGGACACGGTGGGGGATTATGCGTTTGGGACGCGGGAGCGGGCCGATGTTGGAAATGAGCGCTATTGGGTTGGTTTGCGTTTGAACGAGGGGGTTGTGGTGGACGGTCGTTTCCCGGCAGAAATTGAGCGGTTTGTTGTGGAAGGGTTGTTGGAGAGATTTGGGGATCGGGTTCGGCTGACGAATCGAGGGGTGTTGTTGTCGAATGAGGTGTTTGAGGCATTTGTGGGTGAGAGACTGGACTGAGGAGCTGATCGATGGAACGGATTGATTTGCGGAGCGATACGGTAACGAAACCGACGGCGGAGATGCGGGAGGCGATGGCGGGGGCCGAGGTGGGGGATGACGTTTACGGGGAAGATCCGAGTGTCAATCGGCTTGAGGAGCGCGCGGCTGAGGTTGTTGGTAAAGAGGCGGCTTTGTTTGTTCCTACGGGGGTGATGGGGAATACGATTGCGCTAAAGCTGCACACGGAGCATGGACAGGAGATCATTTGCGATTCGCGCAGCCATATTTTGAACTACGAGTTGTCGATGATGGCCTGGTTTGCGGGTTGTGTGGCTAGGGCGATTCCGACGGCAGATGGGTTGTTGACGTGGGAGCAGGTGGCGGGGGAGATCCGGAAGTTGGGGCCCCATGCTGCGCCTACCGGGTTGGTGGAGGTGGAGAACACGCATAATTTTGGGGGTGGAACGATTTATCCGCAGGCGCAACTGGACGAGATTTGCGACCGGTCGCATGAGGAGGGGTTGCCGGTGCATATGGATGGTGCTCGGGTGTTTAATGCTTCGGCGGGGTGTGGGCGGCCGGTAGCTTCGATTGTGGCGAAGGTGGATACGGTGATGTTTTGTCTCTCGAAGGCCTTGGGTGCGCCGGTGGGGAGCATGGTGGCCGGTCCGCGTAAATTGATGGATCGGGGTAGGTTGTACCGCAAGCGGTTGGGGGGCGGTATGCGTCAGGCCGGGATTCTGGCGGCGGCGGGATTGATTGCGCTTGAGAAGATGCCGCTGCGGTTGGGTGAGGATCATGCGAATGCGCGCTGGATGGCTGAGCAGTTGGCGGCGATGCCCGGTGTGTCGGTTGATCCCTCTAAGGTTGAGACGAATATTTTGATTTTCGATGTGTCGGGGACGCCGCTGAGTGCTGTGGAGTTTGCTGCGCGGATGGAGGAGCGGGGGGTGAGGATGATTGCGTTTGGGCCGAAGCTGGTTCGAATTGTGACGCATTACGATGCGCCTATAGCGGCTTGCGAGATTGCTGTTGAGAAGATGAAAGACATGTTGAGGCAAGCATGAACCCATTGTTGAGAGTTGAATTCCATATTCCGTTTGACCGGATTGAAGTGGCGCATATTGTGCCGGCGGTGAGGGAACTGATCGCTGAGTCGCAGCAGAACATTACTACCATCACAGAACATCGTTCAGAAACAGGACGCTGTTACGAAAACACGGTGGCGTTATTTGAGGATTCGACTACGAATCTGGAGAATGCGATGGCCGTGGTTCGGCACCTGGAGGCGGTAGCGAATTCGCCTGAGCTGAGGGAGGCGATTCAGACAATTGAGTCCGAGGTAAGTGCGTTTTATTCATCGATTCCTTTGAATGAGCGACTATGGATTGCACTACAGGGTCTGTCTGCCGAGGGGTTGGCAGGAGTTGAAAAGCGGGCGCTGAGCAAGCATGTTGACTGGTTCCGCCGGCATGGAGCTGAGTTGCAGCCGGCGCTGAAGGAGCGGTCTCTTGAGCTCGATGTCGAGTTGCAGGGATTGTGTACTAAGTACTCGCAGAATGTGCTGGATGCAACGAATGCGTACGAGTTGATTGTCGAGGATGACGCCTTGTTGGCAGGGTTGCCCGAGCATGCAAAGGCCGCAGCGCGGGCGAGTGCGGAGCAAAAGGGCAAAGCGGGATACAGGTTTACCTTGCAAGCGCCGAGTTATTTGCCGGTTCTGACTTACGTGGATGACGTTGGGATTCGACGGCAGCTCTGGGAGGCCTATGCGCAACGAGCGACGGAAGGGCAGTACAGCAATCGGGAGTTGATGCGTCAGATCCTGACCTTGCGCCGGGAGAAGGCGCATTTGCTGGGGTACTTTACGTTTGCTGATTTTGTTTTGGCGGACAGGATGGCGCAGCGGGGGGTGATTGCGCGGGAGTTTATTGGTGAGCTGGAGGTGGCAACGCGAGCGAGTTTTGTTGCTGAGCATGAGGGTTTGGAAGCGTTTGCGGGGCGGAAGTTGGAGCCCTGGGATATCGGTTATTACGCGGAGAAGCAGCGTGTGGCGCTCTATGACTTCGATGAAGAGGCGTTGCGGCCTTATTTTGAAGTAACTGGCGTTGTCGAAGGGATGTTTGCGCTGTGCGAGCGTCTGTTTGGGATTGAAGTGAAGCAGGTGGTTGGGGCGACTGTTTATGACCCTGCCGTCAAGTATTACGAGATCTACTCGGATGGCAGGATGGTCGGGGCGTTTTTTGCGGATTGGTTTCCCCGGGAATCGAAGCGCGGCGGGGCTTGGATGCAGGGGCTGATTACCGGTGGGCCGTTGCCGGATGGGGGGTTTGCTCGACATCTGGGCGTGATTTGTGGGAATATGACGCCTCCGATGGGAGATCAGCCGGCTTTGCTGACACATCGCGAGGTAGAGACGATTTTCCATGAGTTTGGGCATTTGCTGCACCACTGCATGAGCGAGGTGCCGGTGCGGAGCTTGAGCGGTACGAATGTGCCGTGGGATTTCGTTGAGTTGCCGAGCCAGATTATGGAGAACTGGTGTTGGGAGCGGGAGTCGCTCGACTTTTTCGCGGCGCATCATCAGACGGGGGAGAAAATTCCCGTCGAGCTGCTAGAGAAGATGCGGCGGGCGCGGACTTACCGGGCGGCTAGCGGACAGATGAGGCAATTGGGGTTTGCGACCGTGGATCTTGTTTTGCACACCGAGTTTGACCCTCGGGTGGAGTTGGATTTGCTAGTGCTGTCGAATTCGGTGATCCAGCGGTTTACGCCGGTGCCGTTGCCTGAGAATTACGGGATGATTCTGGGTTTCACACACCTGTTCTCGGGACCGATTGGTTATGCGGCCGGGTATTACAGCTACAAGTGGGCGGAAGTGCTGGATGCGGATGCGTTTTCGCGGTTCAAGTCGGAGGGCATTTTGAATTCCGAGACGGGTCTGGATTATCGGCGTAAGATTCTCGCCAAGGGCAATAGTGAGGAGGCGAAGGACTTGTTCCGTAGTTTTATGGGGCGAGATCCGAGTCAAGATGCGCTTTTGGAGAGGATTGGGCTGAAATTTTAGTCCGACATTCTGAATATCAGATATTCTGATGTCGTGCCGGATGAATTTCTTCAGATGGGAAAGCGGGGGACAGTGGTGATCCCCGCGAAGCTGCGCAAGAAATTGGGCATGGTGGATGGGTGCCTGTTGCTTGTGAGCGAGCACGAGGGGGCGGTTGCAATGCGGTTAGCGAAAGTTATGAGTCCCGAGCGGGATGCGCGGTTGAAGATGGCTTCGCGGCTTTTGAATGGAGCGACGCACCTTGGGGACTATTTTGCCGCCATGGAACACGTAAGAGAGATGGGATTTGAGCCGGAAGAAGTTCCGCATGAGCGCTATTCTGGAGAGAAGAGTATAAAAGAGTGACTACTGACCCGATGTTTCTGAAGATTCTTGCCCACCCTGTGTTTGTTAACCTGAACTTTCATATGCCGATGGTGGTGGACCTGTCGCACCCGCTGATCATGTTGACGGGGGATAACGGTAGCGGGAAGAGCACGCTACTGCATTCGATTCTTTATGCGATGAAGGGCGAGCAGGTGGATGGGTTTATCTACCGGCTGGATACTGGGAAGCTGGTGCTGGGCAAGCCTTATTTGTTTGATGCCGAGCAGCATAATCCGCGGATGCAATTGGATCTGTTTCAGGACAATCCGCAGATGCTTGAGTTTTTGCAGATGGCGAGCCACGGGCAGGTGATGCTGGCGATGTTCCGGGAGAATTTTCCAAGTCTGCCGGAGGGGACGGTGCTGTTGCTGGATGAGCCGGAGATGGCGCTATCGTTGAGCAACCAGCGGCGGATTTTGAAGATGTTGATGGAGCTGGTGGATCAGAAGAAGTTCCGGGTGATTTGCGCGACGCATTCGCCGGTGTTGCTGGATTCGCCGGAGACTTATGTGATCAATCTCGACAATCATACGAACAAGAATGTGGCGGATAATTCGATGGGTGTGCAGGGGGCGTCGACGCTGCAGTAGTGGGGTGTTGATTGTTCGCTTCAGCCTGCATGGGTCTGGTCGGCGGCGTTTCAAGTATATGGGAATGCAGGAGTTAGGTCGAAATTGGTTTCGTTCGTCATTTTTTCACCGACGGCATGATGAGCTGAGCCACCATCACTGATAATGGCTCAGCAAGCAATACGTAACCAAGACGTCGCTGCGCCGGAGCCCAAACGGAGTGGTCCCCGGCGCAAAGGCGCACATGGGCTGAAAGCATACTGAACGTTGCAAACGTTGCCTAAATATTCAAAATGTCAATGATCCTGCGCGGCGGGTAGAGGATTTGCGTCCCGATTACCGCTGTCCCGAGCCCCCGGAGGAGTTAGTTCCGAGGCAATCGCGTGCGGAATTGCTTGCGCTTTGTTCCACAATCCATTATTCAGGGGTGTTTCCAAACCTTGGGGGTCGCGGAGTGGGTTAAGTTGATGAATCGAAGGGAGAAATGTTTTTTACAATTTCAGCGAACGACTTGCAAAAGATTTGAAATGGATTTGACTGGGGCAAGTTGGCTGCGCTTGGGGCGGACGGTGAACGATCATCGATACTTCCTCTTCAGATGGCCTGGTTTTCCTGATTTTATTGGCTAGGATCGGCCTTTTTACTCGTTTGCGGGCAGCCGTGGAAAAGGTCCTGCTTTCGGGCCTTGGTTTTTCTTCCAGATTTTGCCGTTTATCTGTAGATCGTAATCAATGTTCGCAATTGGTCAACGGCCAACGCAATCACTCTAAACATTAGGTGCGCCATTGCCTTGACTGGCCCCCTCACCCTCAATGTCCTTCCCCCGAACTCGTCTTTTAGTCTCGCTTTGACCCGCTCGACCATAGTCCGTTCTTTATCGCTGTCGGCCTTGGCGGGACACAGTTGTGTCATCGGCTTGGGTGAAAAGATCTTTGCTCGGTTGAATTCTGGTGAAATTCTGCGGGACCTTTCCGGCTGGATAGGCCTGAGACTGTATGAATTGAATTTTGCTGCCGTGACGCAGGAGACGATGCGAATTGGATGGACCGAAGATGTGTTCGACCGGATGATCGCTGCACAGGCGATGGTTCGCAAACCCAAATTGATTACGGCGGATTCAGTGATTCTTGAGGGAGATGAGAAGGCGGTCTGGTGAGCAGATGCCGGTTCGGGTGGTTCCTTGTAGATTTCGGTTCGCTGGTTTGTTCTGTTAGAATTTGGCGTGAATTCGAGCAAGTTACAGGATGCGCAATTTGGCCTGTTTGTGTTTGGCCTGCTGGTGGGTCTGTTGCAGTTGAGCTCATTCGATGGGCTCGGGTTTGGGCGTGGATTTGAGATGATTGCCATTGCGAAGAACATTGCAGCGCAGGGGACTTTCGGCAATCCTTTTGAACCAGCCATTACGGGGCCTACGGCGGTGGTTCCGCCGCTGTACCCCATCGCGCTGGCAGCGATCATCAAGATTTTTCAGGTTCCGGGATTGATCATTTTTGCGGCGACCGTGTCGAACATTGTGGTGAACGCGATGGGATCGGCATTGATGCCGCGACTGGCGCTGATTTTCTTTGGCGACATGAGGCCCGGCATGATTGCCGGTTTGCTGTGGACCTTTTCAATTCGCCTGATGCCGCAGTGGGATGTGAGTTATACCGTGGCCGGATTGATGGTCTTTTGCTGTCTGGCGGCGGAGGCGGTTGAAACGCTATCGATGCGGAAGACGGTACTGACAGGATTTGCGGGTGGCTTGCTTACGCTGATGAACCCGGCTACGGTGCTTTTGTCTGTTCCGTGGGTGGTGTTCTTGCTGGTTTCGCGAGGAGTGCCACTGCGGCGGTCGGTACGATTCCTGTCTTGTGTGCTGCTGGTGATTGCGGCTTCAAACGTTCCCTGGCTGATTCGGAATTACACGATCTGGAATGCCTTTGCGCTGCGGACCAATTTTGGGATGACGATCTATGCGTCTAACAATGACTGCGCGGAATCTGGGCTGGTCGCTTCGATGGAGAGTGGCTGCTACCTGGCGACACATCCTGTTTCGAGTCAGGCTGAGGTACGGCTGTTGCAGGAATTGGGCGAGGTGGAATATGACCGCATGAGGACAAGGGTGGCACTGGACTGGATTGCGACGCATCCGGAACGGTATCGGGAATTGACGGGCAGGAGGATCGTTGCGTTCTGGTTTCCAGAGCTTGAGTTTCCGACCGTTCCAACGTATGTGATCTGGGGGGTGACGGTGATTTCGATTCCGGGCTTTTTGCTAATGGCGCGGCGGCGCGAGCTGGTTGCCTGGTATGTGCTGCTGGTCTGGCTGATCTACCCGCTGATGTACTACAACGTGGTGGCTTCGGACCGGTACCGGTATCCGATGCTGTGGACTTCGTTGCTACCAGCCGGCTATCTGCTTAATGACCTGTTCCAGCGATTGCGCAAAACGGGATTGCGTACTATAGTTGACGGCTCAACTATTAACTTTTAATGTATTGATATGCATCTTCTCGCATGACGGCGGAAATCAAGGAGAGCAAACCGTTTGCCGCGATTGAGCTAGAGGTGCTGGTTGCGCTGATGCGGACCATGGCCATGTGCGGCGGTTGCAGGCTGGGTTGTTTTGTGATGAAGACCTGACTGAGCAGCAGTACAACGTGTTGCGCATTCTGCGCGGTGCCGACAAGGACGGGCTGCCGACGCTGACGGTGGCGGACAGGTTGATCGAGCATACGCGGGGATCACAAGACTGATTGACCGGCTGGAAGCCAAGGGACTGATGCAGCATCAGCGATGCCGGGAGCGGGAGATCCATTTAGTTGCGGAAGTCAGGGCTTCGCATAGCGACGAGATTGGCCTCAAGGAAGCCAAGGCCCAGGAAAAGGAAGTGGCCATCGTTGAGCATGACGCCTCTATTGCCAGCCAGTAGGAACGGCAAGTATTCAAACATTGATTTGCGCTTGCGCGCCAACATCGCGCCGACGCCCAAACCGAGAAAGGAGCTGATCAAAGGGAGGTTGGCATAGTAGGCAACCAGGCGGACCACGGAAGTAGCCCAACGGATCATCATCAGCTCAAGGAACAGCGCAAGAAATGAGATGCAGAACAACTCCAGGCCGAGCCTTGAAGAAGAGTCTTTCTCTGAAGGAACCGGCGCCTTTTGTTACGGCCTGCAACAATCGGAGGCTAGTAAGGACCCGCTTGGTATGCTTTAACACTAGACAATGACTCAACGCCTCGAAAGACAGTTCTGGCTGGTCGTATCCCTGTTTGTGGCAGTGATGGTCACACTACAGATGGGTGCGGCGCTCGATGAGAGTTCGACCTGGGACGAAGGATTTCATCTGGCGTCAGGCTATCGGTATCTGATGACAGGCAGATTCCTCTTAAACCCGGAGCATCCGCCGCTGCAGAATGTCTTGAATGCCGCGCCGGTGATGCTGCTGCATCCACAGTTGCCGACGGATGACGCGCTGAAGGACAACCAGCATGGGTATGTGCGCGCATTTCTGTACGGCGGACCGATTCACGCGGATCGATTGTTGTTTGCGGGCCGTATTTCGAGCATGTTGCTAACTGCGATGCTCGTGCTGGCAGCGGCTTGGGCAGGCCGGCGCTTCTTCAGCGCATCGGTAGGAATCCTGGCGGCGGCGATGCTGGCACTGGACCCGAACATGATTGCCCACGGCCATTACATTACGACGGACATGTCGAGCACGCTCTTGTACTTTCTGACTGGGATCTTGTGGTTGAACTATCTGAAGGATCCATCGAAGGGGAGGGCAGTTTGCGTTGCCGTGGCGTTGGGGCTAGCGCTAACCTCCAAGTTTTCGATGGTGATTCTGATCACACTGCTGCCATTGATGCTGCTGGTGCATGGGATGTTAAATCGCCTTCCGATAGTTGTCACCGAAAGGAAGCTTGGCGTGTTATTGCTGGCTTATCTGGTGGCGCTTGGTGTGATTGCGATGGTTTATGGGCCAGATACCTGGGGTCTGGTGGTTGACGGCGAAGCTGCAGACGTGCCGAGAGCAATCCTGCCGTGGTATCGCTTCATTGAGGGACTCCGCGTTCCTATATTTCATCAACGAAGGGGCCATACGGCCTTTCTATTGGGAGAGCTTTCCAATTCGGGCCGATGGTACTACTTTCCAGTTGTGTTTGCCGTAAAGTCTTCCACCGCTTCACTGGTGCTGTTTGGGTCGGCGCTTTTCTTCGCGGTGCAACAGTTCACTCATTGGAGGCGGAATCGTGAAGCCATCTCGCTTTGGATTTTGCTGGTATTGCCTGTGGCCGTCTACTTCTCGATGGCGCTGATCAGCAACATCAACATCGGGATACGGCATATTCTGCCTATTTATCCATATTTGTATTTGGTCTGCGCCGCAGTTCTGGCGAATGCATTGTCGAACCGGACATTCTGGCTCAGCGCGTCGCTGCTGATTGCCTTCGGGGCTGGCGAGACCATTGCGGCCTACCCTGGCTATGTGGCGTTCTTCAACATTCCGTCCGGAGGAATGCATGCTGGTCCTGGCTATTTGCGCGACTCCAACCTGGACTGGGGACAGGACTTGAAGAAGCTTAAGGCCTATGTCGACACACAAAAGCCGAGCTCGTTGTGTCTGGACTATTTCGGGTTTGCTGAGCCGAAATATTACGGTATCGAGGCTGTGCACCTGCCGATCACTTCGGAAACAAAGGCTCGGGAAGAAGTGGATTGCATCGGCGCAATCAGCATGACCTTGCAAGCCGATGTCGACCGGGCACGAGGAGACTATGCGTGGTTGAGAAAGAAGACTCCGATGGGAGTGGTTGGGAGCTCGATTTATCTCTATGATTTACGAAAGCCGAAGGCCCGCTAAACGGAATCTTCTGAGACCTACGACTGTTTCGAAGGGCCAGGGACCGTCTGCTAGATTCAACGTCGATCCGTACAGGTAGTGATCCTATGCGGTGGGCAGAGTGTGAGTGTCTGATGAAGATGCCGGATAGGGAGCATCGTTGGTACCATCCAATACTAAGCAATGAAGCAACTTCTGGAGAGACGATTCTGGCTGGCGGTATCGCTCGTTCTGCTGGTAATGACAGCGCTTGGGGCAGGCTCGGCATGGCAGGA
>Ga0163144_10001882_pt1 | contig 49127 bp, 32 predicted proteins | sample OliLak19BULKMAT1_FD_123175 | JGI IMG/M metagenome (GOLD analysis project Ga0163144, IMG submission 123175) | Freshwater microbial mat bacterial communities from Lake Vanda, McMurdo Dry Valleys, Antarctica - Oligotrophic Lake LV.19.BULKMAT1 | ecosystem: Environmental > Aquatic > Freshwater >... | reverse complement strand
CGTCGTTCAAGCAGCCGCGCGCCTTCGTTCGCGGCATGCCTCTGGCGGGACCGGGTCATACAAACGACCGATACCGGTGGAGCGGGCAGCCGGCTATCTTCAGGCGAGATTCCGACCGGCAAGCAACCTGCCCGCTTCGACAGGCAGGTGTGTTTGCTTGGCTCATCGTAAACCCCCAAGACCCCTCAAACCTCATGAACAGGCCGAATCAACTCCCCGCATACCGCTCGTTGCCACTGGCCGCTTTTGCCGCGCTCCTGATCGGCGGCTGCTTGGCCGCTCTCGGACAGACCGCGCCCGCCAGAAATCAACCGACCGTGGCCGAGGACACGGTCACTCTCTCGCCCTTCGTCATCTCCACGGAACGCGAGACGGGCTGGTCCGCCAACGAGACGCTGTCCGCCACGCGCACCAAGCAGGCGCTCAAGGATGTGCCCGTGAACATCGACGCCATCACCGCCGACTTCATGGAGGACCTTGGACTGTTCACCGCCGACGAGGTCGCCAACTTCGTCGCCAACGTTTACGCTGCTCCGCCGATGGAGGACAAAAATCTCGACGGCGATTTTTCCTTCCGCGGCCTGAGCCAGTCCAACAACGTCAGCCGGAATTATTTCCGCTGGTTCATCCCCAGCGACACCTACAACGTCGAGCGCATCGACTTCGGCAAGGGGTCCAACTCCGTCGTTTTCGGCGAGGTTGATCCCGGTGGCCAGGGCTCCGTGTTCACGAAGCGCCCGCTCCTGCGAAATTTCGGCAGCGTCCTCGCTTATTATAACAGCGACGGCGCCTACCGTTTCCAACTCGACCTGAATCGGAAGCTCCGCCCCAACCTCGCCATCCGCCTCAACGCCGTCCGCCGTCAGCAAAAGACATATCAGGACGCCTCGACCTATAAGCTCGAGGGCGAGACGCTCGCGCTGGCCTGGTCGCCTTTCCGGCATACGTCCGTCCGCGTCGAGCTGGAGCGCGGGAAATTCGACAACGTGCGCGGCTTCGCGAGTGTGAGCGTGCAGGAGCAATCGGCCCGCGGCCGGGGTTTTAACAGTGCGGGCATCTACTACACGTCGGACGGCGCCGTGATCCTGCAGTCGGCGTTGCCGGTGATCGATCGCGGCGGCGCGAACGGGGCCGCGGGCGGCACACCCTCACTCCTCGAGGGCCGCTTTTTCGACGTGCAGATGCGCAACGCCGCGGGCGTCGTGGTCGGCACCAGGCGGATCGACGGATTTCCCAAGCACTACAACTTGCGCGGCTCCTTCGATCTGCAGGCCCGGCCGTTTGGCTCCTACTCGATCACCATCGAGCAAAAGGCCGGCCCGGTCAGCCTCGAGCTGGCCTACAACCACCAGAACCAGCAGTCCGAACGCAATGACGGCTCGTTTGTCGACGCTCCGGTCGCCCTCGACGTCAACGGCCGGCCTTACATGGACACTCCGCTGGACCGGAAGCGCTTCGGCACCGACACCGATGCCTTTCGGGGTTCCGCTGTCTATCAGTGGGACCAGTTCAAGGGGATGCCGCAGCTCTTCGTGGCCACGGCGGAATATCGCGAGAGTGCAAAGGACAACTATCGGTTCCAGGCGAACAACGTGAAAGCCATCCTCAACGGCACGGCCACCGCGATCACCACCAACGACCGCGGCCGGATGCGGGTGTATCTCGACGACCCGGCGTTTTACTCGCGGGCGCTTTACGATCGTCTGGCTGTGGCAAACTTCCCGGCCACGAGCACCGTCGACATGCGGATGATCGCCAATCTCGGCGGCAACGATCCCGCCTCCAACACCGAATGGAGCCGGGCCGTCGCGGCTTCATTTTCCGCCAGCGGCCGCTACTTTGGTGGCCGACTTCAATCTCTGATCGGCCTGCGGCGGGACGCCAATCGCCTCTGGGAATACTCGACGAAGCGTTTCTTTGGCCCGTTCGGTGAGGCCATTCCGCCGCCCAAGCGCGAGGACGCGCTCCCCGGAGAATACGTCGAAAACAAGGCGATGGATCTTCAAAACACATCCTATACCGCGGGTCTCACCTGGGCGTTGAACAAGGATGTCAACGTCTACGGCGTCTACTCGGAATCGTTCCGCTTTCAGGACACGGTCACCTTCGAAAACGTCCGGTTCGGCCCGATCACGGGCGTGACGAAGGAAATCGGGCTCAAGGGAAACCTGTTTGACGATCGGTTGGGCTTCACCCTCGGCGTATTCGACATCGACCGCCAGAACGTGGCTCTTTCCTACAACAATATCATCAATCTGGCGGCGGCGGATCTGGAGGACTTGATGAACCCGAACGACATCCTGCCCACGAATCCGAGCTATCGCTTCAGCGCGCCAGGCACGGCGAGCGCCTCCCGCAATTATGTCGCCACGGAGAATTCACGCGGGGCCGATCTGACCCTTTTCGTGCGACCCACCAAGTCGCTTCAGTTCCGCTTCACCGTTGGGCGGGCCCAAGTTCTGAATCAGCCCGAACTCGGTTCTTTCCGCGCCTACTACGACGCCGCCGTCAAGCGGGGCAACGAGAGCCCCGCCATCCTGACGACCGCCAGGCTCCTGCTCGATACGCTGGATATCAGCACCAAGCCCGCCGGTGCCCGCGCGTCTCCCTGGTCCGCCAGTTGGGTGGCCGATTACACGTTTCGGCGGGAATCCTCACCCGTGCTGCGCGGCGTCCGGCTGGGAGTGAACGGCAGTTGGCGGGACAACTACTTGTTCGGCGTTCCGAACAAACAGGAAATGATCGGCGGCACGAGCCACCTCGTTAACGCCTACGTCATGCACGACCAGAAAATCTGGGGCCAGCAGGTGCGCATCCGCGCCGGCGTGAAAAACCTGCTCGATCTCGAAAACAGCAAGTTTCGCAAGACCGGCTTCGTCACGTTGGCCAACGGCGCAAACGTCTACAACTACTCCTACGTGATGCCGCCGCAATACGACGCGACGGCGACGGTGAAATTTTAAGGCTCCTTAAGATTTTAAATGAATCAACCCCATCGCCTCCTCCTGCTCGCGACTTCCGCGTTGCTTGGGTTAACCGTCCTCGCCGCCACCTCACTCGCCCAAGCGCCCGCCATCCGGCCGGCGTCGTCCGAGACCGTCGCCCTCTCTCCCTTCGAGGTCAGCGCCGAATCCGTGCGCGGCTACGTTGCCTCCGAGACCATGACCGGCAGCCGCGTGAAGACGCCCATCCTCGACCTGCCCTACTCGGTCAACGTGATGACCAGCGAGTTTCTCGAGGACTTCAGCATCTACGATCTCCTCGACAACGTCACTCACATCTCCGGTTTCACCGGCCTGGACATCGGCGGTAATTTCAACCTCCGCGGTTTCTCGTCCTCAAATCAGCTCCGCGACGGTTTCTTCCGCCTCGGCCGCTATGGGTCCAGCAACATCGATCGTCTCGAAATCATCAAGGGCTCCAGCGCCGCGGTCTACGGCCGCACTTCGCCCGGCGGCATGATCAACATGATCTCCAAGAGTCCGCGCGACACCGCGAACCAGAAGCTCATGTTCAACTACGGCGACTTCGGCACGCAGCGCGCCACGCTTGAGGCCACCGGTCCGTTCTTTCCGGACGCGCTCGGCAAGACCCGCTACGTTTTCACCGCGAGCCACTACCAGCGCGGGTTCGACCAGGACTACGCCCGCAACCGCAATCACGAATACTATCTCGCGCTCGATCACGTCTTCGCTGACGGCTCGAAGCTCTTTTTCTCCGGCGAATATTTTTTCCAAATGCGCCATTCCGCCCCAAGCGCGGTGCCGCTCGTCACCGACCAGAAGGGCACCGCCACGACGACCGACGACGTCGCGGTCGGCTACGCCGCCAACCTCGGCAAGTTCAACGCCAGCGGCCCCAACAGCGAACTCAACCGCGGCAACACCGGCCTCACCGCCGTCTACGACAAGAAGCTGAACTCCGTCTTCAGCACGCGACTCTCGGCCAACACGTTTCAGGCGCGCCGCTGGGACTACAACTACGTCAACCAATGGGTCGCCTTCACGATCAATCCCGCCGTCGCGACGACGCCCGTGCGCACCGCGCGCGCCGCCATTCCCAATCGCGGCCGCATCTTCGAGGACGGTGGCGGCTTCCAAGGCGATCTGCTCGCGCACTACTGGACGAATAACCGCACGAGCGAGCACCGCACTTTGGTCACAATCGACATCAACGATTACTACCAGTGGAACCCCACGCTCGGCTACGCTGCCAACACCAATCCCGACGTCGTCGCGTGGTCCACTGCGCGTTTCGTCAACCTCGACGCCAACTGGAATCCCGTCGCGCCCATCGCGTATTTTCCCAAGCGCAGTCAGGACTCACCCGGCGAAGTGCTCACCCGCAACGCCAAGAAGCACACCACCACGCGCGGCGGAAATTTCCGCCAGCAATCCGCGTTCCTCAGCGGCTCGCTGCTGACCTACGCCGGCTTCCGCTACGATTCCGTCGTTCACCAGCATCGCGACAAGTTGATGGCCGCCACATCGTTCACGCCGTTCATTCCCGGCTACGTCCTCGGCCAGGTCGTGCGCCGTGAGATCAACCAGTTCAAACCCAACGTCGGTCTGAACTACAAACTCACGCCGGCCATCCGCGTGTTCGCGAACTACAGCGAAAGCTACTTCCTCGATCAGGGCGACACCGCGCTCGACATTGCCAACACCGCCTACCGCCCGGAAATCGCCAACGGCTACGATTACGGCTTCAAGGGCTCGCTCCTCGGCGACCGCCTCAGCTACACCGTCAGCGGCTACTATATCAACCGCGAGAACGTGCGTGTCACCGACCTCGTCGAAACGCCGCCCGGCTCGGGAAGCTTCATCGACGTCTCGCGCAACAGCGGCAACCAGCTCGTCCGCGGCTACGAGGTCGACGTGAACTGGCAGGCCACCGACGCGCTCTCCGCGCTCCTCAGCTACGGCAACGTCAACTCCATCTACACCGATTTCGGCACCTCGTTTCCCGCCGCCGTCGGCCGCAAGGCGCAATTCATCGCCCCCTACAATGGCAGCGTGAGCCTGAAATACACGCCCGTGCGCGGCACCGCGAAAGGCTTCTCCGCCAACGTCGGCGTCACGTTCGTCGGCGCCACGCCCACCGATGCGCCCAACGCCGGCGATGTCTACGCGACGCGCAACGGCGTGAAGGTCGTGACCAGTTCCACCGGCCAGTGGGCGCTGAAGGCCCCGGCCTACCAGCCTTGGAGCGCCGGCCTGCGCTACCAGCTTCCGGGGAATTCAAGTTTCTCCCAGACGTTTGCCGTCAACGTGAACAACGCGTTCAACCGGCAATATTTCAAGGCCGGCTCCAGCGCCGCCACGCGCCTCCGCGGCGAAGATCGCGGCGTGTTCTTCACCTACACGCTGAACCACCGCGGCACGAAATTCTGATTCGCGCCGTTCGCTGCGCGCTCCTTCCTTCCTTTTGCTCTCCCTCCCATGAAATCTATTCCACTCCTTTTGCTTTCGCTGGTTCTCACATCGTCCGCGTTCGCGGCCGCCGTGCCGGCCAAGCCCAACATCATCTTCATCCTCGCGGACGACTACGGCACCGGTGAAGTCGGCTGTTACGGTGCCGACAACTACAAGACGCCCAACCTCGATGCGCTCGCGCGCGGCGGCACGCGTTATACTAACGCCTATACCATTCCGCTGTGCGGCCCGTCCCGCGCGTTGATCCTCACCGGGCGCTACCCGTTCCGCAGCGGTGCGACGAATCAGGACGCGACGGGGACCTACTCACCGAAAGATTGGACGATGATGCCGAAGGTCTTGAAAAGTGCGGGCTACATCACGTCCGCCGTCGGCAAATGGGGCCAGCTCCCGCTCGGGCCCGCCGAGTTCGGCTTCGACGACTACCTCAAGTTCCAAGGCAGCGGCGCCTACTGGAACACGCAGGACAAAGCCAAAAACTACGAGGTGAACGGCAAGAAAGTCCCGCTGGCCGACAAAGTCTACCTGCCTGACCTGATGCACCAGCACGTGACGAATTTTCTCACCACCCATCGCGAACGGCCATTCTACCTCTACTACTCGCTCTCGCACGTCCACACCGAGATTCTCCCGACCCCCGACAGCGCCCCCGGTAGCAGCGATCAGGAAATCTACCGGGATAACGTCACCTACATGGACAAGCTCGTCGGGAAACTCATCGCCGAACTCGACCGCCTGAAGCTTCGCGAAAAAACGCTGATCGTGTTCCTCGGCGACAACGGCACCTCCGGCGGCAAAGCCGACCGCGCCACCATCGGCGGCCGCCCGCTCTCCGGCGCCAAGGGCTCGATGCTCGAAGGCGGCGGCCTCGTCCCGATGATCGTCAACTGGCCGGGCGTGACTCCTGCGGGCAAGGTCTCGAAAGACATGGTGGACGCGAGCGACTTCTTCCCGACGTTCGCCGAACTGGCGGGAGCGAAACTCCCTGAGAAGACCCTCATCGACGGCCGCAGCATGGCCGCCCAAGTGCGTGGCGAAAAAGGCCAGCCTCGCGCGTGGGCCTTCAACCAGCTCGCCCGCATGTGGTATGTCCGCGAGACCGGCTGGAAGCTCAACGAGAAGGGCGAGCTCTACGACATGAGCGGCGCACCGTTCGAAGAGAAACTCGTGCCGGCAGATTCAAAAATTCCCGCCGCGCTCGCCGCCCGCCAGCGCCTCTCGGCGGTCCTGGCCCAGCTCAATCCCGCCGGCGGGATCGTCGACGATGGCGACCCCTCGGGCCGCCACGCGAAGAACGTGGAGAAAAAGAAGGCGAAGAAGAAAGAAAAGTGACTCCCGCCGCACCCGCCCCGCCTCGTCCTTCGTCTCTCCCCGTCTCCTCGAAATGAAATCGCTTCCCTACCTGCTGGCGGTGTTCCTCTGCGCGGCCTTCGCCCGCGCCGCCGAGCACCCCAATATTCTCTTTATCGCCGTCGACGACCTGCGGCCCGAGTTCGGCGCCTACGGCGCGAACTACGTCAAGAGCCCCAATCTTGACCGCATCGCGCAGGCGGGCGTCACGTTCCAGCGCGCCTATTGCCAGCAGGCCGTCTGCTCGCCCACGCGCTCGAGCCTCATGACGGGCACGCGGCCCGACACCACGAAGGTGTGGGATTTGGAAACGCATTTCCGCGCTGCGCTGCCCCACGTCGTGACGCTCGGCCAGCACTTCAAGAACCACGGCTATTTCGTGCAGGGCATGGGGAAGATCTACCACGGCAGCCTCGACGATCCGGCGACGTGGTCCGTGCCGTGGCAGACCCCGAAGGCCGCCACCTATGCGCGCCCGGAAAACATCGTGTTCAACCGCGCGGTCGCGGGTCTCGACCCGGACGAAGTCCCAGCGAAGCAGGGCGGCAAGGCCAAGGGCGAAAAAAAGAAGAAGCAGCCGACGGTGAAGAATTCGCGTGGTCCGGCGTTCGAGTCGGCCGATGTGCCGGACAACACGTTTCAGGACGGCAAGGTGGCGGAGCTCGCCGTGTCGACGCTGCGCGACATCGGCCGGAAGTCGGAGCCGTTCTTCCTCGCGGTCGGCTTCGTGAAGCCGCACCTGCCCTTCATCTCGCCGAAGAAATACTGGGACCTCTACGACCCGGCGAAAATCCAGCTCGCCCCGAACAAGTTCCGACCGAAGGACGCGCCCGATTATTCGATCCTCCCGGGCGGTGAAATGCGCAACTACAAGGACATCCCCGATGGCTCGATCCCCGATGATCTGGCGCGCCAGCTCAAGCACGGCTACTACGCCGCGATCAGCTACATGGACGCGCAGGTCGGCAAGGTCCTCGACGAGCTCGACCGCCTGAACCTCCGGCAGAACACGATCGTGATCCTCTGGGGCGATCACGGCTGGAAACTCGGCGAGCATGATGCGTGGTGCAAACACAGCACGGTGGAGAACGACACCAACGTTCCGCTCCTGCTCTCCGTTCCCGGCATGAAGCACGCGGGCGCCAAGTCCAATTCCATCGTGGAGTTCGTCGATATCTACCCGACGCTGTCCGAACTCGCCGGTCTGCCGTTGCCGAAGCACCTCGAGGGCGTGAGCTTCAAGCCGGTGCTCGAGAATCCCCAGCGGCCCTGGAAGGAGGCCGCGTTCAGCCAGTATCCGCGCAATGCCGGCAAGTCCGGCAGCGGCGCCCTGATGGGCTACTCGATGCGGACGGAGCGCTATCGGTTTACCGTGTGGGTGGGCCGCGACGACCACTCGAAGGTCGATGCGATCGAACTTTACGATCACCGGACCGATCCCCAGGAGAACACGAACATCGCGAAGCTGCCGGCGCATGCCGCCCTCGTGGAGAAACTGATGGTGCAATGGCGCGGTGGCTGGCAGGCCGCGGTGCCGCGCGGTGCCGCACGTTGAGACTTCGCATGGCCTCCGCTCGCTGGTTGGTGGGATCCGATCCTCGCGGCCGCCGCTCTCGCGGTGTCGCTGCTGGCGGGCGCGCCGGCGCCCGCCGCGCCGCCGAACGTCCTCTTCATCGTCGTCGACGATCTGAACACCGCGCTCGGCTGCTACGGCAATTCTACTGGCGGCACGACGATCCGGGCGACTATCGCAACCGCGCCGGCGATGCTGCGACCACCGCGGTGGTGCGCCCGGGTGAGGCCTTCCTGCAGTCGCTGCCGGCGCCGAAGCCCGGCACCTTGAACCGGCCCCGCGCGCTCCTGCCCGCCGCGGGCAGGCGCCGGCGAAGTGATACCCATGGCTGATGATCTTTGGACTTTGGCGCGCAGCGCCGGTAGGGCCCGCTCTCCGAGCGGTCCGCGGACCTGCGGACCGCTACGGAGGTCGGTCCCTACCCCCTATCGGTCTCATTCATTCGAGCCATGGGTATGAGTCGTCGCGCGGGGCGGAATCCCGCGATTGCCGGCGAACCGAATCTCTCGCAGTGATGGGAGGCCGCCGCAGCGGCTCCGGATGAATCAGCAAATCGAAGACAGACTCGTGGCGCTGGGCACAGGCATTTCCGACGTGGACGAGCGCTTCGTCCGCGGCGCCGGCCCCGGCGGGCAGAAGATCAACAAGACGAGCTCCACCGTCTGGCTGCGGCATCGCCCGACGGGCATCGAGGTGCGCTGCCAACGAGAGCGCTCGCAGGCCGCCAACCGAGAGCAGGCCTGGCGGCAATTGTGCGGGAAACTCGAGACGCGGGTGCGAACGGCGAAAGCCGTCATCGTGGATGCACGCGAGGAGGAGCGGCGTCGCAACCGGCAGAAGAGCCGCGGTCAGAAGCTCCGGATGATCGAAGCCAAGAAGCACCGGGCGAAGCACAAGGCGAAGCGCGGACGCGTGCGGGACGACGGGTAGGGGTGGATGTCTCCAACCCGCCTCGTAGTGGAGCCGCTTCCGGCTCCGTCGGACCGCAAGGCGTTCCGCTCCACGCACACTCAGCGACTTGGGGTCAAGTCGCTCCACCCTCAATTCCTCACTCGCCGGGCCGATACGTGCGCTTGGCGTGACGGGCGATGTCCTCGGGGTGGAACAGCACGTCCTTGAACTGGCCCTTCGCGTAGATCTCCGCCTGGTCGTTGAAATGCGGCGACGCGGGATCGCCGCTCACGCCGCCGGCGAGCAGGGACTTCGCTTTCACACGCGGGCCGAACTCCACGGCGGCGACGAAGCTGTTGCCACGGTTGCCGTAGATGCGCTTCGTCGGCGGGCCGCTGGGTGTGCTCGCGGGGCCGATCGCGGCGAGGGAGCCCCAGTCGCCGGAGGCAAAGCCGATCGGCAGACTGGGCTTCGCATCGTCGAACACGGGCGTGAGGTCGCCCGTCAGCCGCTGGAAGCGGTTGATTTCGCCCCACGGCGTCCGCCACGAACCGAAGTCGCGCTCAAGCCGCGCGGTGACGCGCGCGAGGGCGTCGAGCCGCTGCTCGCCGGCGGTCACGGCCACGAGATGATCGATCACGACCAGCTTCTTCGCCCGGGCCTCAGCGGTGCGGTTCAACGCGAGCTCATGGGCCCAGAGAATCGCGAGTGCCGCCGGGATCGAGCTGATGGTGGACCGACGATCCCAGCCGCGCAGAGCGGTCATCGGATCCGCGAGACTCTTGCGCCGTGGGTCGCTTGCCGGCAGCGCGTCGAACGACGCGAAGAGCGCGGGGAGCAGTTTCTCGAACGCGATCAGATACGGGTCGTAGGCCGCGGCGATCAGCGAATCGAGGGTGAAGTCCCGGCGGGCGGAGAGGACGCGCACGGCGTTGAGCCCGCGGGCGTTCTCCGGATTCGTCCACATGTAGCGGGGAAAATCACGCTCGCGCGGGCTGCTCGTGCCGGCGGCGGAGAACGGCCAGTTGTTCGTATTCTGAATCCAACCACTGGCAGGATTTTTCAGGGTGATGATCTCATCGACGGTGTGCAGCCCCTGCCACTCCGTGGCGGGATCGCTGCCGTCGACCGGCTCGATCCAGTTGAACTTCGGATCGCGCTTCGGGACGAAGTCGCCGTGGAAGTAGGCGATGGTGCCGTCGGCGTCCGCATACACCGTGTTGTTCGAGGTATTGGTGCGCAGCTCCATCGTGCGGTGGAACTCCGCGTAGCTGCGCGCCTTGGTGCGCAGGTAGGATTGCGAGAGCGCGTTCACCGGGTCCTGCATGAGCTTCACCGCGATCCATTTGCCGCCGGCTTCGCGCACGATCGGGCCGTGGTGGCTGAAGTAGGCGGTGAACGTCTTCCGCGCGAGCGCGCTCCCCTGCCGATAGGGGACGACGATGGTCTTCGCCACGAGCGGCCGCTCGCCGCCGCCGTAGCGGTAGACGTAGCGGCCGCTGCCGGCGGGCTTCTCCGTGACGGTCTCCAGGTATTCGTCGATCACGTCGCCGCCGTCCGAGGTGTGCATCCAGCCGCAGCGGTCGTTGAAACCTTGATACACGAAGAACTGCCCCCAGGTCACGGCGCCGTAGGCGTTGAGCCCTTCGCCGCTGGCGACGTGCACCTCGGGCCGGAAATAGAAGGTGGTGTGCGGATTGATCAGCAGCAGCGCGTGGCCGCTGGCGCTGCGGGCGGGCGCGAGGGCGAAGCCATTCGAGCCCGTCGATTCGCGCGCCGTGGCGGGCGGAGCGGCGGCCAGGGTGCGTTTGCCGTAGAACGCTTCGAGCGCGCGCAGCGAGACCGACTCGATATCGCCGCCGATGCTGCCCTCGCTGAAAGTCAGCGCCATCCACGGCTCGAATTTCGTGATCAGCCGCGGCTGCACGTTCGGGTGGGTGTGCAGGTAGTAGTTCAGCCCGTCGGCAAACGCGTCCATCAACGCGCGGAGCCACGCGGGACTCTCGGCGTATTTCGCGCGCATGTCGGCCGGATCGATGAAGAGCTTCATCCGCAGGTCGCGGTAAATCTCCGCCGCGCCCTCGACTTCGGCGCGGCGGCCGGAGGCGTCGATGTAGTTGAGTTCAACCCGCGGAAAATCGTCCTCCGCCTGCGCGTAAAGGAAGCCGAAGACGGCATCGGCGTCGGTCTTGCCCGTGACGTGCGCGATGCCCCATTGATCGCGGACGATCGTGACGTTGCGCGCGCGCGCCTGCCAGCGAGTGAGGTCGTCGGCGGCGGCGGCGTGGGCGGGGTATGCGTTGGCGAATAGAAGGCCAAGACACAGCAGCGGGAGGAAGCGCTTCATGAGTGAATTTGTGCGCGGGAGCGTGGCGCAAGGCAAGGGAGGCGGGGAGCGCCTACGCCAGCAACGCCACCGGATCGCCCACGCGCAGCGCGCCGGTCTTCGTTTCGTGGATCAGGTTCTGGCCGAAGTTGACATCGGTCGGATCGGTGGCGTCGCGCCGGTAGTTCGCGAGGGTGCGGAGTGGCTCCTTCCCGCGCTCGGCGGTTTCCTGATTGACGGTGGGGACGGCGCAGCGCGCGCATGGGCCGCCGGCGCGGAATACGACGCTGCCGATCCGGAACCGGGCCCAAGTGTCCTCGGCAAACGACGGACAACCGGCCACCACGAGATTGGGCCGGAAGCGATTCATCGGCACGGCGTCCTCGCCCTGCGCGACGAGCCGGTCGTTGAGATCGGCGAGGGTGGCCTCGCTGAGAATGAGAAACGGCGCGGCGTCCGCGAAGCTCACGCGGTCGCCGGCGCGGGCGGCGGGTTTGAGGACGGGCCGCAGGTAGTTGTCGCCGATGCGGACCAACCGGCATTTCGTGGCGAGCACGTCGCTGAGCCAGGCCGCAGGAGCGTCGCCGCAATCCTCCGCGAGCAAGCCCTCGCTTTTCCACACGCTGACCGTGCGGACCGTGGCCGGGCGAGGATCGAGGGAGGCGCGACGCGGGACGACGCACGATCCGGCGCCGGCGGCGGAGAGCGTCAGCCACTCAGGGGAGAGCGCGGTGCGGATGAGCGCCATCCGCGGGAGCGTGCGCTGCGTGAGAAATTTCCCGGTCTCGTCAATGAGCATGAACCGGCGATCGCCCACCAAGCCGAGGTCGTCGACGTCGCCCGCCGGCACGCTGCAACCGCCGAGAGATTTGACGGGGTAGAGGAAGAGTCCGGTGAGGTGCATGGGTGAAAGGCGAGAGGCGAGAGGCGGAGGGTGAAAGGCGAGAGGAACGAAGGAATGAGGGATGGCGGAGGAAACGGCTAACGAAATGCAGGTGTGACGGCAGTTGACGCGATGCGGTGCGAGGACGCAGGGAAGCCGCGATACGAGGGGTGACCCAAAAAAAGGGCGGCGCTTTTGGCGCCGCCCCGAAAGAAGAGGGAGATCGGAATATCCCCGCGGGTCGTGGTGATTAGAATTTCAGCGTATTGCGGAAAATCCAGTTGCGGGCTGGCGATTGCACGAACGAGCCTTCGGAGTATTTCTCGTCGGTCACGTTGTAGACGCCGAAGTGGGAGTTAATGCGGAAACCGAGGACTTCCCAAGGGTAGCCGACCGTCAAGTCGAACACGAGGTAGTCGCCCGCCTGGTAGCCGCCGGCGAGCGGATTCCAGTCCACCGCGCGCGAGACGACCGTCTCAGAGGAGTAGCGCGCGCCGAGACCGACGGTCGAACCGCGGGCCAGGCCGTTCATGATGCCGTCGGCAAACGTGTATTTGCCGAAGAAGTTGAAGCGGTATTCCGGCACGTTCTCGATGCGGGCTTTGTAATAGATATCGGAAGCGACCTTGGCGCCGGGCGCGAGGGCGTTGTAGGCCGTCGTGCCGGGGGCGGCGCGCGTGCGATCGTAAACGGTCTTGGCCGTCCAGAGCCACGAACCGTTGATGACCGCCTGGAAGTTGCGGCGGGGGGTCCAGATGACCTCGGCTTCGCTGCCTTCGATGCGGTTCTTCAAGTCGGTCGTGCGCCAGCGCAGGAGGCGCGCGCTCCGGAACGGCGAGCCGACCGGGAAGAGCGTGGTGCTGAAGTTCAACGGCTCCTCGAGGTTCGACTGCTTGGCGCCGTCGTCGAGCATCTGGTTCTCGCGTTCGCCGCGGAAGAACGAGACGGTGCCCACGAGGCGACCGTCCAGCTTCGAGATCTTGGCGCCGACCTCCCAGTTCATGCCCTCTTCATTCTTGATGACGTCATAGACGCCCCGGCTGGCGAGCAGCGACTGGAACTGCTGCAACGAGGTAATCGATTGACCGAGGTAGCTGAAGGACTGGCCGGGAGTGCCGCCGGCGCCGAAGGCGCGGGCCGCGTCATACCACATCGTCTCGTCGCCGACGAAGAGACCGCCGACGCGGCCGCTGTTGAACTTGAAGGTCTTCGAGTTCGACGCGTAGATGCTGATTTCCTTGGTGAGCGCAAAGGACGCGCCGCCCATCCAGGAGTTTCCTTCCTGATCGCTGGAGAGGCCGCGCTGGTAGTTGATCGAGTGGCCCCAGACATCCTCGGGATACGCCGTGGGATTGAGGTGCATGTCCGGGAAGTAGATGAACCACGGGTAATTGTTCGGCTGATACTGACCGCGGGCCCAGCGGCGCTCCTTGCGGTAACCGCCAAGGAGGGTGAGGCGGTCGTCGAGCAGCGTCGCCTGGTAGTTCAGGTAGACCGAATGCTGCTTGTCCTTGTAGCCGTCGAGGGCGTTGCGGTCGCTCTGATGGTAGACGCTGATGTCGGGATAGATTTCCGCGCCCGGATCGAAGTTGGAGAAGATCTGGCGGACGGGCTTGATGGCGCCGTTGCGATCGCGGATGACCTGGTTGACCGGGACATTGCCGTGATTGTAGATGCCGACATTGGTCCCGCGGTAGTCGGGATTGGACGTCGTGTTGCGCGCACCCGGGAGGAAGGCCCACTGCGATTCCGTGACGAGCTGGCCGCCGAGGAACTGCTGGTAGGGATTGATGCGCTGGAAGCCGGTCAGCAGCTTGCTCTTCACGCCAAATTTCTCGAGCTTGAAGACCGCGTCGACGTTGTGCGTCTGCGCGTAGCGATAGTAACCGGAAAGATTTCCGGTGAGCATGTTCCAATTCACGCCGTTGGCGTAGGGCTGGAGGATCGCGCCGCCCTGGCCGACCGAATAGTTCTCGGACTTCTCGTTGAAGTAGTTGTAGCGGACGTCGAGGAAGCTGAACGGGCTGATATCCGCCGTGAGCGAGAGGTTATCGATCGTGTTCTGGAAGTTCGCGCCGCGGCTGGTGTAGTTGAACGCCTCGTCGCGCACGAATTGGCCGCCGGCATTCGTGATGAACGCGCCGCGCCTCACGCTGGTGAAGGCCGGGAGCGAGAAGTCCCCGGTGGCAATGCGCTTGTTGTTGATGTAGGTCCCGTAGGCGAGGGTGGGCGTGGTCGTATTCTGGATGACGTTCGCCGCCAGCCCGTTGCCCGTGTTGGCGACGATGGTATTGGCGAGCGTGGCCGTCGACGAGCCGTATTGGCCGGTGGTCGCGGCGTTCTTCCAGCCGGCGAAGTCACTCCAGATCCAGTCAAAGTCATTCCAACTGAATTTCTCGCGGATGAACTCGGCTTCCGCGGTGATCTTCACCTTGGCGGAATCGAAGGGCAGCAGCGAGATCGAGGGAATGACGCTGTTGGAGCGGCGGAACTCGAAGCGGCGCTCGCCCTGCGTGTCCTCCCAGGTGCCGACGACCCGGAGCGCGGCCTTCTTGGAAAGCACGGCGTTGTGGTCGAGGTTGAACTTCTGGCCGGAGTTGCTGTTGACTTGGTAGCCGACGCCCGTGCTGTTCTGGCCGAACTCGGGGAGCTTGCTGATGTAGTTGATCACGCCACCCGGATAGCCCTGGCCGAAGAACACCGCGGCCGGGCCCTTCACCACTTCGACCCGCTCGATGTTCTCGAGGTTATACGAAGTGTAGCGGAAGATGCCGTTGCGCATGAGGCTGTTCACGACGAAGCCGCGCATGGTGAAGGAACCCTGCGGGGTCGCGGAGTTGGCCGGAACGCGCATGGCGAAGCGGGTGTCGCCCGAAGCGGCCGCCGAGTAGCGGAACAGATCGGTGAGCGACTGCGTGTTGGTGTCGTCGAGGAACTCGCGCGAGATCACCTGCACGTTGAGCGGGATCTTCTGAATCTCCATGCCGATGCGGGTGGCCGTGGCGGAGTTGGTCTTGAGATAGCCGTAGTCCTTGTCGGACCGGACTTCGAAGGGCGAGAGCTTCGCCACGCCCTCATCGAGCGCGAGCGGAGCGGCGGGGGCACGGGAAGAGGACATCGCGCCCGGAGCCGCGGGCGCCTCGGGTGGCGGGGCGGGGCGCGCGCCGAGATCGGCGAGCTGCTTGCGCAGCGCGGCGTTTTCCTCTTGGAGCCGGCGGAGGGCCGCGGCGTCCGTGGATTGGCCGTAGCCGGTGGGCACGGCCAGCGACGCGGCGAGACCCAGGCAGGTCAGCACACGCGCGCGATGGAGCAGGTCGGGTGGGTTAGGTTTCATACGAGTTGGGGGTCAACGATGCAGGAACGTATCAGAAAAAATCGGACGGGAGGTCAGTCGGAAGCGGGCCCGGCGGTGTTGGCCGGGATGAGCGTGGGCGAGACGGTCACGCCCACGCGCGCGGCCCCGCCGCGGTTCTCGATCCGCCAGAAGAGATGGTCGACCACCTTGCGCACGAGCGTGGGCAGGTTGATGTCGATCGCCGCCGGCAGGTGGTCGAGGTTGTGGTAGATGACGGGATTGTAGTTGCCGAGGATCGCCTCGAAATCGCGGCCGGGTTTCTTCCCCGCCTCGCGCAGCGCGCGAAAAAACGAGCCGCAAAAATGATCCACCGGCAGGTAGAGCCCGGTGGCGCGCGGGGTCGCCGCGAGGAGATTGCGCACGAGGGTGTCGGTGTCGCCGTGGGCGGGCGCGATCTCGAGGTAGCTCACGCCGGGGTTGGAGCGGCCGAGGAGGGTGTGGACGGTCAGCCCGATCTCGCCGGCGCGCGCATTGAACGCCTTCACGCGCCGGGCCACCGCGCTGTAATCCGGGTCGGTGCTGATGACGGCGACGGCCTTGTGGCCTTGCTCGAGGAGAAAATCCGCGGCCATGCTGCCGTTTTCCTCGTTGTTCGGCTCAACGTAGTCGCCGGGATAGGCCGTCGAGCGGCGCGTCATGAACCAGACGTGCGGCAGCTCGCGCAGCTTGGCGAGGCAGGCCGGCGCGGGCTCCATGCCCTGGATGATCAGCCCGTCGAGCTTCTCGGTCGCGAGCGCCCCGGGAAGCTCGTCCTGCGTATTGGAAAACAAAACACGGAGGTCGACGCGGTAGCGGGTGTCGGTCGACTGCACCTGCAGCAACTGGTCCTGAAACCAGTTCAGGCTCGGGTTCTTCGCCCGCGCTCCCACGAACCAGACTCCGATGCGGCGCTGCTCGGCCTGCCGCGGCTTCGGCCCGCGCCGGCGGTTGAGGGGAGCCGGCACATAATTGTGCTGCTGCATCACCGCGCGGATCCGCGCGAGGCTGTCCGGCGCGACGATCTGCGGCTGGTTGATGGCACGCGAAACCGTGGCGGGCGACACCCGGGCCTTTCGGGCAATCTCGGTGATCAGCATTGAGGGGTAGTGGGGCTGATGAAAATTTCAGCAAAAGGGAATGAAAGCACTGAAAGCAGCGTCAAGCGCATTCCGATTCCGGCGACCGTCGTCGCCAATGGCCGGCGTTTAGCGGCGCCGGCGCAGCGCGCGCCGCCAGGCGCCGAGCAACGCGGTGCGGGCGCGGACGGCATCGGGCCACGCGTGCGGATCGGTGCTGACGTGGTAGCCGTGGCTCATGCCCAGCTCGGGGCAGACCCACAGCTCGCCGCCGGGCTGCGGTCCGGCCAGCCAGCACGCGAACAGATCCTCGACGAAGGCGGCGTAGTCACGAAACTCCGGGGTCAGCGCGCCGCGGCCGTTGGTGACGGGGATCTGGCAATGCTGGCTGTTGAAGGGACGCAGATGAAACATCTGCGAGTGCTGAATCAGCTTTGGCCATACGAGCAGCCGGGCCGAGTAGTCCGGCGGCAGCATGTGTTTCGAGACGGCGAAGTGCGAGTGGTCCCAAGTCACCGGCATCAATTCGCCCGTGGCCCGGTGGTAAAGCCGCGCGATCTCGTCGAATTTCTCCGGCGTCTCCGTGGACGTGTCGCGATGCGTCTCGATGTGCACGGCGAGATCCAGTTTCCGCGCGGCGCGGATCAGATGGACGGCGACCGGGGCGACCTTCGCGGGCGGGGTATCATGATTCAGGAGCTGAATGTTGATGAAACGCACCCCGAGGTCGCGCTGCGCGCGCAGCCGCGGCAGGGCGTCGGCCACGCTCTTCGCGTCGAAACCGCTCATGAGCCGCAGCCCAAGGCGATCGGCGTGGGCCTTGATTTCCGGCGTGATGAACGCGCACACCCCGTCGAAGCCCGCCGCGTGTATTGCGCGCAGTTTTTTCGGGACGGACCATTCGCGGCGTGGGCTCGGGTAGCCGATCATCGACCAGGTCGTCGCGCACATGACGAGGCGCGGGGGCGGAAGTTTGGTTTTCATGGGGTGGATGAAAAAACATGAAAACGGTTGTTGAATGTTCACTCCGCGCGAGCTTATTCAGCGCGACCGTCGCGCCGTCGAGCGGCGCCCCTTCAACCCCCGGCGATGTCACTCCCGTTTGTCCAACGCGCCTGCTGGATCTGGTCTGCCGAAGGCACCCATGCCGCTCCGCAACCCGACGCGGCCACCCCTTCCCATTATCAGGTGCGGCTGTTTCGGCGCCGGTTCGCCGTGGATGCACCGGTTGCGTCGCGACTCCAGGTGCATGTGTCGGGTGACAGCCGGTATTTGTTTTTCTGTAACGGCGAGCTCGTGGGTCGCGGGCCGGCGAAGGGCGACGTCAATCACCACTTCTACGAGACCTTCGATCTCACGTCGCGGCTGCGGGCGGGGTCCAACGTTCTGGCCGCGCTGGTGCTCGACATGTCGCGCGTGGCGCACCGTCCCGCGCTGCTCGGCGCGCCATGCTCGGTGATGACCAGTGCGGGCGGCTTCGTGCTCGAGGGCGAGCTCACGGGTGCGGCCGGAACGGCGGCGGTCGATCTCTCGACCGATACCACGTGGAAGGTCGCGGTCGATCGGGCGCACCGGTTTCAGAACGAGGGCACGACCTTCGAGGGCTACCAGGGCTACTTCGAGCACCGAGTGTCGCGGCTGCTCCCGCGCGGCTGGATGCGGGCGGAGTTCGATGATTCGGCGTGGGCCGATGCGACCGTGCTTTATCGCGCCGAGCGGCTCGAAAACCGCCGCGATCCCGCGAGTCCCTACGGTCTCCTCCCGCGACTGATTCCGATGCTGGAGGAGGCGCGGATTGAGGACTTTCCGGAGGCGTTTGCGCCCGGCGGAGGGGTGGCGGCCGGAGTGCTCGGGGAATTGATTCCGGCGAACACGTCGATCGAAGTAATCGTCGATGCGGGCGAGCTCACGACCGGGTTTCCGCTGCTGGAAACGATCGGCGGCGCCGGCGCGAAGGTGACGCTGACCTATGCCGAGGCGCTGCGGCTGCCTTGGGAGACGCCGGGGGCCAAGCTCCTCGGCCGGCGGCAATCGCTGGCGAACCTGGCGTCGCACTTCGCCGACGAGAGCACGGGGTGGACTTTTGACCGCCGCGGAAAAATTTCCGGGTGGTGCGACGTGTGGGAGCCGGCGGGTGAGAAGGGTGGCGAGCGCTTCGAGCCGCTGCACTGGCGGGCGTTTCGCTATGTCGGCGTGCGGATCGAGACCGGCGCCGCGCCGTTGCGGGTGGTGTCGCTCCGTTACCGGTTCACGGCGTATCCGTATCGCTTATCCGGCGAGTTTGCCTGCTCAGATCCCGCGCTGGAAAAAATCTGGTCGGTCGCGCTGCGCACGATGCGGCTCTGCTCGCACGAGACCTTCGAGGACTGTCCGTATTACGAGCAGATGCAGTATGCGGGCGACACGATGATCACCTCCAGGATCGCGATGCTCGCCACCGGCGACTACGCGCTGACCAAGCAGGCGATCCACCACTTCGACTGGTCGCGGCTGTCGGAGGGGCTGACGCAGAGCCGGTTTCCGTCGCGGCTCGTGCAGATCATTCCGTCCTGGTCGTTGCACTGGATCACGAACGTGCGCGACTACGCCTACTGCTCGGGCGATCTCGTGACGGTGCGCGAGGTGCTCCCGGGCATGCGCGCGGTGCTGGATTGGTTCCGGCGTCATGCCGATGCCGACGGACTCCCGGCGAAGCTGCCGTTCTGGAACATCACCGACTGGTGCCCGTGGTGGCCGCGCGGCGTGGTGCCCGGCGCGGACGCGGGTCCGACGTGCATCATCAGCGCGCACTTCATCCTCGCGCTCGATGAGCTCGCGGATCTCTCGCGGCTGCTCGGTCACGCGCGCGAGGCGGATGAACTCGCGGCCGAGGCGGCCCGGCTGCGCGGCGCGCTGCACGCGCGGTTCTGGTCGGAGGCGGAGGGGCTTTATTTCGATCGGCCGGGCGGCCCCGAGCTCAGCCAATACGGCAACGCGTGGGCGATCGTCTGCGGCGCCGCGGGCGAACGCGAACGCGCACGGATGCTCGAGCGTTTCCCGCACGACCCGCACCTCGCGCCCGGTTCTTTCTTCTGGTGGCACGCCGGTTTTCGCGCGCTCGATCTCGTCGGCGCCTACGATCGGATGCCGGAGTTTCTCGGGCCGTGGCACGAGATGGTGGACAACGGCCTCTCGACCTTTGTGGAGGAGAACAGCTACTGGCGCTCGCTCTGCCACGCCTGGAGCGCGCATCCGGCGATCGAGTTCTTGACGCGCGTGCTGGGCGTCACGCCGCGCGCGCCGGGGTTCGCGGCGATCGAAATCGCGCCGCGCCGGTGCGGGCTCGCGCACGCGCGCGGTCGCGTGTGCACGCCGCGGGGCCCCGTCACCGTGGCGTGGCGCGCCGACGGCGGGCGTTTCACCCTCGAGATCGCGGCGCCGGCGGCGACGCCGGTGCATGTGCGCCTGCCGTCGGGCGCGCGGCGGGAGTTCGCGGGCGGGAAGTTCGCGGTGGAGGAGGCGCTGACGTGAGCGAGGCGCTCCAACTCCGCCACGAGCCGAACCGGCACGTCGAGATCGCCACGGACGGCGGAGCGCTGCTGATGCGCTATGTTTATCGTCCCCACGTGCCGGCGAACGAGGCGCCGCGGCCGTATGCGCATCCCGTGTGCTCGCTCGCGGGCGACGTGCTCACGAATTTCCGGCCGAACGATCACCCGTGGCATCATGGGCTGAGTCTCACGATCACGCGGGTGGACGACGTGAATTTCTGGGGCGGCCCCTCGCATCGCGCGGCCGATGGTTACCAATGGCGCGACGACCATGGCGCGCAGATCCACCGTGCCTGGCGAACGCTGACGCCGTCGCGGATGGAGGAGACGCTCGATTGGTGCGACGCGAAGTCGGGCCGCGAGCTGCTCCACGAGCGCCGGGTGCTGGGCGCCACGCTGGTCGAGGGCGGGTGGTCGCTGCATTGGACGAGCGAGCTGCTCAACGTGACCGGCCACGATCTGCCGCTCGGCAACTATCACGCGCTGGGCGGGCTCGCGGGCTCGCACTACACCGGGCTGCAGTTCCGGGGTGCGCGCGATCTGCTCGATGCCCACGGCGACGCGACGATCGGGATCCGCGCCGAGGGCGATCTCGCCGGCGAAGCCGCCGTCCAAGGTGCGGCGGCCCGCTGGCTGGAATGGTCGTGCCAGCACGACGGCTCGCTCCGGCGCACGCGGATTCGCTTCGAGAATCCCGGCGGTCCGTTGCCGTGGTTCGTGCGCGAGCGGAACCCGATCGCGGCGTTTGCGTTCCATCGCGCGGAGCCGCAGTCTCTCGCTGCCGGTGCGACGCTGCGGTTGGAGCACCGGATCACGTTCACGACCCCATGAGCTTCGATCGCCGGACCTTTCTCCGTCGCAGCGCCTTGGGCGCCGCCACGCTCGCCACGGGCGCAACGCTGGGCGCGGCCACGCCGGCCGACGTCCCCCTCCCGGAGTTCGACGAGCGCGCGCCGGAGGATTACTGGCGGGCGGTGCGTAACCAGTTTCCCCTGACGCGGGCTCTCACCTATTTCAACACGGGCGGCCTCGGCCCGGCCCCGACCCGCGTCCTCGCCAAGGCCGCCGACACCACGCGGCGGCTGCAGGAGCGTTCGGAGCACGGCCACGGCCTGCTGGCCGGTGCGCGCGAAATTGTCGCGCGTTTCCTCGGCGCGGTGCCGGACGAGATCGCCTTTGTGCGCAACGCCACCGAGGGCAACGCGATCGTCGCCGCCGGTCTCACGCTCGCCCCGGGCGACGAGGTCATCTTCGAAACGCACGCGCATCCCGGCGGATCGTTCGGGTGGCTGCAGCAGCAGAAGCTGCGCGGCATCGTCGTGAAAGTCTTCGAGCCCGATCCGCACAGCGCCGAGGGCAATCTCGCGCGGATCGCGGCGCTCGTCACGCCGCGCACCCGCGTCGTGCAGGTGTCGCACGTGACGGCGCCGACCGGCATCGTGCTGCCGGTGGTCGAGATCGCGCGGTTCTGTCGCGAGAAACGGATCTGGTTTCACATCGATGGCGCGCAGTCCGCCGGGATGTTTCCGATCGCGCTGCGCGCGTTGGGCGGCGATTCGTTCGCGACCAGCGGACACAAGTGGCTCGGCGCGCCGCACGAGACGGGCGTGCTCTGGATCAAACGCGAGCGAATGGACGAAGTGGCGCCCACGCTGGTCGGCGCCTACTCGGGCGATCTCGAGATGCTGCCGGGCGAATTCAAACTGGCCGCGAACGCGCTCCGCTACGAATACGGCACGCGCAACGCCGCGGCGATCGTGGCGCTGGCGGAGGCGGTCCTCTTTCAGGAAACGATCGGCCGGGAGCGGATCGCGGCGCGCGGCCGGGCGCTCGCGGCGCGCGTGCGGGCGGGGCTGGCGAAGCTGCCGGGTGTCGAGATCCTCACGCCCGCGGCGCCGGAACTCAGCGCCGCGATGATCGCGTTTCGCACCGCGACGGTGCCGCAGGACAAACTGTTCAGCCGCCTGTGGAGCGAACGGCAGATCCGTTGCCGGCCGGTGACGGAGCAGAAGCTCAATGCGCTGCGCGTCTCGACGCACCTGTTCAATTCACCGGCGGAGTGCGATGCGCTCGTCGAAGGCGTCGCAAAGATTCTCAAGAGCGCATGAACGCCCGGAAACGAAATGCCTCGAGGGTAGGGCGGATTATCCTTAATCCGCCGCCTCAAAGCGGTCGCACGCGCGGCGCGCGGCGCGTTAAGGATAACGCGCCCTACCTAGCCCGGATATTTCATGCTCTACTCGCCAGCGGCCCGACACGGTGCGCTCGGATCAAGTCTACCGATTCAACCGTTTTGGCTATCCGGGCTAAGTGCAAAACCCCAAGCGGTTTTGCTTTTAGCCCGCATAGGACGCACGCTCACGCAAGCTCACCGCCCGTCCGCCGACCAACGCCGGAAAAAGGACGCAGAAAGCATGAAATATGCGGGCTAGTCGACCTCGACGATCATCTCGATCTCGACCACCGCGCCGAGCGGCAGCGAGCCCATGCCGAGGGCGGCGCGCGCGTGTTTGCCGCGTTCGCCGAAGACCGCGACGAGCAGATCGGAGCAGCCATTGATCACCTGAGACTGGCCGGTGAAGCTATCGACGGCATTCACGAAACCGCTGACTTTCACGATGCGCTTCACCTTGGAGAGGTCGCCGACCTCTTTTTTCAACGTCGCGATCAGCGCGAGTGCGGTGAGGCGCGCGGCGGCATTGGCGTCTTTGTCGGACACCTCGCGGCCGGCCTTGCCCGTGATGACTTTGCCGTCTTCACCACGCGAAATATGGCCGGCGAGGAAAACGAGATTGCCGGTGCGCACGGCCGGCACGTAGTTCGCGACGGGACTGCTGGTCGGCGGCAGCTTGAGGCCGAGTTCTTTCAATTTCTCCTCGGGCGTGGCCGCGGTGGCGACGGTGGCGACGAGCACGAACGACAACAGCAGGCGGAGAACGCGGGGTGGTTTCATGCCCGCGACAGTGCGAACCGCGCGAAGCTTGGCGAGCCGACTTTATGAACATGCGTGTGCGGACGATTTTCTTTGCTGTGGCGCTGGCCGCGACCGCGGCCACGCGCGCGGCCGACTACGCCCACGACATGTATGTGTGCGCCAATATCAGCGGCCAGGGGCAGGTGATGGGCGGACGCGCGGTCATCGCCAGCGGGCTGCAACGGTCGCGCGATCGGGTGAGCTTCGAACACCTGGGGCCGCCGCACATCCGGCTGTTTTCCGTGACCCGCGATCCGCACGACGCCGGCACGCTGTTCGTCGCGCTGCTCGACGGCGTGTTGCGCCTGCGCCACGACGGCTCGGCCCGCCGCACCATGACGGACTGGCGGATGACCGAGCCGCACGTGATCGCCTTCGATCCGAACGCGCCGGAGCACCTTTACATCGGCCTGCCGGACGGCATCGGCGTTTCCCACAACCGCGGCCAATCCTGGCGGCGGGCAAACGAAGGTATCCGCCGCGCCTATACTCATGCGCTCACCATTGACCGCACCTCCGCCGGCCGGGTCCTCGCGGGCACCGAACTGGGCATCTACCTGACCGAGGACGGCGCGAAGACCTGGCGGCTGGTGCAGCCGACGACGAAGGTCACCTACGACATCCGGCAGTCGCCGGCGCAGCCCGCGGCATTTCTCGCCGTGACTTCGAGCGACGGCGCATGGTGGTCCGACGATGCCGGCCGCACCTGGCGCGCCATCGCGGGGGTGCCGACGAAGCACACGCTGCACAACTGCGACTTCGACCGCAGCGACGCGCAGCGCATGCTGATCGGCGGCTGGGGTGCGGGCGTGCGGGTGTCGGAGGACGGCGGCAGGACGTGGAGCGATCGCAGCGCCGGGCTGCCGAGTCGTGACATCAACCGCGTCAGCGCCGACCCGGACATTCCGGCGCGAATCTACGCGGCGCCGCATCTCGCGCCGCTGCACGTCTCCGACGACTTCGGCCGCACGTGGCGGCCGCTGACGTTCGAGAAGGCGATCGTTTACGACATCGTGTTTCTCGCGCGCAACTGACCGACCCCGCCATGAAATATCTCTTGAAATTTATCTCTGCCGGAAGGGCGCAGCCGGGATCGGTCGAGCTGGTGGAGCGGCTTGACGTCACGCCGCTTCAGGATGCGCGAACTCGCGGTCGAGCATCGACGACCTCAAACCGGTGGCGTGGGGTCAAGCCGCTACAGCTCCTGCTGGTCGCGATCGGGCTGCAGGGCGTCGTGACCTTGCACGCCCAGCCGGCCAACACCGGTCCCGTGCCCATCCCCCGGGTGGTGGACGACGCCACCGAGCGCCGCGCCGGTTATCTGGCACGTGTGCAGGAGATGCTCACGTGGCGGGCGGGCCTCGCGAAGCCGGCCGATCCGGCCACCTTCAACCTGCAGGAAATCGTCGCCAAGCTCGCGTTGCGCGAAGACGCGGCCATCTGCTCCGCGCGCGTCATCGAGCTGATGAAGAAGCCGACGTCGGACATGTTCTGGATGTTTCCCGTCACGTGCATTTCCTACCTCGGCCGCGACCAGCTCACGCCGGAGGCGAAGGCGGCCGTGCGTGAGGCGTGGCGCACGTATTTTCCGCTGCGTGGCGACACGGAGAATCACTGGATCATGTATTATTCGTCGCTCCACCTGATGGCGCAGCTCTGGCCCGGCGAGTCGGGCGATCGCTGGTTCAACGGCAAGAGTTCCGATGAGAACTTCGCCGAGTCGCGCGACTACATCCTGCATTGGATGAACCTCACGACGACGATCGGGCAGGGCGAATACGACTGCACCCACTACATCGGCGAGTATTCGATCCCGATGCTGTTCCTCTCGGCTTGGGCGAAGGATCCGGCGATGCGGCAGCGCGGGCGGATGATGCTGGACTACGTGATGGCGGATTTCGCCGTGGAGACGCTCGACGGCATCTACATCGGTTCGCACGCGCGCACCGACGACAACAACGTGCTCGAAAAATGGAACGGCCTTTCCTCGGCGTTCTCGTGGCTGTTCTTCAACAACTGCCCGCCGCCGCTGAATTTCGGCAGTTGGCCGATGTATTTCGCGACGGTCGCCTCGCACTACGACCTGCCGGAAGTGATTTATCGGATCGGCACGGATCGCAGCGGCGCCTACACGCACTACGAGCGCAAGCGCACGCGCCACCGCTGGCGGCTCAGCGACCAGCGCAACGCGCCCGTCTACAAGACCAGCTTCCTCACCGCCGACTACGCCGTTGGCTCCGATCAAGGCGGCCTGCTGCAGCCGATCCAACAGCACTCGTGGGACGTGACCTGGGCCGTCCCCGATCCGCGCGGCGTGCACAACACGATCTTCTCCGTGCAGGCGCACTACAGCGTCGACGAGCTGATGATGTATTTCACCGAGATGCCGGACAGCATGCCGAAGGCCGTGACGTTCCAGAGCAAGCCGACCTACATCTCGGAGGACAAATTGCTCGGCGGCTCGCCCTACGAGCAGATTTTCCAGCAGGACGACACCGTCATCTCACTCAGCGATGTGCCCGCGGGCGCGACCTTCGAGCAGGTGAACGGTTTCTTCTCGAAGGATCTCGCGAAGCTCGAGGAGGACGCGTCGGGGTGGATCTTCGTGCAGGGTGGGCGGGCCTACATCGCGTATCGTCCGCTCGCTCCCTACGAATGGCGACCACTCGAAAAAGGCGGCAAACGCCTCCGCTCGCCCCACGGGAAGAACGGCACGATCATGCAGGCAGCGTCCGCGAGCGAGTTCAAGAGCTGGGATGATTTCAAGACGAAGATCCGCGCGCTGCCGCTGGCGATCGCACTGACCCCGACGCCGACGGTGGCCTTCACCACGCTGCGCGGGCGCAAGGTCGAGTGCGCCTACGGTGCGGCGCCGCGCGTCGATGGGCGCGAGATCGACCACGCGCGCGACTGGAAACTCTTTTCCGGCCGCTACCTCAACTCCGAGGTCGGCAGCGGCGTGCTGACGATCACGCACGGCCGGCTGAAGCGTGTCCTGGATTTCAATACGGTCACGATTACCGATGCGGTGGCGCCTTGAGCTTGCATTGAGGTGGAGCGGGTTGTCCCCAACGCGCTGGCGCGATCGTGTAGCGGAACGGCTTCCCGTTCTCTCGGCGCCGGAAGCGGCTCCGCTACGAAGGCGGCTTTGGCTATCTCCAATGGGGATTTGTTTCGCGGCTTCGCTTGCCAGCGCCCAGCCCACGCCGCACGCCTTCCTCGAAAAACTCTGCGACGACTTCGGCGGCCGGCTGACCGGCAGCGCCGCGAATGCGGCAGCGCTCGACCGGCTCGCGGAGGAGCTGCGCGCGCTCGGCTACGTGCCGGAGAAAGTGCCGTTCACGATGCCGGGCTGGGAGCGCGGCGCGGATCGCGTGGAACTGGTGGCGCCATTCGCGCGTGGGTTGCGGGTCGCGGCGCTCAGCTACACGCAGCGGCACGCGGCGTTTGAGGCGGCGGTGGTTGACCTCGGCCACGCCCGGCCGGCAGATCTTCCCGCCGGCGATTTCACAGGGCGGATCGGGTTGCTCGCGGCCGGTTCGCCCCTGCAGGCCAGCGAGATCGTGGCGTTCGCGCTCGAGCGCAAATTGCGCGGCGTCCTCTTCGTGAATCGCGAGGGTGGCGGGCAGCTCCTCGCGCGCACGGGGAGCTTTTCGGGCGAACCGCTGCCCTTGCCGATCTACTCGATCGTGCAGGAGGAGGGGCGCTGGTTGCAGCGCCTCCTCGCCCGCGGCTCGCCCGTGCGGGTGCGGATGGAAACACAATCGCGCTCCGGCGCGGTCGAGACGGCGAATCTGGTCGTGCGCCTTCCGGGCCGCGTGGTGTCGCGGCTCGTGGTTGGCGCGCATTTCGACAGTTGGGATCTCGGGCAGGGCGCGATGGACAACGGCCTCGGCATCGCGCAGCTCTTCGCGCTCGCGACCACGCTGCGCGGTGCGGCGCTGCACCACTCGGTCGAACTCGTCTGGTTCAATGGCGAGGAGCAGGGCCTCTTCGGCTCGCGGCACGCGGCCGCGCAGCTCGGCGACACGCCGATCGTCGCGATGCTGAACCTCGACATGGTCGGCGTCCCGCTCGGCGTGAATGCGCTCGGCGACGACTCGCTCGTGCCGGCGCTGGAGCGCTGGCACGCGGCGCGGCCGGAAAAGCAGCGGCTGGCCAAGGGCGTCGAAAACCTCAACTGGGTGGCGAGCGATCACACGCCCTACCAGCTCGCCGGCGTGCGCGCGCTGACCTTCAACGCGCCGATTCCGCGCGAGTCTTCGCGCTACTATCACGATTTCGCCGACACGATCGACAAGGTGGCGCCGGTGCTCGTCGACGATTCGGCCGCGATCATCATCGACCTCGTCCGCGCCCTGGCGCAGGATGAGGGCCTTGCGGCCTGGCGGCGACCGCCGGCGGAGACCGAGAAACTCTTCAGGCGATTCGGATTGGAGAAGCGGTTGCAGGCTTCAAGAATGTGGCCGTTCGCGCCGTAGCGCCCGAGCCGTCCACCCCGTCTGCCATGAACTCAAGGCCGCGAACCCTTCTTCTCACCCTGCTGGTCGGCGCGATCACGCCGGTGATTCCCGGCGCGTCGGCTCCGGCCTCCGCGGCCGCCGGGGGCGCGACGCGGCCCAACGTGCTGATTGTGCTGACCGACGATCAGGGCTACGGCGATCTCTCCGTGCATGGCAACCCGGTGCTCAAGACGCCGCATCTCGATCGGCTGCACGCCGAGAGCGTGCGGTTCACCGATTTCCACGTGGCGCCGATGTGCACGCCGACGCGCGGCCAGTTGATGACCGGTGTCGACGCGATGCGGAACGGCGCGATGAACGTCAGCAGCGGCCGGGCGATCCTGCGGCGCGATTTTCCGACCATGGCGGAGCTCTTCTTGGCGGGCGGCTATCGCACCGGCATTTTTGGCAAGTGGCACCTCGGCGACAGTCATCCCTACCGGCCGCAGGACCGCGGGTTCCAGGAGTCGATCTGGTTTCCCTCGTCGCACATCCCGTCGGCCGCGGGGTATTTCGACAACGACTACTTCGACGACACTTACACCCACAACGGCGCGCCGCGGAAGTTCGAGGGCTACACTACCGATGTGTTCTTCCGCGAGGCGCAGGCGTGGATGCGCGCGCGCGCCGAGCGGAAGGAGCCGTTCCTCTGTTATCTGCCGCTCGCGGCGCCGCACGGGCCGCTCTTCGTGCCCGACCGTTACCGCGAGCCGTATCGCGGCGTGAAGCCGCCCGCGATCGCGAGCTTCTACGCGATGATCGCGAACATCGACGAGAACATGGGCCGGCTCGAGGCCTTCCTGCGCGAGAGCGGCCTGCGCGAGAACACGATCGTGATTTTCATGACGGACAACGGCACCGCGACGGGCGACCCCGTATTCAATGCCGGGATGCGCGGGAAGAAAATCGCGCTCTACGAGGGCGGCCATCGCGTGCCGCTGTTCGTGCGCTGGCCGGCGGGCAAGCTGCGCGCGCCCGGCGATGTCGCCACGCTGGCCCAGGTGCAGGACGTCCTGCCGACGCTGCTCGAGCTCTGCGCCGTGCCGAAGCCGGCGGCGGCGAAGTTCGACGGCGCGAGCCTCGCGCCGCTGCTGCGCGGCAGCCCGGCGCCGTGGCCTGATCGGATGCTCGTGACGCAGTTCACGCGGATGAACGATCCGCAGCCGCGCCGGGGCGACGGTCTCGTGCTCTGGCAGCGCTGGCGGCTCGTGGCGGACAAGGAGCTCTACGATCTCGCCACCGATCCGGCGCAGGAGCGCGATGTCATCGATCAGTTTCCGCAGATCGCGGCAAAACTGCGCGAGCACTATGCGAACTGGTGGAACGGCGTCGCGCCGCGCGTCCACGAGATCAGCCCGGTGCACATCGGTTCGCCGCAGGAGAATCCCACGCTGCTCACGCCGTGCGAGTGGGTCGACGTGTTCTTCGATCAGCAGGCGCAGGTGCGGCGCGTGAAGAAGAACGGCGCGTGGCAGGTCCTGGTGGAGCAGCCGGGCGAATATGAGTTCGCGCTCCGGCGCTGGCCCGTCGAAGCCGACGCCGCCCTCACCGCGCCGATGCCTGAACACAAGGGAGGCGACGGGGTCTTCCGGGCGGGCGACGCGTTTCCGATCGCCACCGCGCATCTGCGCCTCGGCGATCTGCGGCAGTCGCAATCGGTGAGTCCGACGGACAAGGTCGCGACCTTTCGGGTGACGCTGCGCGCCGGCCGCACCGAGCTGCAAACGTGGTTTCGCGACGCCGCGGGCGCGGAGATCGCCGGCGCGTATTACGTTTATGTGCGTGCGGTGTTTCGCGAGCAGGAAACTCAGAGCAAACCAAATGTGGAAATCAGGAACTCAGGAAAATGACCCGACAACCAGGAGTAACCACCTGCATTTTTCCGAGGTTCCAGAAGTGAAGGCAGTATGAATCTATCGGCGATTCCCGGTTTCGGAGCGGCAAAGGTAGGGACGGGCGGCCCGCCCGTTCGCAGCCTCGGACGCTCGGGCCGCGCTTCCCTGCCGCTCAAACAACGGACCCGCCCGCATTGTTTTTGGGGGCTTGCGTGGATCGCGGGTTCGCTCGGCGTCGCACCCGCATCTATGGCAGCGGCATTCGTGTCGCCGCCGCGGCCCGACATCCTGCTGATCATGCCCGATCAGTTTCGGGGCGACTGTCTGTCCGGCGTGGGCCACCCGGTTGTGCGCACGCCGCACCTCGATGCGCTCGCGGGGCAGGGGACGTTGTTTCGCCGCGGATACTCGACGGTGCCCTCGTGTATTCCGGCGCGCTTCGCGCTGCTCACGGGGCAGCAGCCGCAGACCAGCGGAATCATCGGTTATGCCTCCCGGCCGATCGCGACGCCCACGCTGCCGGCGACGCTCGCCGCGGTGGGTTACGCGACCGTGATGGTCGGGCGCAACATGCACCAGTCGCCGGAGAGCGGCACGTTGGGCTACGACCGGCAAATCCTCGCCTCCACCTACGTGCCGGACGATGACTACGATCGGGCGCTGAAATCCACGCTGCCCGGGGCCGGCGGCATCCGCGGCATCGTCGCGACGCTGCGGCTCGACAATAATCGCTGGCCGGCGGCGCCGTGGCCACACGCTGACGAACTGCATCCGACGGCGTGGATCGTCCGGCAGTCGCGCGACGTGATCGCCGGCACTCCGCCGGAGAAACCGCTTTTTCTCACGACCTCGTTTTACGCCCCGCACCCGCCGCTCTTTCCGCCGAAACGGTTTTTCGAGAAATACCTCAACGCGAAACTCCCGCCGGTCGCCATGGGTGGCTGGGTGGATCGCGCGCCGTTGCGGCCCGAAGGCGACAAGGCGGGCGCGCGCATCCTGCTCGAGGGCGAGACGCTCCGCCGCGCGCAGGCCGGCTACTACGGGCTGATCGAGCACCTCGATGAGGCGATCGCGCCGTTGATCGCCGAGTTCAAGGCGCGCAGCGAAAAGGCGGGACGGCCCTGGGTGATCGTGATGACCTCCGATCACGGCGAGATGCTCGGCGACCACGGCTATTTTCGGAAATGCGAACCGTATGAGGGCTCCGCCAACATTCCGTTGCTCTTCGCGGCGGCGGGGTCGCTGGGGCTGGCGCGCGGGGTGAAGTCGCAGCAACCCGCCGGGCTCGAGGACATCATGCCGACGTTGCTCGAGCTCGCGGCGATCGCGCGCCCGGTGTCGGTCGACGGCCACAGTCTCGCCGGGGTGCTGCGCGATCCGAAGGCGGCGGGCCGGGCGTGGCTGCATTTCGAGCACGCGCCGATCTACAGTCCCGCGCAGGGCTTTCAGGCGCTGACGGATGGCCGCTTCAAATACATCTGGCGGCCGAAGACCGGCAGTGAACAGCTGTTCGATCTCGCGAACGATCCGCGCGAGGAGCGCGATCTTTCCGCGGTGCCGGCGCAGCGCGCGACGCTCGAGCGCTGGCGCGCGGTGCTGGTGCAGCGGCTCGCCGGCCGGCCCGAAGGCTTCTCCGACGGCGTGCGGCTCATCGCGGGCCGGCCGTATCCGCGAATTCAGGCGAAGCGGTAGCAAAACCTTGCGACCCGCCGCCCGCCTTCGCTTGAGTTCTCCCGTTGGTTGTCTTCGCCGCCGGTTCGCCGGCCAAACCCCATGAAATCGATTCTGTTGTTCCTCGCGCTGGCCGGTGCCGCGGCCACGGCCCCCGCCACCTTGGCGGCGGCCAAACCCAACCTCCTGGTCATCGTGTCCGATGATCAAGGATACGCGGATACCGGCTTTCAGGGCTCGAAGGACATTCCGACGCCGCACCTCGACCGGCTCGCCGCGTCGGGGATCCGTTTCACCAACGGCTACGTCACGCATCCCTACTGCAGCCCCACGCGGGCGGCGTTGATGACCGGCCGCTACCAGCAGCGATTCGGGCACGAGCGGAATCCGGTCTACGATCCGGCCGACCGGCGCGAAGGTTTGCCGATGACGGAGACGCTGCTGCCGGCGCGGCTGCAGCCGGCGGGCTACACGACCGGCTGGGTGGGCAAGTGGCACCTCGGCGCGGCGCCCGAGTTTACGCCGCAGCGTCGTGGCTTTGCGGAGACGTATGGCTTCATTGGTGGCGGGCACCGGTTCCGCGACTGGGCGGTGAATGCGGCGGTGGAATACACCGTGCCGCTCGAGCGTAACGGCGGCGCGGCCGAGATTCCGGAACACCTGACGACGGCGTTCGGCCGCGAGGCGGCGGCCTTCGTGCGGCGGCATCGCAGCGAACCGTGGTTTCTCTATCTGGCGTTCAACGCGCCGCACAATCCCTCGGAGCCCACCCCGGAGCGGCTGGCGCGATTTGCCGCGATCAAGGATCCGTCGCGGCAGAAATACGCCGCGCAGGTGAGCCTGATGGACGACGCGATCGGCGAGACGATCGGGGCTTTGCGCGAGACGGAGCAGGAGCAACGGACGCTGGTGTTCTTCTTCAGCGACAACGGCGGACCGGTGGGCATCAACGGCTCCGACAACACGCCGCTGCGGGGCGCGAAGGGGAGTGTCTACGAGGGCGGCGTGCGCGTGCCGTTCGTGATGGCGTGGCCCGGGCGTTTGCCGGCGGGCCGCACCGACGACCGACCGGTGAGTTCGTTGGACGTGTTTGCGACGTCGCTCGGCGCCGCGGGAGTCGCGATGCCGACGGATCGGCGCTATGACAGCGTGAACCTCATTCCCTACGTGACCGGAGAAAACAAGGGCGTGCCGCACGAACGGCTGTTCTGGCGCAGCGGGCCGCTGCTCGCCGCGCGCGAGGGCAATTGGAAACTCGTGCGGGGTGCCAGCGCGGCGGACGAACTCTACGACTTGGGCAACGACGTGGCCGAATCGAGGGACCTCGCGGCGACCCAACCGGCCGTCGCCGCCCGGCTCGCCGCGGCGCTCGAGGCATGGAACAAGGAACTCATCGCTCCGGTGTTCGAGGGCGCCCGCGGTCGGAATACGCAGGGCAAGAAGGGCGGAGCGAAAAAAAAGCAATGAGGGCGATGGGTATCATGGCGGCTCTGAGTGTCGCGCTCGCGGTTTCGGGAGCGTCCGTGGCCAGCGCCGCCGCGCCGGCGGCGAAACCCAACGTGATTTTCTTTCTCGTCGACGACATGGGCTGGATGGACTGCGGGGCCTATGGCTCGCGGTATTATCGGACGCCGCACATCGACGCCTTCGCGGCGCGCGCGATGCGTTTCACCGATGCCTATGCGCAGCCGTTGTGCTCGCCGACGCGCGCGAGCCTGCTCTCAGGCAAATACTCCGCGCGGCATGGCATCACCACGGCATCGGGCCACCAGCCGCCGCAGCCGGCGGGTCACGTCTTCCGGCCGGCGACCGCCCCGGCGCCACGCGCGCTGCTTTCGCCCGAGAGCAGGAATTACCTGGAGCCAGCCGAATACACGCTCGCCGAGGCGTTGCGCGACGCGGGATATCGCACGGGCCATTTCGGCAAATGGCATCTCGGGCTGACCGAGCCGCACTGGCCGGAGCGACAGGGCTTCGACGTGGCGTTTCATTGTCATCCGGACCCCGGTCCGCCGGGCGGCTATTTCTCGCCCTACGGCGTCAGCGCGACCGGCGAACCTCGCGGGCAGCAGCGCGTCGGCACGATCACGGACGGCCCGCCCGGGGAATACATCGTCGACCGCGTGACCGATGAGGCGATCCGCTTCCTGGAGGCGAACCGCGACCGGCCGTTTTTCCTGAACCTCTGGCAATACGGCGTGCACGGCCCGTGGGGACACAAAGAGGAGTATACGCGCGAGGCCGCCCCGTGGAGGGATCCGACGGGTCGGCAGGGTAACCCGATCATGGCGTCGATGCTGCGCAGCGTGGATGAGAGCTTCGGCCGCATCCTGGCGGCACTCGATCGCCTGCAGCTCGCGGGCAACACGATCGTCATCTTCAACTCCGACAACGGCGGCAACATTCACAGCAACGTGCCCGACACCGCGAAGACGGCGAAGGCGGAAAAGAAAAACACCCCGCAGCTCAGCGACTGGCGGAAATGGGCGGGCGACCGGCCGCCGACCAGCAATTCGCCGCTGCGCGATGGCAAGGGCACGCTCTATGAAGGCGGCACGCGCGTGCCGCTGATGTGGAGTTGGGCCGGCCGGATCAAGCCGGGCACGACGAACAACTCCGTCGTCGGCCACATCGACCTTTATCCGACGCTGCTCGATCTGCTCGGGTTGTCCCGGTCGCCGCAGCAGGTGATCGACGGGATCAGCTACGCGCGCGTGCTCACGGCCGGAGAACCACTCGGGCGGCCGGCGTTCTTCAATTATTTTCCGCACGCGAAGAACGGCGGCGGCGTCTGGGTCCGTGCCGGCGACTGGAAGTTGATCCGCTGGTTCGAGCCGCAGATTCCAAGCGAACTCTACCACCTGCGCCAGGATCTCACCGAAACCCAAAATCTCGCCGCCGCGGAACCGGCGCGCGTGCAAGCGCTCGACGCGCTGATCGACGGGTTTCTCCGCGACACCGGCGCGCTGGTGCCTTTGCCGAATCCGGCTTTCGGCGGCGCGGTGCCCGAGAGGCCGCGGAAGGCCGCCGGCTTGCCTGCGACCACGCGCGCTCTCGGCGGCTGGGTGCCGAAGGCGGCGACTGCCACGCTGCGCGACGGCGCGCTCGTCGTGGCGGGCGACGGCCGCGCGCCGTTCCTCGGACTCACCGGGCTGAAGCTGGCGGGGCCGGTGACGCTGCGGCTCCGCGCGCAGTCCGCCGGCGGCGCCGCGCGCGTGCAGTGGCGCACGGCGGATCAGGAGACGTTTCCGGCGACGGGCCAGTCGGTCGACTTCAAGCTCGCTGGCGGCGAGGTGCCGGGCGAGGCACGCGTGATCCTGCCCGTATCCGGATCACTGTTGCATCTGCGTCTTTATCTGCCGGCGCAGCAAAGACCCGTCGAACTCGACTGGGTGGAACTCAGCCCGGCGGCGGGCAAGCCGCAGCGCTGGGAATTCGACACTCCATGAAGCCGCTCACGAACCCGATTGGTTCCGCAGCCCTTCCGGCTGCGTCGGCCTCAATCCCTGCGTAGACGCAGAAATGGATCCGCTCGAATTTCCTGCCTTTAAACTTCCCACCATGAAACTCCCGTCTCTCGCCCAGTTCCTCCTGGCCGCCCTGGCGCTCGCGCTGCCGGCATTCGCCGCCACGGCCGCCAAACCGAACATCATCTTCATCATGGCCGACGACCTTGGCTACACCGATGTCGCCTGCTTCGGCAGCAAGTATTACGAAACGCCGAACATCGACCGGCTCGCGAAGCAGGGCACGCGTTTCACGAACTACCATCATTGTCAGAACTGCACGCCGACGCGTGCGGCGCTCATGAGCGGGCAGTATGGCGCGCGCACCGGCACCTACACCGTGGGCGGCATCGAGCGTTTCGATTGGAGCAAGCGGCCGCTGCGCCCAGTCGACAACAGCCCCAATCTCGCCCTCGACCGCGTGCTGCTGCCGCAGACGCTGAAAACCGCGGGGTATGCGACCGGCATGTTTGGCAAGTGGCACATCGGCCAGCAGGGAGACTATCTCCCCGGCAAGCGGGGATTCGACGAGGCGATCGTGAGCATGGGCCAGCACTTTGATTTCCCGACGAACCCGCCGACCGAGTATCCGAAAGGCCAATATCTCGCCGACTTCCTCACGGATCGCGCGGTGGATTTCATCACGCGGCACAAGGACCACCCGTTCTTCCTCTACCTGCCGCATTTCGGCGTGCACTCGCCGCGTCAGGCGAAACCAGAGCTGATTGCTAAGTTCAAGCAGAAGGCCGGGGTCGGCGGTCACAAGGATCCGGTTTACGCGGCGATGATCGCGAGTGTCGACGAAAGCGTGGGCCGCGTGATGACGCTCCTCGACGAGCTCAAGCTGGCGGACAACACCGTGCTGATTTTCACGAGCGATAACGGCGGAGTCGGCGGTTACGTGCGCGAAGGGGTAAAATCCGAGGGCCAGGACGTGACCGACAACGCTCCGCTCCGCAGCGGCAAGGGCAGCCTCTATGAAGGCGGCACCCGCGTGCCGTTCATCGTGCGCTGGCCCGGCCAGGTGAAGGCGGGTGCCGCGTGCGACACGCCCGCTATCCACGTCGACATGTATCCGACGCTCGTCGCGCTTGCCGGCGGCAAGATGCCCGCGAATCAGGTGGCTGACGGCGAGAGCCTCGCGCCGTTGATGCGAAACGTGAATGCCAAGCTCACGCGCGAAGCGATCTTTCAACATTTCCCCGGATACCTCGGAGCCGGCGGCGACAACTGGCGCACCACCCCGGTGAGCCTGATTCACGCGGGGGATTGGAAGCTGATGGAGTTCCTCGAGGACAACCGGCTCGAGCTTTACAACCTGCGCGAGGACATCGGTGAGTCGAAGAACCTCGCGGTGACCAATCCGGCCAAAACGAAGGAGCTGCACGCGAAGCTCGTCGCCTGGCGGACCGCGATCAAGGCGCCGATGCCGGCGAAGAACACTCCCACAGCCGACGTTGCCTCCGAGAAAAAAAAGAAGGGCAAAGGCAAAAAGAAGGCGGCGCAGGAAGCGAAATAGCGCGTTTTCCCGGACTCAAAGACCGACCCAAACCAATTGAACAGACGGCGACGGAGGACGCGGAGAAAGTCATTTTGCCCGCGGGATTTCTCCGTTTTCTCCGTTAGCTCCTGTTCAAATCCTTTCCCCAAAGCGATCAAAACGCGAGTGAGCGCTGTTGCTTACGTTACCATCCAATCGGAATTGAACCGGAGACAACGGAGAGAACCGAGAAGACCGAGACGGACGAAAGGCAGGGGTGTTCTTCGCGCCCCTCGTTGCCTACTGTTTCAAAAGCATTTCCCCGACTTAAACCCCTCATGAAATTTTACGGCCTCCACTGGATCGATGTCCTCATCCTCGTCGTCTACATCATCGCCGTCCTGGCGATCGGAAAAATCTTCTCGCACGGAGTCAAAGGGGAGAAGGACTTCTTCCTGGGCGGCCGATCGCTGGGCAAATGGCTGCAGTTCTTCCTGAGCTTCGGCAATATGACCGACCCGGGTCAGGCCGCGACCACGGCCAGTTCGGTCTACCGGCAGGGTGCCGGCGGCGCGTGGCTCGCGCTCATCACGCTCTTCCTGACGCCGTATTACTGGTTCATGAACGTCTGGTTTCGCCGGGTGCGGCTGACGACGATGGCTGATCTCTTCGCGGATCGTTTTGGCAGCAAGTTCCTCGCGACGCTCTACGCCATCACGATGCTCATGGTCGCGATTGTCGGCGTCATCGCGGGCGGCAATGTGGTCGCGTTGAAGACGCTCCAGCCGCTGATGGTGAAGGACCCCGCCATCTACAGCGTGGCGGAGAAGCAGTCGGTGGCGGAGTTCCACGAATTCTCCGAGCTGCGAAAGCAACGGCAGACCACGGCGTTGACCGGCGCCGCCGCGGCGCGCTACGACGTGCTCAACGATTTCTACAAGCGGGGCGCGCTGCAGCCCTACGTTTCCTATCTGAAGCCGGTCACGTTCTATCTCGTTTCGACGAGCCTCGTGGCGGTGTTCATCATGCTCGGCGGCCTCAAGGCGTCGGCGGTCGTCGACGCGATCCAGGCACTGCTGGTGGTGTTGATATCGGTTATTCTGATACCCTTCGGGCTCGCGAAGATCGGAGGAGTGAAGGCGCTGCATGAGAAGGTCCCCGACGTGATGTTCAACCTCTTCGGCGGCGACGCCGCGTCCGAATACACCTGGTATTCGATCGGCGCGCTGCTGCTCGTCCAGTTGATCGGCATCGCCGGCTCGCAGCACAACATGGCGATCGCCGGTTCGGCCAAGAACGAGTTCGCGGCGCGGCTCGGCTCGGTCACGGGCGGTTTCAGCAAGCGCTTCGTCACGATCGCGTGGGCGTTCTGCGGGCTGATCGCGATCGCGGTGTTCGGGCCGAATCTCTCGGACCCCGATCAGGCGTGGGGGCTGATGACGCGCGAGCTGCTGCCGGTCGGGCTCATCGGCATCATGATAACGGGAATTCTGGGCGGGAAGATCGCGCTGCTCGGCGCGCAATCCGTCGTGCTCTCCGGCCTGGTCGTGAAGAACCTTTATGAGCCGCTGAATCCCGGCCGCACCGAAAAACACTACGTGCTGATCGCGCGCCTCGCGGTGCCGCTGCTGCTCGCGGCGGGCGTGATCGTGGGGCTCTTTCTCAACAGTATCGTCGCGATCCTGAAATTCGCCATCGTCCTCCTGCTGGTCTGGGGCGTGCCGATCACGCTGTTGTTCCTCTGGCGGCGCGTGACGCAGGTCGCGGTGCTCGTGCAGGTGATCGTGACGCTGTTCCTGATCGCGGTGATTCCCTCGGTCGTGTCGTCGATTCCCGCGCTGGCGCGTTCGGAGGCGCTGACGCTCATGACGCGCGAGCGTGTGGTCACCTCGCCGGTGGCGGCGAGCGCGGCCGATGTCGCGGCCGGGCTGGCCACCGCGGAAGGTCAGACGATTTCGAAAACGCGCCGGATCGAGCCGGTGTCGGTGTTCTTCGAGGAAGGCGTGGTGCGCGTCGATCCCAAGGACCTGAAGTCGCCGAAGACCGGCAAGGGCTTGTTCCGCACCGAGGCGTATCTGCTGCACCTGCTCGGTTTCGACGTGGCGGGATTTACAGCGGCGCACCTCCTCACGACCCGCTACATGGTCGATTTCCTGATCCCGGTCATCATCGTGATCGTCGTGAGCCTGCTCTCGCGTCCGACCGATCCGGTGCGGGTCGCGCGTTTCTACGCGCGGATGAAAACTCCCGTGGCACCCACGCTCGAGGAGGACGCGGTCGCGGTGGAAGCGAGCTATGCGAATCCCACACTCTACGATCACCGGAAACTGTTTCCCCGTTCGAACTGGGAGTTCACCAAATGGGACAAGGTCGACGCGATTGGCTTCCTGGTCTGCTGCGCGCTCGTGGGAGTGGTGCTGCTCGTGTTCAAGGGCGTGCTGGTGGTGGGGAGCTGAGCGGGCGCAAATCAGCTTGTGCGTGATTTGTGCCCGACTCGTTCTCGTTCCTCGTTATCGTTCTCATTCGGCAGGGATGCTTCGAGGAGAGAAAGATTAAGATTACGAGGAACGAGAACGATGTTCTGCATCGAACAATAGCAGATTTGCGGCCGAGCTGAGCCCGCAGGCGGTCGGCGCCTTGACTGCCCGGGCGGAGCGGGAACAAGTAAATCATGCGACATTCCCGGTTGGCTCGTGGCATTCCTGACTTTGCGCGGCGCCTGGGGCCTGGCCTGGCCGCGGTGCTGATCCTGTTGGTGGCGGGCTGCCCGAAGTCGGACGCCGGCAAAGCGGTGACGACGGGGAAGAACCCGCCGCCGGCGCCGCCCGTCGCGGTGTTGGAGACCGACCGGGGCAGCATCGAAATCGAGCTGTTGCCGGGTGACGCGCCGAAGACGGTGGAAAACTTCCGGCTGCTGGCGGAGCGCGGCTATTACGACGGGCTCACGTTTCATCGCATCGTGAAGGGCTTCATGATCCAGGGCGGCGATCCGCTGGGCGACGGCCGCGGGGGCGAGAGCGCGTGGGGCGGAAAATTTGCGGATGAGATCAAGCGGGAGTCGCCGCCCTACGAGCGCGGGCTCGGCTACCGCCGCGGGGTGGTCGCGATGGCCAACGCCGGGCCGAACACCAATGGAAGCCAGTTTTTCATCATTCACCGCGACCACCCGATGGCGCCGGCCTACACGATCTTCGGCCGGGTGACCAAAGGCATCGAAGTGGTGGACATCCTGGCGGAGGTTCCCCTCCAACCCGGCGGTATGAACAAACCGGTGACGCCGCCGGTCATGCGCCGCGTGCGGGTGCGGCCGTGACGGCTCGCGCCGCCACCGGGCGCGTCATACCGATGGCTCATGATCCTTTGGCCTTTGGCGCGCAGCGCCGGTGGGGCCCGCTCTCCGAGCGGGCCGCGGACTGCCACGGAGGTCAGTCCCTGCCCCTATCGTCTCATTCATTCGAGCCATTGGTATTACCCCTCGTCCTGGCATTCACCGCGCTTCGAACCCGTGTCGCACGTGCCACGCGCGCGTCTCGCCGGCGGCGAGGTGGAGGGCGAGGTAGGGTTCGATAGAGAGCGTGTGGGCATTGGCCCAGACCGGGCACTCGGTGGGCACAAAGCTCGTCGCGAAGCTCACCCGCGCGAGCTGCGGATGATCGAGCGCGAGCGCGAGCGCGCGGCCCGGCGGGAGGGCGAGGAGCGCGAATTGGTCGTCGGTCGGCGCGACGAAGGGGCGTTGAAAGGTGAACGCGCCGCCCGCCGCGAGGGCGAAGCCCGGGTTTTCCGCCATCGTCGTGCCGGCCGGAAGCGTGACGTGCGCGCGACCGGCGGTGAGCGCCCAGAACGGATGCGCGAACCACTGCAAGACCAAGGGCGAGCCGCCGAGGTTGGTCAGCCGCGTGGACGAAGTGACGGTGCGGTCGCGCAGTTCGAGCCGGCGCTCGAGCGCGTAGGAGAAACCGGCCGCGGTGTGACGCGTGTGAAACCCGAGCGCGTCGGCGGCCGGGGTGACGGTCCACGCGCACGGCGCCGTGAGCGTGATGTTGCCGGCGGTGTCAGCCGAAAGCGCGCCGGCGCCGAGGGCGACGCCGCGATCCCCCTGCCAGGTGAGGGGCTGACCGTCGCGGGTGCGGTGGCGGAACGACTCGGGCAATCCCTGGCCGTTGAACGCGAGCGGCGCGGGATTCGGCCATTCGGGACCGCGCAAGAGCGGCCCGAACCTGGCATCGTGGATCTGCCAGATGTAACCGCCCCAGCAATACCGAGTGCCCTGGCGGGTCGCATCGATTCGGTCCGCCGGATCGAGCACGTCGACGCTCAGCTCGCGATTGGCGAGGTGGAACATGGCGGTTCGTCGACTCGGCTCAGCCCCCGCACCTTGATGGGCGCGGCTACGCTGCACTCCTATGGGAGCCGCGCCCATTGAGGCGCGGTGCGAGCGTTGCGACGGAAAGTATCATTTCACCCGTCGCACGCGCACCGCGACCGAGCTCTCGCCGGCCTTCAGCGCAAACGCGTCCATCGGCCGCGCCTCGATCGTGATCTCGCGGCCGAGCAATTCGTAGGGGATCGGCTCGACGCCCTCCCACACCTGGCCGGTGTCGAGGACGAAGCGGTTCGCGCCCTGCCATGCGGTGACCTTTGCGACCATCGGCGGCTGGTTGCGCCAGTCGCCGGTGAGTTTGCCAATCCCGAAACGCTCCCAGAAGCGCGAGCGGGCGAGGGCGTTTTGCGCGGGCGTTGCTCCCGCCGGCGCCTCGCCTGGACCGGGTGGCGGGGTGATCGCGATTTTGATCGCCTGGGCTGTGTGGCGAATCATCGCCGCATCGATCACGCCGATCTGATCCGGCGTGAGCCGGTCGAGGCCGGCGCGTTTCCATTCGGCGTCCGTGAGGATGACCTTGAGGCCGGGGAACGCGGGTTCGGCCTGGAGCGCAGCCGCGAGGCACACCCCCAGCGGGAGCAGGGCGAGGAGTTTCATGGCGAAAATTTCAGCGAAGACGGCGGGCCGCCGCCGTGCACGGCCTGATAGAACGGATCTCCGGGGCCGATCGATCCGGCCGGCACGATCTCGCCTGTGAACGACGATTTGTAGATGGCGGTGAGCAACTCGACGGTGCGGCGCGCCTCGCGGCCAGAGGTGAGCGGCTGGCGGTTTTCATCCATGTCGCTCACCAGCGCCGCGAGCTGCGCGGCGTGGGTCGAGCCGACATCGGGCGGAAAGCCCTGCCAGGACTGCAGCAGACCCTCGTCCTGCGCGTGCGGGGCGAGCGTGAGACGCCAGTTGTCGCGGGCATAGCTGTAAAGGTGGGTGAGTTCGACCGTCGCTTTCTGGTAGTCGAGTCGTAGATACGTTTCCTGGCGCGGGCTGAGGGCGCTGTTCACGATCGAGGCGATGGCGCGGTTCGCAAAGGTGACGATGGCCATCGAGACGTCCTCCACCTCGATCGCGCGATCGAGCGTGGCGGCGACGGCACGCACCTCCGTCCAGTCGCCGAGCAGGTGCAGCAGATGATCCATCGCGTGGATGCCGAGCCCCATGGTCGGCCCGCCGAGTTCCGCCCACGTGCCGCGCCACGGGGCGGCGTAGTAGGCGGCATCGCGAAACCAGAGCGTGCTGCAGACAGCGACCAGCGGGCGGCCGAGTTGCCCCGAATCGACCAGGTCGCGCAGGTGCGCGGTCGACGACGCGAAACGCATCTGAAAAACGCACGCGGTGTAGCGGCCGGTGCGTTGCTCCGCGGCCTGGATGGCATCGACCTCGGCGAGCGAACCGCACAGGGGTTTCTCGCACCACACCCAGGCGCCGGCCTCCATCGCGGCGATGCTCATCGGGGCATGCTGGCCGGGCGGCGTCGCGACGATCACGAGATCCGGCTGCGTTGCCTGCAGCATCGCCGCGTAGTCGGTAAACGTCTCCGCCAAATGGTGACGGGCGCCGAATTCGGCGACGCGCCCGGCGTCGAGGTCGGCGGCCGCCACGAGCTTGACGCGTCCGCGCGTCGCATCGATCGCGCGCACGTGTGCGTCGGCGATGCTGCCGGTGCCGGCGAGGACGGCGCGGTAGGTCTTCGGAGGCTGCGTCACAGGTGGAGCGGCGTGACCTCAAGCCGCTGGCCCGGCGTGGCGGCGCCGCTGCCGGCTCCGACGGAATGGGAAGCCGTTCCGCTACCTCGAACCCACGGCTTGAGGTCAAGCCGCTCCACCTCGGACACGATGGCACGGTCTTTCATGCGACGCCGGCGAGTTGCCGTAATTTCTCCCCGGTCAATCTCCGCTCGGGCGGGAGCGCGTGCGGCGTCCGGCCGCCGTGCGTGGCGGCGACTTGCTTGAAGCGCTCCTGCGTGGCCCGGACGAAGTCCTCGACCCGACGCGTCTCGCCGAACAGCGCCATCATCTGCGGGAGCCAGTGGTGACCATAGCGCACGTGGTTCTGCTCATCGTTGCGATCGAAGGCGAGCAGCGTGTCGGCCTCGAAGTCGTTCAGTTCGCGCACGCGATCCATCACGTGCGCCTTGGTCGGGAAGCTGCCGGCCTCGAATTCCATCGTCATCATCGCGTAGCGCTCATGCGGCGGCATCTGCACGAGGATATTGTAGAGGTCGAGCGAATGCTCGAGGGTCATCAGGTCGACGCCGTGCTTCGGGAGCTGGCGGTAGCCGAACTGGCTGTGCCGCGATTCATCCCAGAGGTGGCGCGCCAGATCGTAATGCAGATCGAACGGCGCCTGCGGCGTGTCGTAGAAGATCGTCGCGAGATAATCGACGGCGTCCATTTCCATCATCAACCACACGTAGACCATCAGCCGCACGACGCGCGCGTCGGTCTTCGGGTCGACCAGCCATGAGCGGACGATGGGCGTCTCGGCCGGATCGTGGCTGAAGACGCTGGAGCAGGTCGGGAATTTGCCGCGGTTGCACGTGGGCGGATGCGCGTAGGCGCGGCGATCCTGTTCCCAGATGAAATCGGCGGGCAGGGGAACGAGGGGCGAACGTTCCCCGAATAAGCCGCCGAGATCGGCGAGCGCGGTGACGAGATGAGCGGTCCAGGAAGTCGACTCGCCGGCACTTTCCGTTGCGGGTTCGTGGAGCGGAACGGCTTCCCGTTCCGTCGGAGCCGGAAGCGGCTCCGCTACGGTCGGAGGGTGGGGCCCTGCCAAATACGGCGCGATCTCGCGCGCGTGGCGCTCCTCGTCGGCGACGAACTCCTCGACGAGTTTCGTCGACGGCCAGTCGGCCAGGGGATCGGTGACGCTCAGGTAGTGGCGATACGCGGCGAGCAGCGCGGGCTTGAGCACGCGGTAGAAGCCGGCGAGAGCGACGTGGCCGTCGGCGGGCATCACGGCTTCGTTGAAAAGGCGGCGCAGGGGGGCGCGCACGTCCTCGCCATTGCCGAAGCCGCTGAGCTCGCGGCCGCGCTCGCGCAGGAAACGCGCATGGCCCGCGGATTCCCACACGTGCTGACAAAGCAGATACTTCAACTCCGGCTCGCCGACGCGGTAGATGAGCGTCGTCGCGGCGCGCACGAACTCGCGCTCGACCTCGAAGAGCACGCGCTGCAATCGCGCCATCTCCTGCACGGCCGCCATGCGTCCGACGGCGGGCTTGGTAACAGGAGCAGGGGAAGAGGTGGCGACCATTTCTCGAAAAATTAAGCAGAAAGCCATGAAGCCATGAAGCCATGAACCGGAAGAGGAAATACATCGGCTCGGTTCCTGGTTTCCGGGCTTCCTGCTTATTCCAGATTGCTCTCAAGGTGAGACTGATTTCGCAGCGGAGCCGCTTCGGCTCCGACTCGGAACGGGAAGCCGTTCCGCTACAATTCGGCTCATCTTGAAAACAAATTGGAATTAATCCGGTTTCTCAGCAGATTCGTCCGCGTTTCCCGGCCGTGCTGTGGCCGGGCGGGTTGGCGCCGATCCAGCGATCGTCGATCGGTTCGCTGGCACGCTGGTAGCGGCTGTCGCTCGAGATGCGGAGGCGGTTCTCGGTGCGGTTGTCGAGCGACGCGTGCACGAGGAACATCCCGAACGTGATGAAGTCTCCCGCGCGATACTCCGTCGTCAGCCAGCGGCCGCCGAATTTTTCGCGCAGGATGGGCGGGTGGTGCGAGAGCGTGCCGGTGAAGGTCCAGCCGAAGCCGTTCGCGCCGGTGTGCGCGTTCTCGACTTCCTTCGGCTTGTTTTCGCAGTAGGCATCGACATCGCGGTAAACGTAGTTTTGCAGCAGGTCCATCCGCTGATGCGAGCGCTCGAGCACCATCAGTCCGCCGAGGTCGAACGAGATGTCACCGTAGGGCACCCAGCACGTCATGTGACCGTGCGTGCCGCGGCCCATGTAGGGCAGGTCGCAATGCGGATTCGTGCCCTTGCCGGGGCCGATCGCGCGGAGCCACGTGAAGTCGTAGTGGCGGATATCCTCGCCGTAGAACTTGCGGTAGAAACCGGTGAGCCGCTCGCCGTAGAGGAGGTTCTGCACGGCGACGTTGCCGTTCGTGATCTCGGGCTTGAAGACATAACCGCCGCCCGGTTTGCAGATGCCCTCGATCGTCGGATGGCTTTCGTCGAGGACGCCGGCGGCCGCGAGGCGCTCGGTGAGACTGGCGCGCGCGGTGAGCACTTCGTCGCGATCGAGGTAGCCTTTCAGGTAGAGATAACCGTCCGCGGCGAAGCGGCGGCGGAGTTCGGCGACGTCGTCGGCCGCGTCGGCGGAATCGCGCAGGAGGCCGGCTTTGCTTTCCTCCATGTCCAGGGCGTGGCCGAAGGAGTAGAGTTGGGGCAGGGCGGTGAGCGTGCTCATGGGGGAGAGTTAAAGGTGAGTGGGCGTGATGGCAATCGGGCCGATCCTTCTGCGGAGCGGAACGGCTTCCCGTTCCGCCGGAGCCGAAAGCGGCTCCGCGACGAAGGGACGTTTCATGACTTTGCCGCCCACCCCTCGGGCCAGTGGGTGCCGGGAACGGGGCGCCAATAGATCTCGCGATCGATCCGGGGCGGATGGTGGCGATGGAGTTCGGTGAGCCGGACCTTGGTGCGCAGGTGATCGATGAGGTTCTCGCCGTAGAAAAACGTGTTCTCGCCGACGGCGGAGACGGCCATCACCTCGGTCGAGGTGGTCTCGAGGAGGGCGATGAGCCCGCGAATGTTGGCGAGCTCGAGTTCGATCGCGGCCTGGAGCCGCGTCTCGCACGCCGCCTTGGTCGCGGCGTCGGCGGCGGGGTCGAGCCAGCCGTAGACGTTTTCGCACCACGCGCAGACATTGCGCAGCGTGGTGGTCCAGTGCAGGTAGGCGCGCACCCGGTCGTGCAAATCAACAAAGACCGCGTGATGCGGCGTGAGCCCGCCGAGTTTTTCCACGAGGGCGCGCAGGCGCGGCAACAGTTCGCGGTCCATGTCGGCGGCCATCTTCGCGCCGCTCTCCCGGGTGATGAGATCGAAGAGCACGTCTTTGCCGAGATCGTTCAGGCCGGGGTTGTTGAACTGGAAGCAGCCATGCTGCTCGTAATACGTGCGGTCGGCGACCGGGACGGCTTCGAGGTCGGGCACGAACGGCCGGTCCCACGTGCGCTGCCAGCAGAATCCGAAAACACAATACAGCGGCACCAGCGGCTGCCAGACGAGGGCGTCCTCGAACTCGGTCCAGGCGGAGACGAGCGCGGGCGCGTGGGCCTCCCCGGCGATCCGCGCGGCGAAATCGCGCAGCACGTCATCGATGCGGCGTTCCGGGAAGAATTGCGCGGCCTGCAGCGCGGCGGGATTCGGCCAGAAGGGCGTGCGCGCGGTGTTGGCCAGCCCGCCGAGGGCGCTGAGCCGGGTGAGCCCGGTGGCGCGGGCGGCCTGCAGCTTCGCGTGCAGCAGCCGCGGAAACGGCAGCCCGAGCAGGGGCTCGTGGTTCATCACGCCCGAGGCGGAGTAGTGCAGCACGGGCTCGGTGCCCTGGGCGCGCGCCTGGGCGAGCGCGTCCTTTTCGGCGGCATCGATCGAGCTTTGAAAGATGCTGCCGGCCACGCCCATGTTCTCCGGATATTTGGGATGCGGATACGGCAGGGAGTAGCCGCGCACGAGGAGCGAAGGCGCCTCGTAGCTCACGTGCCGGTCGCAGCGCGCCTTGATGTGGTCGTGCTCGACCTTGAACGGCTCGATCCGGAGGAGGACATCGAAGCCGGGATTCAACTCGGCGGCGGCGGCACGGAGATTGTGCAGGAAACGCCCGATGCTCTGGCCGGCGGCCTCGGCGACCTTGTCGTGGTTGCGCCACTCGCGGATGAGGTAGGGGCCGCCGTTGCGGCCGACGTAGAGCGACGCGGTGTGCTCGAAGCCGGCGCCGCTGTCATTTGTCCAGAGCGACAGGTAGCTGAGATCGGGCACGGCGCGGATGAGTTTTTGCAGCGCCTCCCGGTAGTGCCGCTGCGCGATGGGATGGTCCTGCGCCATCGTGAAGCGCGGGAGCCGTGAGCGAAACGGATGATCGACGCGCGCGCCGCGCAGCGTGGGAAATTTCTGGAAGAAACGCTCCGGCATCGTGCGCGGCTCGAACATGCACACGCCGGGCTTCAATCCGTAGCGACGGCCGAGGTCGGCGAGTTTGCGCAGGTGATTGAGGTTGGCGTCGAGGTAGAGCGCCGGCCAGAGACCGCGGGTCAGCTCGGTGTCGAGGAAGTGGTTGAAGCCCGGAAGATAGGTGTAGAACTGCGAGTAGAACTCGTGCGGCACGAGGTCCTCGTGCGGGTAGTGGGCCTGGAGGCCGTTGACCTCGCAGTGCGTGAAGCCGGCCTCGGCGAGCGTGGCGACGTAGTGCTCGGGATCGAAGCCGCGCGCGGAGCGCCAGTATTGCGCGTAGCAGGCATCCCAGTGCGGCCGGTGCCAGCCGAAGGTGGCGGGCAGAAAAAGGCCGGCGGCGAGTTTCTCGCGCGTGAGATCGCCGACGCCATTTGCGAGGAGGCGCACGGCGGCGAAAAGGAAGGAGCCGTGGGTGGCGACGATCTCGCCGGTGCCGTCGTCGGCGATCCGCAGCCACATCCAGGCGTTGGAGTCGCGGGCGGCGGCGGAGGAAAGCAGGGATTTCGGCGCCAGGGCCTTCGCCCACGCACTGCCGGCGAGAGCGACGCTTACGCCGCGGTCCGGCGACGGGGCGGCGGGCGCTGTGACCGTCACCCCGGCGATTTTCGCGAGTTCAGCGGCCGCGGTGATTTCTCCCGGCGTCGCGGCGTCGGAACGAAAAACGGCTCGGATCGCTGGCAGAAAAGGGGCGGGCATGCGGTGGCGGGGAAGGGTCGCGCAACGCTCGACGCCGCTTCGGTGGAGTCAAAATGAACGTTCCTGAAAATTTCAGGCGACGCTTTGCCCGCGCCCGCTTCGCCGGTGAGGAAACGCCATTCCTCCTCCTACCGACCCAGATACTTGTCCCTCCCACGCACCAGCGCTTCCATTTTCCGATCCGCGATCGAGCGCTTCAACATCCAGAAACCGCAGTCGGGGTGGACCCAGCGGACGCGACCGGCGCCGACCTTCTTTTCCACGGCTTCGATGCGCGCGGCGACTTCGTCGGCGGTCTCGATGTGGTTCACCTTGATGTCGATCACCCCGACGCCGAGGGTGATTTTCTTGTCGATGTGCTTGAGCGCATCGAGGTCCGCCTTCGGGCGGTGAGCGAGCTCGAGCACGAGATGGTCGGTGTGCAGCGCGTTGAGGAAATCGATCAGCATCTTCCAGTTGCCCTTCTGGATCGTCTGGCCGCCGTAGTTGCCGAAGCAGAAATGCACGGCGCGCTCGACGCCCCGGTCGATCGCGTCGAGGACGAGATTCATCGATGCGGCCGCGAGCGGGCCGTCGGCGGGGTTGCCGGGGATGTTGGCTTCGTCGACTTGCACGCAGGGCGCCGGGAGACCGGGCATCTGCGCGGCGAGGACTTCGCCGAGCGCCATCGTGAGCGCGTCGAAATCGCGGTAGTGGTGATCGAGCAGCGTGCGCGCGAGCATGTAGGGGCTCGTGACCGTGAACTTGAACGCGCCGCCCGCGACCTCCCCGGCGCGCTGGCAGTCGGCGAGGAGATTGAGCGAGCCTTCGCCGAGCGCGCCCGTGACGACGCCGGCCGGCTTGCGGCGGAAGCCCATCGGGTGATGGCGGGAGAATTCATCCGTGATCGAACGGCCGACGACCGACGAGATGCCGGCCATCGGGCGGATGAAATACTCGATCATGCCGTTGGTGTCGGGGTGGTTGACGTCGAAGCGGTAAAGCTCGCCGTCGGTCGGCAGATCGATGCCGGCCTGACGTTGAATATCGAATACGACGCGCGTGGCGTCGATCACCGCCTGCTCGCTGGGGAGGGCGGCGAGCCAGTCGGGCACCGGATAGGAGCCGACGGTGGTCGTGAGGATGCGGGGCGATTTCGGGAGTTTGGCGATGGACATGGGGGAGAAATGTGAGCGGGCAGTCGGCCTGCGCGAGGGGATTCGCGCCGCGGCAGAGAAAGCCGGACCACGATACGGCAAGCCCGCGCGGGCGGCTTGGCACCTTGGGTCATCGCCCTTGGCAAATCGGGCAAACCCCTGCGCCATCCGCCGCGGACAACCGCGAGGCACCCGGCAGACCTGCAGTGTAACCTAATAGGTTACATTGTGCCTGCGGCTGCCGGGGGAAAGGGGCCAGAGTGTAACCTAATAGGTTACACTGTGACTGGGCTACGAGGGGAACCGGGGCGGAGTGTACCCTATTAGGTTACAATGGAGAAATCGCTTGGGCGGGGAGGGAGGGGGGGCTGGCGGCG
>Ga0163144_10001881_pt1 | contig 49130 bp, 36 predicted proteins | sample OliLak19BULKMAT1_FD_123175 | JGI IMG/M metagenome (GOLD analysis project Ga0163144, IMG submission 123175) | Freshwater microbial mat bacterial communities from Lake Vanda, McMurdo Dry Valleys, Antarctica - Oligotrophic Lake LV.19.BULKMAT1 | ecosystem: Environmental > Aquatic > Freshwater >... | reverse complement strand
TGCTCGGGCGCCGTCGACAACTCGCCCATCGACTGCCTGACGGCGTCTGCCGGCATCACCGAAAATCCCGCCGTGCTGTGCTCGCCCAACGGGGCGTTTAAGGCCATCACTCGCGAGGACATCCATTCTTCCTGGAACCTGCCCTACCCGATGCGCTTTCCCCATCCGTATCCGTTCCGATATCCGTTCCCGGACGTGAACCGCGACCCGAGCCAGGCGCCGCCGTCCAACACGCCGAGCGCGGCCACGCTCTTCGCGGGCCAGTAACCCTCCGGCACCAGACGGCTACACGCCGTCCATGGGAGCGGCGGAAAAGTTGAGTTAGAATCGGGCATTCCTTATGCCCGTCTTTCGCTCCGCCGCGCCGTGCGTCCTGCTGCTCCTCGCCGCGCTCGCGGCCGCGCGGCCGGCGGCGGCCGGGGAGATCGCGGCGGTCCTGAGCTCCAAGGCGGGGCCGTATGATGCCGCGTACAAGGCCTTCGCCGCCGCGCTCGGCCGCGAGGTCCCCGTGGTCACCCTTCCCAGGCGCCTGCCGGACGACGGGACCCGCGTCATCGTGGCGTTCGGCGGCGAAGCCGCGCTTCAGGCGTATCCCAAGGGGACGATCGTGATCGCCTGCCTGGCGCCGGGCCTCGCGGACTGGCAGCCGCGCGTGCGGGATTTCGCGATCGTGACGATGAGGCCGGCGCCCGAACGGCTGCTGTCCGAGCTCAAGCGCCTTCAGCCGGGCCTCTCAAAGCTCGGGGTCCTGATGCAAGGCGCGGCGGCGAAGCTCTATATCGAGGGGCTCGAGCGCGCGGGCGCCATAGCGGGCGTGAAGATCCTTTCTCCCCCCGCGGACGGCAAGAACGGCGTGCCCGGCGCACTGCGCGCCTTGAGCGCCGCGGGGGCCGACGCCGTCTGGCTCTCCCCGAATCCCAACCTCGTGACCCCCGAGAACTTCCAGACGATCACGCAGTTCTCCTGGGATCACGACGTTCCATTCTACGCGCCGACCCGGGGCCTCGCGGTCGCGGGTGCCGCGGCCTCCGTGTTCGTCGCGCATGAGGAGCAGGGGCGCGCCGCGGCGGACGTGGCGCGGCGGGCGCTCGCCGGAGAGGCCGTACCCCATCTCGTACATCCGGCCGGTACGCGCATCGCCGTCAATCGCGCCTCCGCCGCGAAAGCGGGGCTCAAGATCGTAATCGAGACTCTCGGAGCCGGCGTCGAGGCGCTCCCATGAAGCTTCAGACCAAATTCCTGGGGATTCTGCTTCCGGCGGGCGCGCTCGCCGCGGCGCTGATGCTCTTTCTTATCCAACGCTCCGTCCACTCGGTCGTGATCGGAGGTCTGGAGCGCGGCGCGAGCTCGCTCGCGCTCACGTCGACGCGGCAGCTGGCGAAAGGCATAGTCTCGAAACGGGAGCTCGACCTGCTGCCCGCGCTGCAGCATCTCCAGCTCGAGGAAGGGGCGCTGTACGCGGAGGTCCTCGACCCCCAAGGGAAAGTTCTCGCGCACACGACGGTCACGGAGAAGGGCAAGGTCGAGGACGACGAGTTCACGAAGGCGGCCTTGAGCTCGGAAGAGCCGATGACCGCCAAAGGCCGGATCGGAGCGGAGCCCGTGCTGCTGCTCGCGATTCCCATCTGGCCGATGGAAGCCTCTTCCGGCGAGGATTTCCTGCTGCGCGGCGCCCGGCCGCCCAGACGCTGGAAAAGGCTCGGCACGCTCAAGCTCGCCATTCCGCTGCGCGCCGCCCAGGAGACCGAAACCCGCATCCTGCGCGAAATCTCGATGATCGTGCTGCTCACGGGCGCCGTCGCCCTCGGGCTCGTCGTGATGCTTCTGCGCGGCATGCTGGCGCCCATCCAACAGCTGATGTCGGGCATCGCACGCATCGGCCGCGGCCAATTCGACGTGAAGGTGCCCGTGCTGTCCCACGACGAGCTCGGCGAGCTCGCCGAGACCTTCAACATCATGAGCGCGGAGCTCTCGCGCACGACGGTTTCGAAGGAATACGTCGAGGGCGTGCTCGAGAACATGAACGACATGCTCGTGGTGACCGATACCGAAGGGCGCATCCAGACGCTCAACCGCGCGGCCGTCGAGACGTTCGGCGGCGGGGACGCGCTCGGACGATCCATCACCGCGCTGTTCGAGGAGCCGCCTTCGAACCCCGCGGTCCGCGACGCCGAGGTCGTCATACGCACCCGGAACGGCGGACGCATCCCGGCGCTGTTCTCGTCCTCGATCCTGCGCGACCGCGACGGCCGCGTGATCGGCTACATCGGGGTGGCGAAGGACATCACCGCGCGCAAGCGCAACGAGGAGGCGCTGCTCGCGGCGAAGCTCTCGGCCGAGGCTTCGAGTCGGGAGCTCGAGACGTTCAGCTACTCCGTGGCGCACGACCTGCGCGCCCCGCTTCGCGCGATCGACGGCTTCAGCCAGCTTCTGCTGTCGGATTACTCCGATAAGCTCGACGCGTCGGGCAGGGGCCATCTCGAACGGGTCCGCGCCGCGAGCGGCCGCATGGGGATATTGATCACCGACCTGCTCAACCTCGCGAAGATCTCGCGCAGCGTCCTTCTCCACGAGACAGTGGACCTCTCCGCCCTCGCGGCCGCGATCGGCGAGGAGCTCCACAAGGCCTCGCCGGGCCGGCGCGTGGAGCTCATCGTCGCGCCGGGACTGAAGGCGTTGGGCGATCCGAACCTGATGCGGGTCGCGCTGGGCAACCTCCTTGAGAACGCATGGAAGTACACGAGCAAGCACCCGGCCGCCCGTGTCGAGTTCGGGGCTCGGGATGAGAGCGGAAGAACCGTGTATTTCGTGCGCGATGACGGCGCGGGCTTCGACATGGCCCTGGCGGCGCGCTTATTCCAGCCGTTCACGCGCTTTCACGCGGCCTCCGACTTCGAGGGCACGGGCATCGGCCTCGCCACCGTCTCGCGCATCGTCTCCCGGCACGGCGGGCGCATCTGGGCCGAGAGCGCCGTCGAGCGAGGCTCCGTCCTCTATTTCACGCTGTGGGAGGGAACCGACTGAAGCCCGCTCAGGGCCGCGCGAAGAACAGCCAGTCCGTCTGGACCTCGCCGACGAGCTTATTGTCGAACGTCACGGGCTCGACGCGGACCTCGCGGAAGGCGCCCCGCAAGGCGTCGGCGAATGGCGAGCTCTCGGCGTAGGACCAGACGCCCAGCACGCCGCCCGGCTTCAGGTGGCGCTTCGCGCGCTCCAGTCCTTCGGCGGTGTAGAAGAAGCCGTTGGCGGCCGTCAGGCGCTCGTCGGGAGAATGATCGACGTCGATGAGGATGAGGTCGTGCAGGCGCGACGGCGGCTGCGACAAGCGGAGGTAGACGTCGCCGCGCGTCACGCGCAGGCGCGGGTTCGCCTTGAGCTCCGCGGCCAGAGGAATGAGGCCGGCGTCCAGCCAGCCGATCACCTGCGGCAGGAACTCCACGACCTCCACGCTCGCGACGCGCGGCGACAAGAGCGCCTCGCGCGCGGTATAGCCCAGGCCGAGGCCGCCGACGAGCACGTCCAGCGCCTCGCCCTCGCGCAGTTCCAAGGCGACGCTCGAGAGCGCGCGCTCCGACGCGGTGTTGTAGCTGCTCATCAGGAACTCGTGGTTGAGGGACACCTCCGTCACGATCACGCCCGGCTGGGCGAGGAGCTCGCGGCGGCGGAGGCAGAGAGGGCCGAGCGGGGTGTCCTCGTAGGCGAGGATCTTAAAGTTGAGCGCGCTCATCGCGCGAGGAGGCGCAAGATCTCGGCGACGCTCCAAGCCTGCGAGCGCGTCCCGCCCGCAGCCTGCGCGGGGCCCGCGTTCTTGAAAACGGGAGCCAGGCCCGCAGGATCGTCGAGCGAGAAAGCCTGCAAGGCGGGATCGTTCGCTCCCCCGTCGTAGACCTCGGGGAGCGAGCCGACGGGGCCGCCCGCGAGCGCCTCCACGAGAGGCGTGATCAGCGCGCGCGTCTCGGCGCTGGTCCGGGCCTCATCCCAGCCCATGTCGCGCCGCACCTGCGCCAAGGCCTCGGCGTACGCGCCCATCAGCCAAGGCCAGACCGTCCCTTGGTGGTACGCCTGGTCCTTCTCGAGGGGAGGCTTCGAGGTATCGTAGCGCTCCCGGTAGCCGCTGTCGCGAGAGGACAAGGTCCGCGGCCCTTTGCGCGTCAGAAGGTCCCGCGTCGCCGCGAGCACCACGGCGCGGCGCCGCTCGGGCGTCAGAAGGTCGCCGCCTCGGCTGACCGCGAACAGTATATTGGGCCGGATCGCGTCGCCGTGAGGATCGCCTTCGACGACGTCGCGCAGCGCCCCGCCCGTCTCGCCCCAGGCGCGGCGGTTGTCCTCGGTCGTGAACCAGAACTTATCGTTGAAGGACGTCTTCACCTTATCGGCGAGCGCGTTGCGCGCGGCCGCCGCGCCCGCGTCGCCGGCGCGCGCCTCGAGCGCGGCGAGGAAGCGAAGGTTCGCGTACCAGAGCGCGTTGATCTCGACCGTCTTGCCGCCGCGCGGCGTGACCGGCATGTCCCGGCCCTCGGGGTCGGCGTCCATCCAGGTCGCCTGCGCGGGAGTGGACACGAGGCCGTCGGCGTCCATCGCGATGCGGTTCATGCGGCCGAAGCGCTCGTAGCCCGTGCCTTTCTCGTAGCCCGCCATGATCCGTCGCGCGACCGGGGCCATCTCGTCGGCGAAGGCCCAGTCGCCTGAAGCCTCGGCGTAAGACTTGAGCGCCTGGACGTACCACATGGGAGCGTCGGCCGTGTTGTACTCCGAATGCTCGCCGTTGATGCGATTGGGGATCAGGCCATCCTTCTCGAAGGCGGCGAACCGGCGCAAGACGGCTTTCGCGTCGTCAAAACGTCCTGTCGACAGCAGCAGGCCGGGCAGCGAGATGAAGGTATCCCTCCCCCATTCCTCGAGGAACCAGTCCATGCTCGCGGCCCAGATCTGCACCGACTTGCCGTCGCGCTTGACGAAGGCGTCCGCCGCGGCGCCGAACGCCTCGCGGACCGCGCCCGCCGCGCTCCAGACGTCGCCGTCCTTGATCGCCTTGAGCGCCCGCAACTGCGGCCGGGAATCGTGTCGCGCGCGCGCCGCGTAATCGGCGTCCTCAGGCAGCGGAATGCGGTAGCGCCACCTCGAGACGCCGCCGTGCATCTCCTTGACCCCGAACGGATCGCGCCACTCGTCGCCGAGGGTGTAGGCCAGGAACTTGGCGGCGACGCCGGAGGACGGCTCGGCGCGCGCGGCGAAATAGCGGCCCATAAAGTCCGGGCTGCGCGCGTCGTCGTGGGAGCTGATCTTCTTCCAGTCGCCGCCGACCGTGATGAAGCCCAGCCGCCGGGCGTCCGCGTCCTTGCCCTCGAAGGCCTCGGCGAGCGGGAACGCGCCGCGCGCGTCGAGGACGCGGCTCAGGGCCGCGACGTACTCGTCGCCGGGCTCGTCGCCGCTCGCGAGCTGGCCGTTGCCGAACTTATAGGCGAAATGAAGCGCGTCGGCCCGGGCGCCGTCGAAGCCGAATGCGAGCCAATAACGATACGGGTCCAGCGCTGCCGCGTAGCCGCTCTCACGCAGCCGGGACCAGCGCCACAGCGCCAGATCCTTCCAGTCCTCGTGAACGTAGGCATTCACGATGCCCGGATTGCGCGAGCGCAGGTCCGCGAACAGCTCGGGCCGCTTCCACGCATCGACGCCGTTTTTGGCCCGGAACATCGGGATGTCGAAAAGGACCTTGCCGCCCGCGGCGTGCACCTCGCCGACGGCGGCCTTGAACTGGCCGTGCGCCAGCCATTGCGACCAGCGCCGAACCGCGACATGTTGGGCGAAGCCCGGTTCGTTCCTCGCCGCGCGCTGTTCTTCAGCGGTCCAATCGAGCGCGGGCTTGCCGATCAAGGAGGACAGGGCCATGAACTCGGAGTACTCATCGAGCCAGCCGGCGGACCGGGCCACGAACTCGGCGAACGCCTCCGCGCGCGGCCCGCGCGTCTTCTGGAAGGCGGCGTACGCGGCGCGCGCGACAGCGCCTTCACGCGCGCGCAGCGCCGCATAATCCACGCTCTGGGACGGCGCGCTCAGGCGCGCGAGGAGAGCGGGGTCGGCCCGGACCTCGTCGACGGCCGTCCAGTCGATCTGATCCTCGTTGAGCGCGTACAGGCTGACGGGAGCGTAGGGGCTCTCGTCGAGCGTCGCGAAATGGGGCAGCAGCAGGACGGCGTCCACGCCTTGCCCCTTGAGCTCGTCCCGATAATAGGCGCCGAGATCCGAGTACTTCCCTACTCCCGCGTCAGCGTTTTTTTTTTGCGAGCGCAGGGAGTAGAGCGGCACGGTGACCGCGGTCCGCGTCGCGGAGGCGTCCTTCCACCAGGCGGAGGCGCTTGCGGGGCGCGCCGCGCCGTCCGCGAGCGACACGGAGGCCCCGTGGAAGGGCGAGAGCGCCAGAAGGCCGCTGAGGACCGAGCCCATCGCCCGGCTCGCGAGGCCGGACGCCAGCGAGGCGGGCGCCGTCGGCGCCGCCAGGCGCGCGCGCGCCTCGTCGGCCAGCGCCTTGGCCTCGCGGACGATCGCCTCGGGGTCGTGCAGCCGCCCGCGCAGCGCGTCCATCGCGGCGTCGTTCGAGTCGAATAGGCCCGCGCCGACCTCGTGCTCGCCGTAGGCCGGCATCGCGGTGACGGAACGCTTGACCAAGGCCGTCAGGTACGGAAACCAGCCCTCGGGAAGCTCGTGCCCCGCCGCCTTCATGCCGTCGGCCAGGACGCCCGCCAGCGCCGCGAGCTTGGCCGCCGTGCGCTCGGCCGCCGCCGCGGTCCCCAGGACCTTCGCCGGCGACGGCGGCGCGCCCAGCACGGCCTCGGCCGCGGCCGACGCGGCCGCCGCGAGCATCTCGCCGGGCCGCAGGTCGTCGACGAGGTCGGTCCACGTGACGCGCGGCGACTCCGGCGTGCCGCGCGACGAGTAAAACTGCAGGCCGTCACGGCTGGCCGCAGCGACGACCACCGCGAGAGCGGAGTCTCCGGGAGCCGCGACGGTGCCCCGCGTCGGGCCCGCGTTGCCGGCGCCCACGACGACGCCGACGCCCGACGCGACGAGACGGTCGATCAGCATCGAGAGCGGAGTGCGGCGCGAAACGGGGGCGGCCAAAGTCAGCGCGATCGTGACCGGCCCCTTGCCCTTCGCGGCCTCCGCAATGCGCTCGAGCGCGGCCATCACGCGTACCTCGGAGACCCCGCCGGCGGCCCGCACGCGCACGAGGGAGAGATTCGCGTCGTGCAGCGCGCCGGGAACCGCGTCGCCGACCTCGACGGTCAGGCCGCCGCTCTCGGCGGCGGCGTTCGACAGCGGATAATAGGGAAGCGAGCGGCGCACCGTCCAGCCGCGGTGCTCGAGGGCGATCGTCAAGGCGTAGAGCTTGTGCTCCGGCACGGACATCCACAAGCCGCGCGAGACAGGCAGGCTACCTTTGACCAAGGTCTCGAAACGCGCCAGCGTCGCGGCGTCGAGCGAGCCCTCGCTCGCCGGCGGGACCACGAAGAGGTCGATCGAGCCCATCGCCTCGTCCACGCCCATGACGCCCGCGCCGGACGCGTCCATCGGGGAGGTCGGCGCGTCGAGCGGCACGCCCGCGGCGCGCGCGAGCAGCTGGACGAGCTCGCTCAGCGCGCCGGGCCGGATGACGGCGTCCCGGTTCTTGACGACGAAGTCCGTGATGATGGGCTTGAGCGGGTCGGCGCGCAGGCGCGCGACGAACGCCTTGCTGCGGACGGCGACGGGGAAGATTTTCGCGATCGTGCGCGTCAGCGCGAGGTTCTCGGGGCCGGCCGCGTCAAGGAGGTCCGTGACCACGCGGTCGCTGAGCGTCTCAGGAGCGGCGTCGGCGAGGTTGGACAGCGAAGCGGAGGCGAGATGACGGATGTTCCCCCGCTCGCCACGGTCGCGCACGCGCGCCGACAGGCCTTCGGCCTCGGCGGCCGTCGCGTAGGCGCCCGTCTGCCCGAGGAGCCAGGTCGCCGAGAAGCGCGCGCGCTTATCCGCGTTGCCGAGCTCCTTCACCGCGCGAGCGATCGCCGAGCGGTCGCCGCGGCGGGTCAGCGCGTAGGCCGCGTACACGCCGATGTCCCACGATTCGTTCGCGGCGGCCCGGCTGAGCAGCGCGTCCACGGTGTGCGTAGGGATCTCGGCGAGCGCCAGGAAGGCCATCTGCCGCACGCGCCCGTCGGAATCGTTGAGCCCGATCTCGGCCAGGGCGGCGGCCGACGCGGGCGATTTCATGTTCATGAGCGCCGCGGCGGCCCGCATGCGGATGAGCCACACGGGGTCCTTCAGCGCCTCGAGCAGCGCGGGAACCTCGGCTTCGCGGGCGGCGATGAAGCGCTTCGCGACCTCGGCCTGCACGGCGTTGCCGGCGGCGGACCGGCCGTTCGGCTCCTCAGAGGGCTCCTCGGAGTCGGAAGGCGCGTCACCGTCCTGGCGGGCCTGCGCCTCGCTCTTAGCGAGCTCGGCCTCGCGGAACGCGCGGTCCTCCGCGTCCTGCACGGCCTTCAACCGCTCGAGCCAGCCCCACGCCTCGGGCGACGCGACGGGCGTCGAGCCCGTCACGCGGCGCCACAAGTTGCGTACGCCGGCGCCCAGCGCGCGGGTGCCCGAGGCGCCGACGAGCGAAACGGCGGCCCAAGCGTCCACGAAGCCCGCTCCTTGGAACCACAGCGGGACGCCCATGTCCTTCGAGGTCCGCATGAGGACGGCCTTCACCGCGAACGACATATTGTCCGCGACGAACGGTGTTATAGCGCCCGCCGAGCGCATCGCGAGCTTCACGAGCAGAGCGACGCCCGCCAACGAGGGGTTCGACATCGAGGTGCCGGACATCCCGGTGTGCTTGCCGTCGTCCAGGTCCGACGCCGACCGCTGGGAATCCTTCGATTTCGCGGAGTAGATGCCGTCCTTATACACGTTGCTCGAGCCGGGCGCGGTTGTGACGTCCCCGCCCAGCGCCGTGATCTCGGGCTTGAAGCGGAAGCGCTTGATCGCGTAGCGGCGGTCGATGTCCGGGCCCACGGAGCTGTAGAACGAAATCTCGGGGACGCCGTCGTCCTTGCTCTTGGCGGCCGCCGCGACCGCGATGACCTCGACGCCGGCCGCGGGCTGGCTCAAGGTGCGGTCGAACGGGCCGGAGTTTCCGGCGCTGGCGGTCACGATCGGGTACTCGCCGGCCGTGTTCTTCTGCTTCGTGAGCTGGGAGAAGAAGTCGGCCAGGTTGTCGGCCGAGGTGCCGCGGCTGCCGAGGCTCAGGCTGATGACGTCGACGCCTTTCTTCTGCGCGATCGCGGCCGAGCCCATGATCTCGCCGTCGGACGCGCCGGGCTGGTCGCGAGAGAAGACCTTGGCCATCGTCCCCTTCGCGTCCTTGGCCATGCCGAGGAAGCCCTCGTTGCCCGAGATCGAGATGCCGGCGACGTGCGTGCCGTGGCCGATCCAGTCCTCGGTGCCCTCGTCGACCATGTCGACGACGTCGAGGCGGCCGCCGAAGTCGGCGTGCGTCTGGTCCGCCCCGGTGTCGATCCACAGAATCGAGCCGGCTGCGCCGGTGATGCCGAGCTTCCAGACCGGCTTGACTCCCTGGAGGTCCGCCGAATCGTTCAGATGCGTCTCGAAATTTGACTGCGAGCCGAGAACCTCGGCGTTCGCGCTCACGTACTTGCGGATCGCGGTCGCGTTGCGGCGCGGCACTGTCACATATATCTCCTGGCGGCCGACGTCCGCGCCGAACACGTGGCGGACCGTGACCTCCATGTTGTCGAACAGCTCGAGCTGGCCGCCGAAGCCAGCGTCCTCGAGCGACTTGCGCGCGGTGGCGCGCCCTTCCTCGGTGAACGAGGCGTTGGGCACGGAACCGGTAATCCGGCCTCCTTGGATCGGCCGCAGCCACAGGCCGACGCGCGCCTCCACCTTTCTCAGGATCAGCAGGTGGCCGCCGTCCTCGAGGTCCACGCGCGTGACCTTGAACTGGCCGCCGTCGGCGGACTCCCAGTAGCGCAGCAGCTTTTCCCACGACACGACGCCCGCGTCGTCGGGGCCGAAGGACAGGAACGCGAAGCCTCGGTCGCGCAGGCCGCCGTACAGCCCGTCCATCAAGCCCGTGACGCCGACGCCTTTGAGACGCTGCGAGGCGACCCTCCGCCAGAGCTTGCGAACCTCGCCTTCGAAGGCCTGCATCGCGCGGCGCGAGCCGTTCTCGCGCAGGCGCTCGGCGCGGCCGACCAGGTCGTTCCACGCGGTGAACTCCGTGGTCCCCTTGAAGGAGTCGCCGCGGACCACGAGCCTTGTGGCGAGCACGTAGAGGCTATCGAGCTGCTTGAGGACCTCCTGCAGCCGCAGGTTCTCCATCGTCTTCGGCGCGGGCAACGCGAGCGTCGCGCGGCCGAGCACGATCGCGCGATAGCGGGCGGCGCCGCTCTGAGCCAAGACCTTTTGCGGCTCGTCGTTATTGAGGGAGGTCACGCGCGCCGCGCCGTCGGACAGGCCAGCGTACAGCTTCGGGTCCTCAAGCTCCTTCGTGTCGGGGTTCAGCACGAGCACGTCGTAAGGACGCGAAAGGCGGAGGGACGTCTGGGTCTGGGTCAGGGCGCGCTGCAGGCCGGAGACCTTGATCTGCTTGAGGGCGCCGGCGCCCTTGAACTCGACGGCGCGGGCCTTCGCCTCGGACACGAACGCCGAGAGCAGGCCGACGAACGCGCCGCGCGGGGGGCCGCGGGGGGCGGAAGCCTTCAAGTGGGTCAGCTCATGCAGCAGGACCTGACGCAGGAGCCACGGCGTCGCGGCGAGCTCGGGGCGGACCCAGATCATGCCGCGTGACGCAAAAGCAAAAGTAAAATCTTTATAGCGATTGTCGGGACGATACGGCTTGATTAAGGCGGCCGCGTTGCCGTCCAGACGTCCTTCCAACACTTCGGCGCGAAGGAAAGCCCTGAGTTCGACATCGGTGACTTTGCTTCCGCGAACGATCGCGCCAACGAATGAAACGGCGTCGACCAGCGCATTAACGACGAACAAGCCGGTGAGAATCATCGCGCCGGCGGCGGCGACGGTCAAAACGGTTGAACCTAGAGCCGGCGAAGCCGCCTGGGCGGCATTAAAGGCGTTCGCACCCCAGCGCGCGAGTTCGACGGCGCCCCATGCAAGGCCAGACACGCCCGCAAGAACGAGCGGAAAGCCCAGCCCGCGCTTCTCGCCTTCGGGCTTGGTCGGAGGCGCAGGTTCATTAATGTTTACGGGCGCGCCATTCTCGCGGCGCGACAGCGGTGCAAAAGCGGTTCGTGAGATCGAAGCATCTACGCCGGCCCCCATATCCGCGCCCAATTCGTTGCCGTTCAAAAGCCGTTCGCCGGTTATGCGCTGGGCAAAGTCCTCGGCTGCGGCGGCTCCGTAGGATTCGCCGGGGGCCGTGGGTTTAACGGCTTCGAGGGCGGAGGGAACGGCGGCATTCAACGGCAGATTGGGTTTCGCCGCGGCGGAAAGGGGGTTTACAACGGCGACGTTGGCGGCCGCCGCGACGGCGGCGGCCCGCGCCGTCACGGGAAGGGCCGCGGTGAGGGACGGCGCGGCGAGAGTCGGCGTAAGGATCGGGGCAAGAGCGATTGAAGGCGTTAACGGCGTCAACGGATTAACGAATTGAGCACCCAACCCGGCGCCGAGCCCCGCGGGGACCATGCCCAACTGCGGGACCACCGATACCGACGAAGCACGGCCGGCGGATTGCTGCGCGAAGGCCGACGTGACCCCAGGGCCCCATGACGCGAGCACCAGCGCGCCGCTAACCGCGGCGGTGATGAAGGCGCGTCTCGACTGGAAATTCGGAGTATTCATCACTGAAGAAAGATCATGTCCGACTGCGGCGCTTCCACCGGCTTCGGATCAAGAGGACGGCGCTTCGGCTCCGCCGTGTTTTTGCGAGGCTTCGCCTCGCGTTTTTCGCTTCGCGGCTCGTCGAATCTTTTCGCGTCGTCCACCACGCCCGGCACGCGCTTCTTATAAATAATCGCCGGCCCGCGCCCGATTTCGTACGGCAGCGCCACGCCCAACTGCGCGATCCAGCTCCGATACTGCAGCTGTCCGAGAGCCTTCACCTCGGCGTTAAAGAACGCGCTCCACTTCGGACGCGCGTATTGCACGCCCGCGATCCAGCGCCCCTGGCTCTGCTCGGGACGGTCGCTGCCTTCTCCGACGACATCGGCTCCTAAAAACGATTGGGCTTTGAGCGTCAGCTTCGAACGGACCGAGCCGGTCGCGTAGTTGTAGCCAAAGCCGGCGAAAGGCGTCCAGGCGTCGTAGGTCTTGTGGGCGACGGCGGTCAGTCCGAAGCTATTCAAGCTCCAGTCGATCTCACCCCTCAATTCGCTGTCGATTCTGAGCCCCGCCTCGTTCACGACGGAAATTCCTTTCAGGCGCGTGCGGCCTTGGACGTGGTTGTAGTGCGCGCCGACGGCGACCTTGGGAAGTTCCTCGTCCCAGAGGTCGAAGTGCTGGCGGATGCCGGCGCCGATGGAGTTCGTCTGGACTTGGGCGGTCATGGTCGGCGAAATCCGGTAACCGGGAGGCGTGGTCGCGTTGGCGAAGCGGAGATACGCGTCCCCCCTCCACGGCAGGCCCATGCGCAAATGAAGGGCCAGGTTCGGGAAGAGAACCTGGTTCGGGAAGATCGAGGCGCCGCCTTGCTCTTCAAGCGCTTGGTTATCCAATGTCGGGAACACTTTTTTATTGAACGGAATGCGGCCGATACCGAGCGAAAGATCCGGCTGAAGCGCCCAACCCTTCACTTCGCGAGGAGGATCAAACGTCGAGCCCGCGTTGAAGGCCAATCCCTGCGCCATTTCATGACTCAGCCACTGAGTCATTTTTCTAAAGTCGTTGGAAAGACTCGGATTGGCGGCCCTAGCAGGGACCGCCGCCGCCAAGAAAACCGTAGCCGCCATCGCGGCTAATCCCAATCTCAATGCTTGATGACGGATCGCGAACGGCTGCGATCGGTGGACCAATGATAGGCCTGGAAGCCGGGCTTGAACGTGAGAGTCGTTTTAAGACGATTCTCGGCCGGCAGCTTGGCGCGTATACCGTGTTTGCGGCCGTTCGGGGGGACGTTTTTCTTCATAGGAACCTCATGACTGGATGGTAGCAGTCACCCCCATGCCCGGCATGGGCCCGAGGTCCCACCCCCCGGACGACAAAGGGCCCACTATTAGGAGATTCCGTTAATGACTAAAAGCCTGGCACTTTTTTCCGCTTGGGCAAAAAAAGGGCGGCGGATCCTTTCGGATCCGCCGCCATACGCCCCCCTTATTTAGGGGTTCTCGTAAACCTTGAGCTTTCCGTCCTTCTGCGTGAGCCCCACGCGCGTATTGTTGAACATCTTGAACACCGCGACCTTGTCGCCGGGGACGAGCTCGGAGGGGATCAGGAACACGTGGATCTCGCCGTTGGCCTCGGTCAGGATGAAGGTGAAGGTCTTGGCCGTCTTGTCAACGCGGCCCGCCTTGATGTCGTCGGTGTAGAACACCTTGTAGCCCTGGCCCGAGACGGTCACGGCGGCGCCCGTGGCGCCGACGCCCTCGAGCATCTTCTTGAGCGTGATGCGGACCATGTCGTCCTCGTTGGCCTTGTTTTCGAGGATGATCTCGCTCTTCATCTGGTTGATGACGTTCGGGGAGAGGCGGAGCGTATACTTATTAGCGCCGGAGGCGACCGTCTCCTCCTTGTCAAGCAGGCCCTTCACGTTGAAGAACAGGGGCTCAGAGCCGTCCACGAGGATGGACACGTAGGCGTTCTGCTGCCGGTCGAAGGCGCCGCTGACCCAGACGTCCTTGCCGCCGAGGCTGTACTTCAGGGGGCCTTTGAGCTGCTTATTAAGGAGCGTCGCGAGGTCGATGTCGCCGACCTGAGCGCCGGTGCCGAGAGAGGGCTCGACGCCGAGCTGGGCGAGGACGGCGAGGCTAAACCAGTTCATCGAGGGCAGGAGCTGGGCGGTGGGCCGCTGCACGGTCCACTTCAGGGGAGCGGGCATGGCGAAGGCCGCGTTCACGAAGGCTTTGTCAGCGCCGGCGGCGAGAGATTCCGAGCCGGCGAGCGCGACGGACGGCGAAACCGCGAGCGTCAAAGCCAGAATCAAGTTCACGCGAGTCATGAATCCTCCACATCCGTTCCGGTGTCAGGCATTAAATGCTGCGTATAGGCCTATCAACCGGTGCGGGATTCTAAAACATGGTCTGATTGAATGCAAGCGTAAACACGAGCGGAGTCGATTAAAAAAAGACCCCCCTCTTTTAAGCTTCGTAAGGATGGGCCGGATCTCCGCGCAGCGGCGACGGCAGAGGGACGAAGTTCACTTTCCCCCGAAACTCGCGCGTGTTCAGACCGGCCGGGATGTCCGAGCCTCGCCTCTCTTCTTCCACAAGGACGAATACGCGGTACCCGCGGGCCAGCAATCCCCTCACGAGCGCGGCGTCCGGCGCGTCCGGGTACGAAGGCGTGCCCGAGTAGTACATCGCCTGGGGCGACTTGGAGTCGGCGACGTTCAGGAGCACCTTGGGACCGGGGACGCCGCGGAGGAGGAGCATCGTACGGCGGAAGGACGGATAGTCGTAGACATGATTCCAAGGGGCACTGGAGTAATCGGCGCGGAAACGCTCAACGGCGACGAGGCTCGCCTGGACGCCAGCGGCGAGCATGACCGCGATCACGGCCAAGCGACGGCCGCCGGCGCGGGCGGCCCACAGCGAAGCGGCGGCGAAGCCCGCTAGGAGGCAGGCCGCGGGAACGGCGACGGCCGTGTACGAATACAGCTTGGTCTCGATCAAGGAGAAGAAGGCGTAGGGGAGCAGGAGCCAGGTCAACGCCGACGCGAGGCCGGCGTCCTTGCGGCGGAACGACTCCCGGAGGGCGTACATCAGGATCGCGGCCGAGAACGCCCAGGCCAGGGCGGCGTTCCCGCCGTACTGGACCGGGAGAATCTTAGCGTACCACCACCACGGATGCGCGTGGCCGTCGAGAGCCCAGACAAGGTGGCGGACGTGGAGCATGGACTCGTGCTTCCAGAGATCGGGCCATTGGGAGAGCGCGTATAACGGCCACGGCAGGGCGGCGGCGAGGAACGCGCCAAAAGCGGGGAGCAGGAGGCGGACACTCCCTCGGTTCCCCCGCAGCGACCACATCAGAGGGAGGGCGGCGGCGAGGCCTAATAGGGCGACCGCGGAGAGGCACAGCGTACCGAGACCGAGGGAAATACCGGCGGCGGCCGCGAATAGACGGCTGTTCTTACGGGCGGCGACGGCGAAGAGATAGACCGTCAGCGTGATGAAAAAGACGTTGACCACATGCGGACCATCGTCGGGGATTCGGCCGGAGACCAAGCGGATCATGAGGGGATTCAACGCGTATGCCGCCGCGGCGAGAATACCGGCGACACGGTTCGCGGCTTGGGACAGCTCGATCGATAAGAAAAAGATCAACAGAATGGTGACTGTATCGAGGACGACGGACGGCAAACGGATTGTGTATTCCTGTTCGCCGAAAACGGCGATCGACGCGGACATCAACCATAACGGCAGGATGGGTTTGTGGAGCCAAACGCCGGCCTTGGTCCACTCGCGGTCGTCGGCAGGCAAAACCTTATCTTCATATAACGTCGGCTTTAACGGATGCGCGGTTAAATTTTTGGCCACCAAAGCGTGGTACGCTTCATCCCATTGGCTGAGATATTGATGGTTCGCGGCGCCCCAGCGCAGCGCGAAGCCGCAGACCACGACGATGATGAGCGCGGCGGTTGTGGACCGCCTAGCGGCGGTCATTTACTGGCCGTAAGCTAAACGCAGCGCCAGATATTCCGGTAATCCCGCCGCGCGAATTTTTTCCTGCACCACGCCGACGTCGTAAGGCACCCGGAAGATCCTAAACGTGCCCTTATCCGAGTCATAAACTCCGCACGAAGCCCGGTTGTCTTGGTCACGAGGCTGGCCTACCGAACCTGGATTGAGAGCGACCGGTCCCATGACGCCGTCGGCCGCGCGCGGCAAGGGCTCTTCTTTATCTTCCATAAACCGGAAGTCGACCTTGTCGGGCTCCCCCTCCGCGTACCGGAACAGCAGAGGCATGTGGCTGTGGCCTACGAACAGCGGCCACTTGTTCACGAGGGGCACGTTGTCGCGGAACTGCAGCGGGCTCATGAGGTACTCCTCGGGCGGGTTGCGGGGCGTGCCGTGCGCGAGCGTGAAATGAGGGGTCTCGAGACGGGCGGTCAGGCCCTCGAGGTAGGCGCGGTTCGTTTCCGAGAGGTTCGTGCGCGTCCAGACGACGGCCGCGCGGGCGTACTGGTTGAACCACTCGAGCTCAATCCGGTCGAGCACGGCCAGATCGTGGTTGCCGCAGATGATCGAGAGGTTCTTGAGGCCGCGGATGCGGTCGAGGCAGGCGTCGGGATCGGGACCGTAGCCCACGAGGTCGCCGCAGCAGATCCAGCCGCCGACCCCGAGGTCCTCGAGGTAGTCGAGCACGGCGGCGAGCGCCTCGTAATTGGAATGGACGTCGGAGAAGACCCCGTAGAGCACAGGCCTCGTTATACCAGACCCCGGCCCCCCACGCAAGGGCGGCGGTTACGCTTCGGAGGGACCGGGCTCGGGCAGGGCGAACGGGCCCTGCTGTGCCACCACGTGGCTCGTCGCCTCGCGCTCCGTGCCGCCGACCTTCTTGCGGAAGTCGACGGAGATGAGCTGGCTGACGCCCTTCTCCTCCATCGTGACTCCGTAGATGACGTCGGCGGCCTCCATCGTGCGCTTGTTGTGGCTCACGATGAGGAACTGGGTCTTGTTCTGGAACTCGCGAAGGAGCGCCACGAAGCGCTCGATGTTGGCGTCGTCGAGGGCCGCGTCGGCCTCGTCGAGCATGCAGAACGGGGAGGGCTTGACCATGAAGAACGCGAACAGCAGGGCCACGGCGGTCAAGGTCTTCTCGCCGCCCGACAGGAGCGTGATGCTCTGAAGCTTCTTGCCCGGGGGCTGGGCGACGATGTCGACGCCGGTCGTCAGGATGTCCTCGGGGTTGGTGAGGATCAGGTCGGCCTCGCCGCCCTCGAACAGGACGCCGTACAGGCGCCGGAAGTGCTCGCGCACCTCGGTGAAGGTCTGGCGGAAGTTCTCGCGGGTCGCGTTGTTGATCTTGACGATCGCGGCCATGAGGTCGTCTTTCGCCTTGAGCAGGTCGTTGATCTGGCCGATCAAGAAGCGCTGCTTCTCGGCGAGGGCCTCGTACTCCTCGGGCGCGGCCATGTTGATGTTGCCCATCGCGGCGATGCGGCGGCGCAGGAATTCGATCTTGTCGACTTCAACGACGATGCCCTTGAACTTGTTCTTCGCTTCCTCGGCCGTGAGCTGCCACTCGTCCCAGAGGCGGGTCTTCAGCAGGTCGTACTTCGACTTCATCGCCGAGGCGTGGACCTCGTGCTGATGCAGGTCCGCCTGAGCCTGATCGTGCTGGCCCTGAAGCTGCTTGATCTGCTCGCCGAGGTAGTCGATCTTGTTCTGCAGGTCCTGCAGGTTGTCGAACACCGACTTCGCGGCGTTCTCGTGGCCCGCGAGCTCGGCCTGGAGCGATGAGATCTCCACGCGCATGCTTTCCTGGGAGGCGACCGCCTCATCCTTACGACGGCTTAGCTCGTCGGCCTCGGCGGCGAGGCGGGCGATCGCGGCCTGGAGGGAGGCCTTCTCGTCATCGAGGCGCTTGCGGCTGGAGGAATACGCCTCGAGCTGCCGCTCGACGCCGCGGACGCGCTCGTCGTGCCCCTGGAACGCGGCGCGCTTGCCGGACTGCTCCTCGCGCGCGAGCGCGAGCGCCTCGGCGGCGTGCGTCTCGGCCAGGCGGACCTCGGCGACGCGCGCCTCCGCCTCGGCGCGGCGAACGCCGCGCTCGATGATGGATTCCTTCGCGAGCGAGGCGTCCGCCAGCGCGCGCGCGGATTCTTCGGTGGACAGCTCGACGTTGCGCGCGTGGTTCGTCAGCGACTGCTCGAGCTGATTGACGCGAGCCTCGAGCCCGTGCCGGCGGCCCGACTCCTGCGACAGCGCGGCGGACACCAGGCGGGCGGACTGCAGGGCTTCGGTCAAAGCGCTCTCGGTCTGGGCGCGCTCCTCGGAGAGCTCGGTTCCGCGCAGCTCGAGGGTCGCGACCTTCTCCTTGATCTCGCCGAGGTCGGCGAGGGTCGGCTGGACGCCGTCCTTCGCGGCGGCGCCTCCGAAGACCCAATGCGCGCCGAACAGCTGGCCGCCGAGCTCGTAGGCCTCGGCGAAGAGGTGGCGCAGGGCCTTCTCGTGGCGGGGATCGTACTGCAGGCGCGCGAGCAGGGGCTTCGCCTCGGCAGGGTAGGTCTTCTCGAGGGTGTCGGGCAACGACGACAGCACGAGGAAGCGGGCGCGGCCCGTGCCGGTGGCCTGCAGGAGCTCCACCCCCAGGCGGGCGGCGGCGGAGTCCTCGACGACGACGGCGAACAGGCGCTCGCCGAGAAGGTCCTCGAGCTCGGGCTTGAAGGCGTCGTCCACGCGGAACAGGCTGCGCACCGTCCCGATGACGCCCGTGATGTTGGCTCCGAGCACGGCCTGGGCGCCGACCCAATACGGGTTCTGGCCGCCCTGAGCTTCGAGCGACTCGGCCCTCGCGGCGGTCTGAGCGAGCGCCGAATGCAAGGTGACCGTCTCCTCGGAGAGGGCGCGCTGGCGGACGCGCAGCTCCTCGGCCCGGGCGTCGGCGGCTTCGGCGGCCGATTTGGCGGCCTCGAAGGCGGTCTCGGCGAGCACAGCCTCGGCGCGCGCCTCGTCCAGGCGGCCGCGGGCTTCGGCGGCTCCCATCATGTCGCGCTCGAGGCCCTTCAGGGCCGCGCGCGCGCGCACTTCGGCGCGAGAGAACTCGGACTCGGCGCCGGACAGCTGGCGGCCAAGCTCATAGGACTCCTGCTGCTTCGCCTGAGCTTCGCGTCCGAGGGAGTCCTTCTGCGACTGGGCCTCGGATACGGCCGCCTCGATGGCGGCGAGCTCGGCTCCGGCGGCCTCGGCGCGCGCCATGGCCTCCAGGAGCTCCGCCTCGGCGGATGCGATGGACGCGGCGACGACCGCGATCTCGGGATCGATCGAGGCCACGCGGCCCAGGTCGGCCTCAGCCTCCTGGCGGCACGACTCGGCGCGGGCGTCCATGCCGGCGACGGACTGCGCGGCGCTCTGCAAACGCTCCTCGAGGCGGCCGACCGACGTCTTCACCTCGGCGACCTTCGAGTTCGCCTCGATCAGGCGGTTCTGCTCGCCGGTCTTCTCGAGGTTGAGCGCCGCGTGATTGGCGCCTTCCGCCGCGATCTGCGAGCGGCAGTTGCCGAGCGTCTCCTCGACCGGCCCGATGCGCTCCTGCATCACGGCCAGCTCCGCCTCGATCGCCGCGGTCTGCTCGATGATGTGCGCGGCTTCCATCGCCGTGAGCTCTTCTTTGTACTTCGCGAACAGCTTCGCCTTGCGCGCGTCGCTGTCGAGCTTCTTAACCTGCTCCTCGATCAAAACGACGGAGTCCTGAAGGCGGCCCAGGTCCATGTCCACGCGGTCGAGCTTGCGCAGGGCTTCCGCGCGCTTCGCGTTGTACTTCGCGACGCCGGCGGCCTCTTCGAAGAAGGCGCGGCGCTCCTCGGGCTTGCTGCGGATCATCGAGTCGACGCCGCCCTGGTCGATGATGGCGTAGCCGTCGCCGCCGAGGCCGGTATCCAGGAACATCTCGCGGATGTCGCGCAGGCGGCACTGGGTCTTATTGAGGAAGTACTGGGACTCGCCGGAGCGGAACAGGCGCCGGGTGATGGTCACCTCGGAGTAGTCGACGGGCAAAAGGGAGCTGGCGTTGTCGAAGGTCAAGGTCACTTCGGACAGGGACTGAGGGGACCGCTTGGCGGTGCCCGAGAAGATCACGTCGGTCATCGAGTCGGCGCGCAGCGACTTCCACGACATCTCGCCGAGGCACCAGCGCACGGACTCCATGACGTTGGACTTGCCGCAGCCGTTCGGTCCGATCACGCCCGTGATGCCGGGCTCCAAGTCGACGTGGGTCTTATCCGCGAAAGACTTGTAGCCGACAATGTCGATCGATTTCAGGTGCATGGATCCTCGGCGCGATTCAGTTTGTCCATCGAGTGCCGTCTTTTAGCGTCCAGTCGTGTTAACTACGCTATATGATAGCATTTCTCGTCGAGAATATCAAGTTTTATCGACGAGCGGCCCGTCGGGGCCCTTGACGAAAACGCCCGATTACTTTACGCTTGAGAGGACGATGAACCCCCTCATCATCCTCGCCGTTCTTCTCTCCCTCTCGCCCGCGGCCCTCGCGGCGTCCCCCGCTCAAGCGGACTGGCGCCGGGACGGGGTGGACGAGCGGGTCAAGGCGGCGCTGACGGGCAAGGGCTGGCGCCTCGAGGACGACGGACGAGCCCTCGACCCGAAGACCAAAGCCCCGGCCGGGAAGGAAGCGCTCGAAAAAGCCGTCCGCGACCTGCGGCTGGACGCCCAACGCGCAGCACTTGAGACCGTGAACGTTATGCTGGCCTCAGGCAAGCCGCTGTCGTCCGAGGACCTGTCCAGGATCGAGACTCTCTCCTCCGAGCTCCCCCCCTCGCTTCTCACCGCGCTCCAGAATCCCAAATCCGACATGAACGCGGTCAAGCGCATGGCCGAAGCGGACCTCTCCCGCGTCGCCGACTACTTCGACGGCGGCCGGACGATGGCCGAGCGCAGGTCGGCCGCTCAACCGGTGTCCGCCGGCACCCCCGGACCGCGCGTGGACCTTCCTTATTTCACCTCCGTCGAACGGTCGATCGGCGAGAAGCTTCAGGCGTCGGCTCACGCCGCGATCGGCCGGGACCCGTTCGGCAAGAAGGTGCTGGCCCGGCTCCCCGCGCTGCCTCCCATCGTCATCGAGGATCAGAACGCGGACGTCGCCGCGCACTACGACTACCGCCGGAAGGCCGTCGTCCTCGATCGGGAGATGGTGCTGGCCTCCGTCGTCGGGACCGTGCCGCCCCGCCAGGCGTCGGCGCTGCGCGCCTCGCTTCCCACGCGCGCCGCCCTGATGGCCTATCTCGACGCTCACCCCGAGGCCGTGAGCGCCGTCGTGAAGGACCACGACGTCGTGCTCGTGCACGAGCTCACCCACGCCTGGCAGGACCGTCGCGATCCGATCTTCCGCGAGATGGCGCGAGGCAACATCCCCGACACGCAGCCGCTCGAGTACGAGGACGAGGCGTACAAGACTCAAAATCTCTACCTGCATTCCAAGATCCGCAACGATCCGGCGTCCGTCGCGATGAACGAGGATTTCAAGGAATACGTGTCGATGATCCACGGCCCGGGGTCGTGGCAGAAGGACCGGTTCGAAGCGATCAACCGCTCCTCGCCCTCGCGCGCCCTGCCCCTGCAGTCGATCCGCGAGATTCAGAAGGCGCGCGCGGCCAGCGCCGCCGGCCGGACCGCCTCGACGGCCGAGCAGCAGCAGGCGAAGGCGCTCGATCTGCTCGCGATGAACCGCGGCGCGAAGGAGCTCGCCACGCTGGAGCGCGAGCACGAGGGCCGCATGAAGGCGATCGACGCGGAGATCTCGGCCATCAACGCCGATCGCTCGCGACTGCTCGGCCCGTTCTACCTCGGCAAGGCGCTCACGGCCGCCAATGCGATCGAGCGCTCCGTCCTCCTCGACCAAGCCGAGCGCTACGCGAAGGCCTCCAAAAATGCGACGCTCCTCGCCGAGATCCGCAAGGCCAAGGAGCCGAAATGACCCGCCCGCTCGCGCTGCTGCTCGCCGCCGTTTTCGCCGCCTCCGCCTGCAAGCAGAGCGCGCCCGAAAACCCCGTCCCGACCAAGGAGGTCGCGGCCGGCTTCGACATGATCGATTTCAATGCGCCCAACGGAACGTTTACCACCCGCGCGCCCGCGGATTGGGGCTCCCCGGAACGGGCGGCCGACGGCGACAACGTCAGCTTCATCAGCCGGCCCCTGGCCCAATGCGGCGGACGGCTGGCGTTCATCAATTTCGTCCGCTATCCCGAAAGCGCGGCCGACAAGACGACCGACGCGCGGAAGTACGCCGAGACGTTCTGGGAGGTCGCGCCGGACAACAAGCAGCCGGCCATCGAGGAGAAGCGGCTCGGCGACCACGACGTGATCCTGCTCCACCTCGAGCAGCCCTTCCGCAAGCCGCATTCGAAGAAGATCGAGTACATGCTCCGCCAGGATCACGCGTTCATCCCGGTCAAGGGCGGGTTCTTCCAGATTTGGCACTCCGCGCCGGCCGACTGCTATCAGGCGACCTTGCCGGTCTTCGAGGCGGTCGTGCGCGGCTTCAAGCCCAAGCCTTAAAGCTCGTCGAGCTCGAAGGACTCCGGGCAGGTCCCCTTCCCGCCGCCCGGCAGCAGCATCGCCGCGAGCTCGTCCGCGGGCCGCAGCGGATGGGACAGCGTCAGGCGCACCTCGGACAGCAGGACCGCGCCGCGGGCCTTAACGCACTTCAGCGTCGCCTTGCTCCGGCTGCCCGGCCCGAAATCCCGTTCGAACGCCGCGAGCAGCGCGTCGGCGGTCACGGAGCGGCCCGCGTTCGCCGCGAGGAAACGGCCGAAATTCGTGCCGGAGACGTAGGTGACGAGCGCGGACGCTCGGACGTAGTAGTCCTCGGCCGTGAACCCCGAGCAGGTGCCGTGCTTGTACCACTCGTGGTTCTCGAGGCAGGAGGCGACGGCCGGCATGACCTCGGCCAGGCGCGACTTCGTCGCATGAGACAAGCCCAGCGGGGCCATCCGGCACCACGTGACCGCGCGGTCGAGGGCGCGCGTCGCGTCGTCGACGCCGCAATAGCCGTACGAGTGCGACGCGTCGCCCGCCTTCTCGGGCCAGAGCCCGTGCAAGGTGAGGCTCCGCGCGGAGAAGCGATCCCGGCGGCGGTCCGCGCATTCGGGAAGGCCGGGGCGGGTCTCGCAGAACGCGGCGGACCACTGGAGGGCGAGAACGTAGGAGTCGAATCGTCCCGCGACGTTCCCGTCGCGCGGAGGACGGCTCGCGGAGGGCGCCCCGAGCTGAAGGAGAGGATCTCCCTGCTCCCAATCGAGCGCGGCGGCGGGAAGCGCCGCCGTGTACATGAGGATCGCGAGAGCGAGTCGTCTCATCCTTCTCCTGGGACGTAAGGCCCGAGACATTATAGGCACAAAGGCCCGGACTTTTGACGCGCGATTTTCAGCCATTCGCGGTTTGATAGACTGTCTTCATGCTCAGCGCCTTATTGCTCGTGTTCCTGTCGGCGGCCTCCGCCCAATCTCCGGCGGTCGTCGCCTCCACGTCGAGCCCGGCGCCGGCGCCGCCCGCCCCCGCGCTGCGCCTCATCGAGGAAAGAGAGCATCCCCGCTTCGAGGAGTCCTTCAAGTCCAAGGCCGGCCTCATCAAGGCCGCGCGCAAGGCCATCAAGTATCTGGGGTCCCTGCCGCCGGGACGCACGCTGCGGATCGCGGACCGGGACTACGGCCCCGCGCAGCTGATCGACACGGCCAAGTCGATCATCGAGCTCGCGCAGGCGGCGAAGACCGCGGACGAGTTCGACGCGAAGGTGCGCGAGACCTTCGACGTCTTCCAGTCCGCGGGCCTTGACGGGGCCGGGCGCGTCGTGTTCTCCTCCTATTATCAGCCGACCTTGCGCGCGAGCCTCAAGAAGGCCGAGGGCTATCCGTATCCGCTCTACCGCCGGCCAAAGGACATGGTCGAGATCGACCCCGCCGCGTTCGGCGCGAAGGGCGTCGAGCCCACGCTCGGCCGCCTCACCGCCGACGGCAAGGTGCTGCCGTACTACACTCGGGAGGAGATCGACCGGCGCAAGGCGCTCGCCGGGAAAGGCCTCGAGATCGCCTGGCTCAAGGACCGCTTCGACGCGCTCGATCTCCACATCCAAGGCTCCGCGATCCTGAAGCTTCCGGGCGGCAAGGAGGTGCTCGCCAAATACGCGGGCAACAACTCGAAGACGTACAACTCTGTCGGGCTGACGCTCGTGAAGGCGGGCGTGTTCTCGCGCGACGAGATCACGCACGACAAGCTGCGCGAGTACCTGCGCAAGAATCCAGACGCCGAGAGCTGGATCCTATCGGCGAACCCGCGCTACGTGTTCTTCGAGCTCGCCCCCCTCCCCGAGGACGGCGAGCCCTTCGGCGCGACCGAGCAGTCCCTGGTCCCCGCGCGCTCGATCGCGGTCGATCCCGCGTTCATGCCGCTCGGCGGCCTGTACTTCTTCTCGACGGTCTCGCCGCAGACCGACAAGGACGGTCGCCTGCTGGCGTCGTCGGCGAACGCGCGCTTCGCCTTCGGCCTCGACACGGGTGGTGCCATCAAGAGCCCCGGGCGCGTCGACATCTACGCCGGCCACGGGCCGCAGGCCGCGGCGACGGCGCGCGGCCAATGGGCCGACGGCAAGCTCTGGCTGCTCATCAAGAAGCTGCCCCCGCGAGAGCGGTGAGCGCCTCCCTCCAGGCCGCGCTCGACCGGGCCGACGCGCTCGGCGCCGAGGGACGCTACTTCGACGCGCACGAGGAGCTCGAGGCGTTCTGGATGAAGGCCGCGGGCGACGAGAAGCTTCTGCTCCAAGGCCTCATCCAGATCGCGGCCGGGCTTCACCGGCTCAAGCTCGATCCGCAAAAGACGACGGGCGCGTTCTACTTGCTCGACCGCGGCCGCGAAAAGCTCGTGACGACGCGCTCGCTGCTGGCGCCCGACGGCCTATCCGCGCTCGAGTGCACGCTCGACCTCGCGCGCGCCTCGGGCATGGCGCCCGATCGCCTCGTCTTCGGGCTTCGGGCCGCTTGACGGCGCGCGGGTTCCGGGATATCATGAAGGCCATGGCCGACTTTCCCGATCTCGAGAGGCAGGCAAAGGACGCGGTCTCCGCCGCGATCGCCAAAGATTCCATGTCCGGAGCCGTCATGACCGTCCCGGTCATGTGCCAGCAGATCTCCTACGCGGCCCGGATGCACAAGGACCCGAAGCCCGCCGTGATCGCCGTCTGCCGCGGCTCGATGAACGCGGTGTTGCTCGGCGGCCAAAGCGTCCCCGACGCCGCAGTCGCCCTGATGGACGCCCTGCCCAACATGAGCCTCATGATGCGCGCGGGCCCCGAGGACCTGATGTCCTGGGTCATGGAGGGCATCGCCGACGTGACGCCGATGGCCGGCGCCGCCGTGCGCGACGCGGTCAGCGCCAAGATCGAGGAGAAGTACATGGGCGCGTCGATGATCTTCAACGAGCTCTGCGAAGCCGCGCTCAAAAAGAACCTCAGCTGACTTACCCGCGAAATTCCACCGGTGGAATTTCGTGAATAGTTTCAGCCTTGAGCGGCGCGTCCCCGGCAGCCGGCGACAGGCAGCGCGGGATAGCGCGCGTACGCCGGCTCCTTCTCCGCCCGTCCGCACAGGAAGATCGCGGTGCCGCCTTTCGACTTGAGCGTCCGCGCGTGCGCGCAGCCCAGACAGTCGCCGACCCTTCGCGAGATCTCGGCCTTCAGGCACTTCGGACACAGGCACTCGTCGCCGCTCACGGGCATCACCGCGGGCAGGTCCGCGCACCAGCACGAGGTTTTACCCTCGACGTTTCCGCAGCCGAACGTCTCGCCGCAAGCGGCGCAAGTTTCCATGGGCTAATACTGTCCGATCGGCATGCCTGACACCAAACCGGACAGTATTCTACAGCTTGCGGATGAGGGAGATGACCTTGCCCGCGATGCGGCCCTCGCCGATCGGGAAGGGGTCGTACTTGATGTTGTCGGGAATGAGGTAGAGGCCGGCGGGCTTCACCTTCAGGCGCTTGACCGTGGCTTCGCCGTCCTCGTAGCGCACCACGACCACGTCGTTGCTCGAGGCGGTCTCCTGCCAGCGCACGACCACGGTGTCGCCGTCGTGCAAGGTCGCCTGCATGGAGTCGCCTTTCACCTTGAGGGCGAACAGCTGCGCCGGGTCGCCGCGGTCGGCGACGACGGGCACGTGGCCCATCGGCTCGGCGTAGGCGCCGGCCGTCGGGCCCGCGGGCACGAGGCCGAGCAGCGGGATCATCGCGACGCGCTCCATGCTCGTTACCTGCGCGGCGCGCGAGCGGCCCTTGGCCTCCTCGAGAAGGCCCTTCTCGCGCAGCTTGTCGAGATGATACTGGATCGTGTCGGGAGAGCTGACGCCGGCTAAGCGGCACAGCTCGCGGACGGTGGGCGGGTAGCCGTGGTCCGTGGTGAAGCGGCCGAGAAGCTCGAGGATCTGCTGCTGACGCGGGGTCAAGCCGGTGGTTTCCATTGGGATAAGCATAGTCGAACAATCGTTCGATGTCAAGGGGGCGACGGGCCCTTGACACGTCCGGCGCGTCCCCTTACCCTCTAGGCATGACGAAACCCCTCGTCGTCTGCCTCGCCGTCGCCCTCGCCTTCCCGGCGTCGGCTCAGACGGCCCGCAAGGACCCCGAGCAGGTCAAGGCCGATCTGACCCGCGCCTTCGCCAAAGGCGACGACCTCGGCGCCTTCGACGTCGCCGGCCAGCCCGAGCCCGTCGTCAAGCTGCTCGACCAGGCGAAGTACGTGCAAGCGGGACGCGAGCTGGGAGACGAGCAGGAGACCTACGTCGCGTTCATCCGGTCGGTGGCGCGCCGTCTCGGCACGCGCTCCGATCTGGCCGTCGAGCTTTACAAGAACCGGGTGCGCGGGGTGCGCGCGGCCGCGGCCCCCCGCCAGGAGATCGACGCGCGCGCCGCCGTCGCCCTCGACGTGCGGCGCAATCAGGGCATCTCCGCCGCGAAGAGGAAGCGCGTCGAGCGGGACCTGCTGGCCACCAGCGAATATCTCAAGAAGGGGCCCGCCGACGACGACAGCGAGGCGGCCCTAACGCTCAATATCGCCTACCCCGAAAGGCCCAACGCGGCCGCCGAACGCGCGGCCGCCGCCCAGGCCGAGGCCGCGCTCTACGACGAGAACGGCGCGCGCAACTGGAGCCGGCTCCCGCCCCGCGTCCAACCCTACCCGAACGCCTCGAGCGCGACCCCTTCGCCGGGACCGCTGCAAAGCGCCTCGGCGGGCATGATGTCCTGGGCCTCGCTGACCTCCTATTTCGACTGGGAGAAGGGTAAGGAGGTCGCCGCGGAGGCCTACACCGGGACCTTGAACTACGCCAAGAAGATGGGTGCTATGTGCTACCGGTTCTTCAAGCAGGCGCTCATCGACGCGGGCGTCATCGACGTCCCCAACGCGCAGAGCACCGGGCTCATCGGTCTTCGCCCCGGCGCGGCGCGCATGTTCAGCCAGGATGTGAAGAAGAACCCTAAGATTCTCGACGAGATGGGTTATCGTCAGGTGGACCTCGGCAAAGCGAGCGACGATACCTCCAAAGTTCCCGACGGCTCGCTCTTGATCTACGCGGCGGGCTGCAGCTTCGCCCACGATGAGCACGGGCACGCGGAGATCACCGTCGGCGACGGCACGTACACCGAACTGAGGTCGAAGAACACCCGCCTGCGGGAGCTCAGCGTGGCGGCCAACGAGGTGCGCGTCTGCCATTTCACCTGCACGACGCGCTCGATGCCCTTCCTGCGGACCTACGGCAAGCAGGGTTGCCTGAAGATGTACGTCCCCGTCAAATCTTCCTGACCTGAAGGCCCGTCCCGGCGGGCGGAAGATTCGGTAAGATAGGCGCCATGAATCCCCTCCGCCTGTTCAAGGACCTGTTCGCTTCCCTTCACGGCGGCTCCGATCCCCGCCATCTCGCCGCGGGCTTCGCGCTGGGCGCGGCGCTCGGCCTGATCCCCAAGGGCAACCTCTTCGCGGCTTCGTTCTTCCTGCTCTTCTTCCTCCTGCGGGTCAACAAAGGCCTGGCTCTGATGGCGGCGACGTTCTTCACGCCGATCGGCTACGCGCTCGACGGCCCGGCCCACGCGATCGGGCTCGCCCTCCTCCAGGCGCCGGCGCTGCGCGGCGTCTGGACCGCCCTATACGACCTGCCCATCGTGCCGCTGACGCGCTTCAACAACACGGTGGTGCTGGGCAACCTCGTGCTCGGCCTCGCGCTGTTCGCCCCGCTCTACTTCGCTTTCCTGCGCTTCGTCGCCTGGTACAACCGGACGCTGGCCGCGCGCGTCGAGAAGCTCCGTCTCGTGCAGGCGCTCAAAGGAATGTGGTTTTACCAGCTGTACGAGGGCTGGAAATGAGCTGGTTTAAGAAGGGCCCGCTCCTCGGGACGCTCGGCGCGCTGCTGCTGCTCGTCGCGTTCGTCGTCTTCTTCTTCGACCCGCTGCTCAAGCGCGCGCTGATCGCCGGCGGCCAGGCCGCGGCCGGCGCGAAGGTGGAGATCGGCTCAGTGCGCTCGAAGTGGCGCAAGGGCACCCTCGAGATCGACCGCATCGCGGTCGCCGATCGAGAGGCCCCAATGAAGAACCTCGTCGAGTTCTCCCGGCTCGTCTTTCACCTCGACGTCTCCGCCGCGCTGCGCGGCAAGGGCGTCGTGCGGGAGGCCGCGCTCGACGGCCTGCGCCTGGGCACGGAGAGGAAGACGAGCGGCGCGCTCGGCACCCCGCCCCCGTCGCCGCTCACCGCCGCCATCATGAAGCAGATCGCGCCGGCGACATCGGCCGCCATCGCGGTCAAGTCGAACGCCGCCGTCGAGGTGGACGCGGCGAAGCTCCAGGGGCTCAAGAAGTTCGACGAGGCGAAGGCCAAGACGAAGGAGATCGAGGACCGCTGGAAGGGGAAAGGCGAAGAGGCCAAGGCGATCGAGAAGGAAGCCAAGGAGATCTCCGAGCAGCTCAAATCGATCGGCGGCGGCGATATTCTCAAGAAGGCGCAGGCGGCGGGCGACGCGCAGCGGCGCATCAAGGCCCTGATCGCGCGCGTGGACGCGCAGAAGGCGCAGGCGCAGAAGGACATCGACGAGGCGCGCGCGCTCGTCAAGGAGGCCGACGAGCTCCGCAAGAAGGACCTCAACGGGCTTCTCTCGGCGGCGGGCCTGCCGACGCTCGACTCCCAGGACCTCACCAAGCGGCTGCTCGGCGCGCAGACCGCCTCAAGGCTGGCGACCGCGCTCAAGTGGCTGCGCTACGCGCGCGAGAAGGCCGCCGCGCGCAAGGCCGCGACGCCGCCGCCCGCCCCGCGGCGCGAGGGCGTCAATATCGAGTTCCCGCGCGCTCACGCGTACCCGCAGTATCTCCTCGAGAACGCCCGGATCACGGGAACGCTCGACGGCGTGCTCGGCGGCTCGCTCGACCTCAAGGGCGTCCTGGACGGCGTGACGTCCAACCCCGCGATGTACGGCAAGCCGGCGACCTTGCTCCTCGCGGGCAAGTCCGGCGGGACGACGGCCGAACTGAACGCGCGGCTGGATCAGCAGAAGGATCCGGTCGGCGTCTCGCTGTCGATCGACGCGTCCGGGCTCTCGCTGGCGGGCGCGTCGCTTGGCGACGGGGACGTGGGCGGGACGCTTTCGAAAGGCTTCGCGGCCGTCCGCGGCAACCTCTACTCGGCGGGCGACGAGTGGACCGGCCAGATCACGGTGTCGGCCACGCAGGTCTCGCTCGAGCCGAAGGTCACCTTGGCCGGGCCGGCCGGCGCCCTGGTTTCGGACGCGCTCAAGTCGCTGACCGGCTTCAACGTGCGCATCGGGATCTCCGGGAAAGAGGACGACCTCAAGCTCGCGTTCTCCTCGAACATCGGCGAGGCGGTCGCCGCGGCGATGCGCAAGGCCGTCTCGGGCCAGCTCGAGGCGCAGAGGAAGATACTCGAGGGCAAGCTCGAGGCGCTTTACGGCGGCAAGGACAAGGACGCGCGCGCTTCCGTCGACGGCCTGGCCGGCAAGCTGCTCGGGCCGCTCGAGGCCCAGAAGGGGGCCCTCAATAAGCAGCTCCAGGACTCGGTCGGCAAGGCCCTCGGCGGCCGCGGACTTGATAAGCTTTTCGGAAGATGAGACTAGCGCTCCTGGCTTTGCTGCTCGCCCTCGACGCCGGCGCCTCCGCGCCCGACGCCTACTTCGACCGCGGGTCGGCCGTTCTCTCGCTTCCTCCCGCCGCCAAGGCTCCCGCCGCGGCGGAGAAGAAGTCCCCGACCGTCGTGCCCCCCGACCTGGCGCAGGCGAGGGCGCGCGTCGGCAACGACGCGATGCTCGCGCGCCTTCCGCTTCGCCGGGCCGGCGAGGCGTTCACCTTCGGCGTCATCGGTGACGCGGAGCACGGCCGCTTCTGGTGGGAGCGGATCTTCAGCCCGGCGAAGAGCGCCTTCGTCGATCAGTGGAAGGCCCTGCAGGCCTCGGGCGCGGACTTCTCGTTCCAGCTCGGCGACTTCGTCAGCGAGGGCGACGCGGACCATTACCGCGAGCATGTGAAGGTGGTCGAAGCCTGGGCCGCCTCTCCGCTGCTGCGCTGCGTCGGCAACCATGACCGCTCGCGCCCGAACGGCGGCGCCGACAAGAACCTGTACGACGCGGTCTTCGGCGCGCGCGATTACTTTTACGATCACGGCGGCTGGCGCTTCGTGAGCCTCGACTCCTCCGACCGCCAGGTGACCGCCTCCCAGCTCACGTGGCTGCGCGTAGCACTCGCGGTCCCGGGGCCTAAGGTGATCTTCACGCACGTGCCGCCCGATTACATCAAGTCCATCGAGCCGCTCAAGGAGGTCGGGGAGCTAGAGGCCTGGTCGCCGGAAAAAAGCGCCAAGGAAGAGCAGAAAGGCTACCTGCGCGATTTCTTCACGAACTACTTCAAGGACGGCTCCCCGGAGTTCGAGGACATCGTCTCCAACGGCGGCGTCAAGGCCGTCTACATGGGCCACATCCACGCCTTCTGGGCCGCGGATCATCGCGGCGTGCGCTACGTCATCTCGGGCGGCGGCGGCTCGCCGTTATATCCGCTGCCTCCGGGCTACCCGAAGAAACGGTTCGCGCATACGTTAAACGTCGCGGTGACTCCCGCCGGCCTCGTCGAGACGGTCGTGCCCTATAAGGGCAAGCCGTTCGCGCTCCCGCCCGTCAAGCCTTAACGCATTCCGTATTCTTGAACGAAGAAAGGCCGGGGGTCGGCGCGCAAGGTCCGCAGGCGATCGCGGCGCGAGCGCCGGCAAGAAAAAGAGTTATCCACAATATTCCACCGGTGGAAATTTGCGGATAACTCAATAGAGCTTGAGCTCGGCCGCGCCGCTGACGCGCGGGTTCTGATCGCGATTGGAGCGGCGCGCGGCCTTCGGCACCTCGGCCGACAGGTAATCCCGCAGCTCGCCCAACGAGACCGACTTATCGGCGTTCGCGTCCGCCGCGCCGGATAGGCCGCGCATCAGGTAGTACGTGAACAATCCCTGCTTGCGCAGCTCGAGGCCGCCCGCGATCTGAGCCGGGCCCGAGGCCGTGAGCACGCTGACCTTGCCGGAGGCGGCCGGCGCGTCCTCATGCACCGTCACGAGCGGGCGCGCGCCCTGCGCCATCACGGAGCGGCCGCCCGCGCCCGAGAAGCACGAGTCGAGCATCACGACCGCCTCCTTCGCGGGCAGCTTCTCGAGGCTCGCGTAAAGCTGTGCCACGGAATAGGCCGTGCTCTTCGGGAACGACGGGTCGCCGTCCCACGGCACGAGGTAGGCCGAGCCTGACTGAGGATCGGGCGCGCCGTGGCCCGAGTAGTAAAAATACACCCGCGACTCCGGAGAGACGTTGGCCGGCAGCCATTCCTCGAGATACTTGACGATGTCGGATTTCGACGCGCTCTGACCCGTCAGCGAGACGATGTTCTGCGACGGCACGCCGAGCGACTCGATGTAGGCGCGCATGCGCTTGGCGTCGCTTTCGCCGTAGTCGGCCTTCACGATCGAGCGGTAGCTCTCGATGCCGACGATGAGCGCGAAATCCTTCGGGCGCGGCGCGGCCGCGGTCTTAGGGAACTCATCGAGGACGGGATACTCCCGCTCGAGATCCGCGGCGAGCCTTCGCGTCTCGGCGTCCGCCTTCTCGCGCTCGGCCCGCGCGGCGGTCTCGGCGGCCTCCCTGCGCTTGTAATCGCCGCTTTCCCTCCGGGCCCTCTCGCGCTCAGCTTCCGCGGCGCGCTTCTTTTGCGCGGCGACATCGGCCGGGTTCGGGACGGAGCGCGTGAAGGTCTTCACCCTGACGCACTCGCGGCCCGTCAGGTAGGTGAACGGGCTCATGGTGAGGTCTAGGAGCAGAGGCAGGCCGAAGAGGATCACGTTCGAGAGCACCTTGCCGCTCGTGTCCCGCGTCCGTCCGCGGTGAAACGGCAGGAAAGGGCTGTTCGGCGCCTGGCCCGTCATGAGCCAGCTGCCAGGGCCCCAATCGCATTCCACGACCGCGACGGTCTCCTGGCCGGCTTCGCGCTTGATGACCTGCGGCCCCGCGATCGTGCACGACGACAGCGCCGCCGCGCCCGCGAGCAGAACGGCCGTGCACGCCCTCAGCGGGCGCATATCAACCGACTTTCCCGCCGCACTCCGCGCAGAACTTGGCGCCGGCCGCGAGGCCCTTGCCGCAGGACGAGCAGAACTTGGCGCCGGCGGGAGACCCCGCCGCAGCGCCCGCGGCGCCGGCCGCGGCGTTCGGGTTCATGCTTCCCATCGCCTGTCCCATCATCTGGCCCATGCCGAGCCCCGCGCCGAGGCCCATGCCCGCGGTCATGCCCGCGCCCGCCGCCCCGCCTTCGTTGCCGGCGGCCTTCTCCATGACGTCGAGCGTGCGCTTCTGCTGGTATTTGTCGCCCATGATGTCGACCTCGGCCCGGTCCGCGAGCGCCTTCTTGAGGCGCAGGACCGTGTCGTCGTCCTCGGGCACGTCCACCGAGTTCAGGTAGAAGTTCACGAGCTTCACGCCGAAGGTCGCGAAGTCCGTCGTGAGCTTGGTCTGGATCGCCCCGGACATCTCCTCGAGGTGAGCGGCGATCTCGAGGACGTTGATCTTCTGCTTCACGATCGTCTCGGCGATGTAGTCCTTCGCCTTCGTGAGCAGGACGCCGCGGAAGTAGTTCGACAGCTGGTCGGTCGTGAACTGGGGGTTCGTCGCCGAGAGCTGGGTCACGAACACCTTCGAGTCCGAGACCTGAATTCCGAACTGGCCGAACGCTCGCACCGGCAGAAAAACGTTGAACTTAGGGTCGAGGACGGGGATGGGGCTGTTGGTGCCCCACTTCACGTCGAGGTTGACCGCCTTGTTCACGTAATAAATCTCGGCCGCGAACGGGGTCTCGCCGCCGAAGGGCATCTTGATGAACTTCCGCAGCAGAGGGATGTTCGCCGTGCGCAGAGTGTGGGTGCCGGGGCCCAGAACGTCGAGCGCCTCGCCTCCCTTATAGAAGATGGCTTCCTGGGACTGGTTGACGATGACCTGCGTGCCCCAGCTGAGGTCGTCCGGCGGATGCCGCCAGACCAGGACGTTCGCGGGACCGTCGTACTTGACTCGATCGATTATGGCCATTTCAGGTGTATCCTCCGGAATCGTTACTATAGCCCCGGTGCCGGGGGCTGTCAACCCTTATGCGACGCCCCGCACCGCTCGCCCCATCTTCTCGCGCTCCTCGGCGATCATGAGCGTGACGTCGTCGGGGCGCAGGCCGAAGCGTCCGGCGAAGGAGTGCAGCGCTGAGCGCTCGTCCTCCGACACCACCCCGTCCGTGAGGCTCATGCGGATCATGCCGTGGAGCATCATCTCGGCCTGCTCGCCGTCCTGCGCCTTTGGCGCGTCGAGAAGGCCGGCGCGCGCGGCCGCCGAAATCTCGGCCGCCTTCGCGGGCGGAACGCCGCGGCTGCGGGCGTAGGCCTGGAGGAAGGCCTTCTCGGCCAGGCTCTCCTCCCCGTCCGCGAGCGTCGCGCGAGCGAGGATCCCGTAGGCGTCGGCCGGGCTCATGCCCGCGCCCCAGTCGAGGCCCGCGATCGCGGGCTGAATCCGGGACGCGGCGACGGAGACGCCGCCCGGCCGCCTCCACTCGCCGAACGGGACGAGCTTCGTCATGACCCAGTCCTTCTGGCCGTCGTTGAGAGAGGCGGAGCAATAGGCGCACGACTCGACGGACCGCTCCGCGGGCGGCGCGCCGCACGAGGGGCAGCGAGCGGTACGCATGCCCTGGCGCGCGTCGGTGACCTCGCCCGCCGCGCGGCTCAGCACGAAGAAATGGGAGCGAAGCTCGCCCGCGGCCGACCATTTCACGACGACATGGGCCCGCAGCCAGCCCGGCACGTTCTCGAACGCGACGACCTCCACGGCGCCGACCGCGGCGCTGGCGAAGGCGTCGCCCGACCCGCCGTCGGCGAACTCGTCGCACAAAGCTTTCTCCGCCACAGGGCGCAGCGGCCCCGGCTCGCCCAGACGGCGCGCGTCGAGCCAGCGCCAGAAGATCACCGAGGTCCGGTCCTCGAGGGCGGGCAGGCTCAGCGCGGGATCGCCCGCCGCGGCCTCCGCCCAGCCGTCGACGTCCCGAGAGGGGTCGCGCAGGCGCCACTCGCAGCTTTGCGTGATCTCGGTCAGGACCCAGTCGTACTGGCCCGAGTTGACCCACGATTTGCAAGCCGCGCACTGCGCCGCGTCGGCGATGGGCAGCGGCGCGCCGCAGCTCGGGCAATTCCCCTCGATGAGGCCGGGAGCCTTGAGGGATTTCACGCCGGGCCGCCGCAAAAAGGTCCACACCTCCTCGAACGTCTCCCGCGCGCTGGAGACCGTGGCGCCGGACGCGTCGACCATGCGGTCGGAGGCGGAGGCCGCGATGCGCACGCACAGCTCGTCGAAGTGCTTGTCGCTCACGCAGGCGAGGATTTCGATGTCGCGGACCTGGACGCTCTCCATCAAGTTATGCAAACCGCGCGCCTTGAGCCCCGCGAGCTGCCGCTCGAAGCGCTCGCTCACGCCGTCGGAAATAAAAGCCCGGGCGCCCGCCATGTCGCCGGCGCTCCAGGCCTCCTGAATCTTATGGAAGGCCGCGCCGGCGCGCCGCAGGAACGCCTTCTCGTCGAAGCCCGGGTCGCGCGCGCTCAAGCGCGCGAGCTCCTCGGCCTTGCGCGTCGACATCTGCCCCCCGCCTTTCGCCGAGCCGGAATCGGCCCAATGCATGGCCGCGGGACCGGGCGATTTGACCCGCTGGTTGATCTTGACGAACATGAAAATGAGGAACAAGTTCAACGGAACGCCGACCATAGGCTTCGCGATGCACATGGCGATGTATAGCTCGAGCAATCCGTTGCCGCTGCTCCGGTAGCCGCGGCTCGATGAGGAAGAGGAATAGGAGTACGACGACGAGCCGGAATAGCTGGAGGAGCCTGAGTAGGTGGAGCCGCCGGAGTAGCCGTCGCCGCCTCCCGCGCGCGCGGCGGCGTGCGCGGCGAAAAAGCCCGTGAGGGCAAGGATCAGCAGGAAACGGCGCATCCCCGGGAGTTTAGCCCCGGAACGGCTCGGCGTCAATCACCCAGACCTTTCCCTCACGCACCGTGAGACGTACGGCGCCCGCGGCGCGGTTGCCCAGGCCGCGGCTCCCGCGGCGCAGGAGCTCATTCTTCAAGCTGAAGGTCGCGCCCTCGAGGGTGAGCCGGGCGCTCGGCGCGGCGAGCAGCGAGAAGCGCGCGCCTTTTTTTATCGGCAGACGATGGCGGCCGGGGCCGAGCAGGCGGGCCGTGCCGCCGTCGATCACGAGCGCGTCCAGCCCCTGCGCCTTCTCGAGCACGCCGATGTTCACGAGCTCGTGATCGAGGCTGCCTCCGCGCGCGGCGGCGACGAAGACCTTTCCGGCGCCGAGGCGCCTGGCCAGCTCGAGGGCCTTGTCGAAGTCCGAGCGGCTTTGATCTCCGTCGATGACGAAAACGACGCCCGCCGGCCTGGAACGGCGCGGGCTCGAGTCCATGTCGCCCACGACGAAGTCGGGCGTCAGGCTCAGCGCGGCCGCATGACGGGCGCCTCCGTCGGCGCAAATCAGCCAATCGGCGGCGCGCGCCGCGGCCCGCGCTGCGCGCGGATCGCGAAGCTCCCCGTTGAGAAGGATCAGCGCGGATTTGAGCTTCACCGCGAGATCGCCAAGGCGTCGCCGCGCACGGTCGAGCCTTCGCCGGCGGGGTAATCGAGGCCGAGCAGGCGGCCCATGGTCGGCGCGAGGTCCATCGTCGAGGCCGGCGCGTCAAGACGAGCGGCGCGCACGCCGCGGCCCCAGAAGACGAGCGGCACGCGCGCGTCGTAGCCCCAAGGCGTGCCGTGCGTGGTTCCGGGAGGGACGTCGCCGAGCAGGACGTTCTCGCCCATGATCGCGTACAGGTCGCCCGAGCGCCCGGGATCGTACGAGGCGCGGAACTGCGCGTCGAACGGCGTGCCGCGGGCCTCCGGGACGTAGACGCCCGCGAAGCCGTCAACGCGGGAGAGAAGGCGCGCGGCCTCGCGCAGGAAGGCGGGGCGCTCGTGGCCGAGCTTCTCCGCCGCCGCCAGGTTCAAATAGAGGTTAGGGATCTGGTTCGACAGGATCCAGGAGGCGCCCGGAAGCGGCCACTTGTCCTGCAGCGTCTTCTCGAGGGACGCGCCGAAAGCCTCCCATTGAATACGACGTACCCCGAGAGCCTTGCCGGACGCGTCCTCGGGCGACGGGATGACGCCGTGATCGGAGCTCAGTGCCAGCGCGAGCGAGCCGGCGGAGGCCTTCTCGGCGCGGGCGAGCAGGCGGCCCAAGGTCGCGTCGAGGCTTTTGAGCTGCGCGTCCATCCGCGGGTTGTCGATCCCGTGCGCGTGGCCCACGAGGTCGGTGCCCGAGTAGCTGACCATCAGCAGGTCCGTGCCTTCCCCGCGGCCGACGCGCTCGCGCGCGACGAGCTCGGCGACGAGCAGGTCGAGCGCCTCGTCGTAGGCCGGGCTCGCGATGAGCTCTTTGGGCACGCGGGCGCCCTTGACCGGGAGAAGTTGTCGGGCCTTCAGAGACGCGTTGAACGCCGCGAGCCAGGACGGACGCTTATAATAGGAGGAGGTCGTGAACTCGCCCTTGAAGCGGTCGAACCAAAGGACGACGTCCGCCTTGCGCCCGCCGAGAATGACCGCCCCGCGGTCCTTGCCCGAGACCGCGAACACACGCGCCTTGGGATCGAACGCCTTCAGCGCATCGGCGAGCGTCGGCCCGCGCAGGTGCTCCGGCCCGATCCCGTAGACGGAGTCGGCCATGCAGTACGTCTCCGAGCCCGCGACGCGGTCGAACCAGTCGTTGCCTACGATGCCGTGGACCGCGGGCGAGCGGCCCGTCGAGATCGCGGCATGTCCCGGCCCGGTCTCGGTCGGAATATGAAGATGACGGGCCTGCGTGAAGACCGCGCCCTCGCGGCGCAGGCGGCGGAAGCCTCCGTCGGGCAGATCGGAACGGTCGAGATACTCCGGCCGCATCTGATCCACCACGACGACGACGCCCAGGCGGACGGCCGCGCCGGCGGGCAAGGCCAGCAGGAGGACCGCAAGCGGCGCGATGTTAAGCTTGAGCATCGGTCTCGATCTGCAAAGTGACATGGGAGATGCCGAATCGGTCGGCCAGCACGGCCTTGCCCGCCCGGAGCGCCTCCGCGTGGTCGCGCTCCTTCGCGAGGACGAGGTGTCCGCTCATGGCCTCCTGGCCCTGCGTCAGCGACCACAGATGGAGATCGTGGACCTCGGTGACGCCCGGGATCACGGCGAGCGCCGCGCGGATCTCCTCGAGGTCGAGGTGCGGGGGCGCGCCCTCGAGCAGGATGTGGACGGAGTCGCGCAGCAGCCAGAACGCGGTGAGGACGATGCCGCCGCAGATCATGACGGTCACGATCGCGTCCGCCTGATACCAGCGCGTCTTAAGGATGACGAAGCCGGCGAACACGGCCCCGACGGAGCCGGCCCCGTCGGACAGCACGTGCATCAGGGCGCCGCGCATGTTGATGTTCGTGCGGCTGGATTTCCACAGCATGGCGGCGGAGACAAGGTTACAGATGAGTCCGACGAGCGCGACGCCGATCATCGGCTTGGCCGCGATCGTCGTGGGGAAGGTGAAGCGGGCCCACGCCTCGCGCATCAGGAAGCCCGTCGCGACCATCAAGGCGATCGCGTTGCCGAGCGCGGCGAGGACCTCGACACGGCGGTAGCCGTACGTGCGCTTCGGATCGGCGGGCATGCGCGCCAGCATCGCGGCGAACAAAGTCAGGCTCAGCCCCAGGAGATCGACCGCCATGTGCGCCGCGTCCGCGATCAGCGCGAGGCTGCCGGTCCACCACCCGCCCGCGAGCTCGACGAAAAAGACCGTGCCCGTCAACGCGATCACGCCGTACAGCGGCCGCTCGGGGTTCTCCCCGGCGTGCGGGTGCACGTGGTCGTGGCCGCCGCCGCGGATCATGCGGGCTTGGGCTTCCGGTTCTGGCGCGCGATCTCGTAGAGCAGGGCCGTCGCCGCGCACGACGCGTTGAGGCTGCCCACGCCATGCTCCGACTGGGGCACCCGCATAAGCTCATCGCAAGAGGCGCGCACGAGCGGACGCATGCCGTAGCCCTCCGAGCCGATGACGAGCACGCACGGGGTGTTGATCACGCAGTCCCAGGCGTCCTTGCCAGAGGCATCCGCGCCGTACACCCAGAACCCGTTCTTCTTGCAGAGGTCGAGCGTCTGCGCGATATTGACGACGCGGTGCACCGGGATCTTGAGCGCGGCGCCGGCGGAGGCCTGGATGACGGCCTGCGTCACGGGCGCGGAGCGCCGCTCGGGGATCACGACGCAGCGCGCGTGCAGCTGCAGCGCGGAACGCGTGATCGCGCCAAGGTTGTGCGGATCCTGGATCTGGTCGAGCACGACCACGACGAGCCCCTTCTTGCGGTCCGCGTCGAGGCCCTGCACCCACTCCGAGAACGTCGCCGCGGGATCGAAGGAGGCCCGGATCGCGATGCCGCCGTGCTTGCCGCCCTTGACCGCGCGGTCGAGCTCGGGGCGCGACATGTAGCGGACCTGAAGGTCCAGGTCCTTCGCCTGCTTGATGAGCTGGCCGATGTTCGGATGGACGAGCTCATGCTCGATCCACATCTCACGGCAGTCGTAAGGCGTCTTGGTCAGCGCCTTCGCGACGGCCTCGAAGCCGCCGAGCCAGCGCGTCTCGAGATTCGGAGCCCCTTCCTCGCCTTCGGCCGCTCCCTCGGCGCGCGCGGCGCCGCGGTTCGCCTCGCCGCGCATGCGCTCGTGGCGGAGCTTGTCGTGATGGCGCTTCTTGTCGAAGTGGCGGTCCTTGTTGAAGGGCTTGGCCTTCGGCGGATGCTGCGGGCGATCACCGGTGCGCTCGGGGCGATTGTTGCGGTCGGGACGACGGCCGAATTTCTTTTTCACTTTTTAACCGCCTTGGAGCCGTCTTTGCCGTCCTTGACCAGATAACCTAAATCTTCGATCTGCTTGCGGATCCGGTCGGATTCCGCGAAATTTTTTCCGGCCTTCGCCGCCGATCGCTCGGCGAGCAGCGCCGAAATCTGGGCGGGCACGGTCTCGGCCGTCTCGACGGCGAAGAGGCCCAGCGCGAGGACGGACTCGACCTCGTCGAGGAACGCCTTCTTGGCGCCGGCGGGGAGGTCGCTCTTCAGCGCGTCCCAGACGACCGCGAGCGCCATCGGCGCGTTGAGGTCGTCGGCGAGAGCGTCCTTGAAGCGGGCGGAAAACTCCGCGCAGTTGAGCTTCGGGGCGGCGGCGGCGAGCACGGCCGCGGAATCCTTCAGGCGGCGGCGCGCGGTCTTCGCGGCCTCGAGGGACTCCCAGGTGAAGTCGAGCTGCTTGCGGTAATGGGCCGTCAGGCACAGGTATTTGTAGTCGAGCGGCGAGAAGCCCTTTTCCTTGAGATCGGAGAGCTTCACGAAGCCACCGGACGACTTGGCCATCTTCGCGTTGTTCATGAGCAGGAACTCGGCGTGCATCCAGACCTTCGCGAAGGGCTTGCCCGTCGCCGCCTCGGACTGGGCAATCTCATTGGTGTGGTGGACCGGCACGTGGTCGATGCCGCCGCAGTGGATGTCGAGCGTCTCGCCCAGGAAGCGCATCGCCATGGCCGAGCACTCGATGTGCCAGCCCGGAAACCCCTTGCCCCACGGCGATTCCCACTCCATCTGCCGCTTGACGCCGTCCGCCGAGAGCTTCCAGAGCGCGAAATCGGTCATGTGGCGCTTCTCGGCGCTGGCCTCGACGCGCGCGCCGGACTTCAAGCCCTCGAGATGCTCCTTCGTCATGAGCTTGCCGTAGTCGGGCAGCTTCGCCGTGTCGAAATACAGGCCGTCGGAGGTTTTGTAGACGAAGCCCTTGGCGTCGAGCTTCCGGATCAGCTCGATCTGCTCGGGGATATGGTCCGTCGCCCGGCAGAGCGTGTCGGCGGGCAGGAGGTTCAGCTCCTTGCAGTCGGACAGGAACGCCTCGGTGTAAAACTTGGCGATGTCCCAGGCGCTCTTGCCCTCGCGCGCGGCGCCGACCTCCATCTTGTCCTCGCCTTCGTCGCCCTGGCTCGTCAGATGGCCCACGTCGGTGATGTTCATGACGCGTTCGGGTGAAAAGCCGAGGAGCTTCAGCGCGCGCACGAGCACGTCCTCGAAAACGTACGTGCGGTAGTTGCCGACGTGCTGGTAGTTGTAGACCGTGGGGCCGCAGGTATAAAGAGAAACGCGAGGGGGAGCCGCCGGGATGAAAGCGTCTTTGCCGCGCGTGAGGCTGTTATAGAGCCGGAGGTCCACGGAGGTATTCTAGGAAATCCAGGCTCCCTTAGGACAGACGGCCGGCGGCATGGTCGGCGGCTGCGTCCGCTAAGACTGGTTCGCGATGGCCACGGCCTTGCGCACGACCGGATTCACGGAATCATGCGCGTGCGTGAGCACCCAGACCTCATGGTTCAGGCCCGTGGTCGCGGGACCGACGCGCACGAGCGCCCCCGACGAGAGATCGGCCTGAGACGACGCGCGATGGAGCGCGACGACGCCGCGTCCCTGGCGCGCAAGCGTCTGAAGGATATCGGCGTCCTCGCTCTCCGCGACCGTGACGGGAATTGAGCCGCGCTCGCGAAGATAGCGCTCCACTTCGTAGCGCGGCGCGTAGTCGCGCGTGCGGAAGAGCATGGGCACCTCCTGCCCCTTGGCCGGGAAGCCCTTCATCGTCAGCGCGAGCGCCGGGGATGCGAAAAAAGTGATCGGCAGGGTGTGGACCCTTTTACCCGAGAAGCCGGGACCTAGCTCGGCGGTCACGTCCGCGCCCACGACCGCGATATCAAGCTTCCGGCGCGCCAGGCGCTCCGCGATGTCGCCTCGCGGACCGATGTAAACCGTCACCGTCGTGCCTTCGAGCTTCGCGAGCCGGTCGATAAAGATCATCGCGGCTTCGCGGCCCAGCGCCGAGGTCACGCCGAGCCGGATTACGGTGGGGCTCGAACCGGCCTCGCCGCGAAGCGCGGCCGAGAGCGCCGTCCCGTGCGTGGAGATATTCTCGCAGTGCTCGAACACGGTCCTGCCGATGTCGGTGAGCTCGAGACCTGAGCTCTTCCGGTTTAGCAGCACCCGCCCGAGCGAGCGCTCGATGCTCTTGAGCTGGACGCTCAGGGCCGATTGAGACAGGCCCAGCTGCTTGGCCGCGCCGGTGACGCGGCCGGCCTTGGCGGTGGTCCAAAAATAATACAGGTGGTGGTAGTTTAAATCGAGCGTCATATATTATCTACATTGCAGACGTAGTCTGTATTGATATTATACGATATCACCAAAGGGTCCGGGGACGCCGTCACCCGGAGGATCAGGATGGTCGGGCCGCCATCCCAAGCAAATGCGCGTCACCACCCGGCTCGTCGTCTCCATCGTATTCGCCGCCGCTCTCGTCTCGGCCGGCTGGACCTGGGTCCAGGTCCGCGGCGAGCGCAAGCAGCTGCTCGTAGAGCTCGACCACCGCGGCGCTCTGCTCGCCGAGAGCCTCCGCGAAGCGGCCGAGCCGCTCGCCAAACGCGCCGACGCCAAGGCTCTCGCGCGCATCGCCGAGAAGTTCGGCGGCCGCCACCGTCTACGCGGGATTTCGCTGCATTCGCCGGATGGAAAAACCCTCGTCGCGACCGCCGGTCTTCCGGAATCCTCCACGCCCCCCCTCGCCGACGGCGAGATCGACTGCGGCCTGATCCCGGGAGGGGCGCTGCACCGGTGCGCGGCGTCCCTGGAGAACTCCCCCGGTTTCCTCGCCGTGTTCCACGACGCCACCCACATCGAGGCGCGCGTCCGCGAAGTCTGGCGGCGCGGCTTCCTACGCCTGATGACCCAGGTCCTGCTCATTACCGCGATCACTCTTTGGATCGTGCGCTTCGACATCCTGGCGCCCATCGAGCGCACCGCGGAGTGGATGCGGCTGCAGCGCGCGGGAGAGGGCCGCGGCGCGGCGCCGCCGCCCGGAGGCCTGCTCGGCTCCGTGGCGTCCGAAGCGGCCGGTCTCGCGAAAAGCCTCGAGGTCGCGCGCTCCGCCGCCGCGGAGGAGGCGCGGCTGCGCCACAGCGGCCAGTCGGTTTGGACGCCCGACCGGCTCAAGGAGCACGCGAAGGAACGCCTGCGCGGCCGGCCGATGGTCGTCGTCGCCAACCGCGAGCCCTACATCCACGTCAACCGCGACGGGAGCGTCAAGGTCCTGCGGCCCGCGAGCGGGCTCGTCTCCGGCGTCGAGCCGATCCTCAAGGCCTGCGGAGGCACCTGGGTCGCCCATGGCGCGGGCGACGCCGACCGCGCGACGGTGGATTCCTCGGACCGCGTTCGCGTTCCGCCCGAAGAACCGCGCTACTCCCTGCGCCGCGTGTGGATCACGAAGGAGCAGGAGGAGGGCTACTACTACGGCTTCGCTAACGAGGGCCTGTGGCCGCTGTGCCACATCGCGCACGCGCGCCCGCAGTTCCGGGCCGAGGACTGGAAGCAGTACCACGCCGTCAACCGCCTGTTCGCGGACGCCGTCCTCGCCGAGATCGAGGGCGTCGACGAGCCCTGCGTGCTGATCCAGGACTACCACTTCGCCCTCCTGCCGCGCATGATAAAGGAAGCCCGCCCCGACGCGCGCGTGTCGCTGTTCTGGCACATTCCATGGCCGAACCCCGAGGCGTTCGGCATCTGCCCCTGGCAGCGCGAGATCCTCGACGGAATGCTCGGCGCCGACGTCCTGGGCTTCCATATCCAGTATCACTGCAACAACTTCTTGGAGACCGTCGATCGCGCGCTCGAATCCCGCATCGACTGGGAGCACTTCTCGGTCCGGCGCGGCGACCACACGACCTTGGTGAAGCCATATCCCATCAGCGTCGCCATGGAGGAGGACGCGGGGCCCGCTCCCTCGAAGGCGGAGCTGATGCGCTCCGTCGGCGCGAAAGGCTCAATCCTGGCCCTCGGCGTGGACCGGCTCGATTACACGAAGGGCATCATCGAGAGGTTCCTGGCGGTCGAACGCTTCCTCGAACAATGCCCCAAGTACGCCGGACGCTTCGTCTTCGTCGAGCTAGGCGCGCCGAGCCGCACGAGCATCCCGCGCTACCGCGATCTCGTCGAGGACGTCAAGAAGGAGGCCGAACGCATCAACGCGCGCTTCGCCTCGAAGGACCACAAAGACTGGAAGCCCATCGTCTTGGCGGTCGCCCACCACGAGCGGACCGAGGTGGCGCGCTGGTACCGCATCGCCGACCTGTGCGTGGTCACCTCCCTGCACGACGGCATGAACCTCGTCGCCAAGGAATACGTCGCCGCCGACCGCGAGGAGCCGGGCGCGCTGATCCTGAGCCGCTTCACGGGCGCGGCGCGGGAGCTGCGCGACGCCCTGATCGTGAACCCCTACGACGTCGACCGCGTCGCCGACGCCCTGCGCGAGGCCGTCGAGATGGAGGCCGGGGAGCGCCGCCGCCGCTGGGACTCCATGCGCGAGACAGTACGCGAGAACAACATCTACCGCTGGGGCGCGCGCCTGGTCGACGACCTCGGCCGCGTGCGGCTGGGCGACAAGCCGGCCTAGCGTCGCGCCGCGATAAGCGACGCCAGCGTCTTATCGACGCCGGCGATGCCGGGCAGCCGCCAGCGCGCGGCCGTCGGGCCCGGCCCCACGCGCACGGTCCAGGCGGCGCGGCCGAGGCGGCGGAATCCCTCCTCGTCGGTCCAGTCGTCGCCGATGAATATGATGCGGGCTCCAAGCTGCTCCGCCGCGCGCAGGATGATGTGCCCCTTACCCCATTCGACCTTCGGACGGAACTCCCAAACCATGAGGCCCGGGAACACCCGCCAGCCGGGCGGCGCGAGCCGCTGGAGCGCCGCGCGCAGGGACTCCGGGTCGCGGCGCACGGCCGGCGCGCGACGGAAGTGCACGCTGACCGTCGCGGTCTTGAGCTCGACCTCCACCCCCGGCATCGCCGCGGTCGCGCGGCGGGCCGCGCGAGCCAGCGCGCGCGCGTGCCGCGCGAGCTCGTTGAACGCGGGATGGCGCCACCTTGCGCCGAGGCCCTCGAGCTCGAGCCCGTGATCGCCCGCCAGCGCCGCGCCGCAGCCGGCGAGCGCCTTGCGCAGGAACGGCAGCGCGCGTCCGCTCACGACGATGACGGTCGTCCTCTTCGTCCGCGCGAGCCGGCGCAGGAGGTCCCGGGTCCGCGCGGACATGCGGGCCCGCGACGGCATCCGCACGATGGGCGCGAGAACCCCGTCGAAGTCCAGCGCCGCCAGCAGCGGCTCTCCGCGCCGCGCCGAGGCCGCCAGCTCCTTGAATAGCGCGGCCCGGGATCTCAAGGAACCTCCACTTTAAGCGTGAACCAGCAGAACCCCCGAGGCCCCAGCGAGAGGTTCCAGCGCTCGTCTCCGATGACGGGAAAACGCACGCCCCCGAAGAGCTCCACGGGCGTCATGCCTTTCCAGGCGGACAGGTCGAGGGGCAGCGGACGCGTGTAGCGCGATAGATTGAAGACGCAGAGGACGCGGTCCTCCCCGTGCTCGCGAACGAAAGCCAGGGCGTGCTCGGAGCCCGCGTCGCAGAATTCGATGCGGCCCCGGCCGAACGCGGGATGCTTGCCGCGCAGCGCCAGCAGACGGCGCATCCAGTTCAGCAGGGAGCTCTCATTGCGCCGCTGGTTCTCGACATTCACGGTCTGCCAATGATACTCGGGCGCGGTGACGAGGGGCAGCACCAGCGCCGACGGATCGGCTTCCGAGAAGCCGGCGTTGCGGCCCGGGGACCACTGCATCGGCGTGCGCACGCCGTTGCGGTCGCCGAGCCCGAGGTTGTCGCCCATGCCGATCTCGTCGCCGTAGTAAAGCACGGGCGTGCCGGGAAAAGAGAACAGGAGCGCATTTATTAGCTCCATACGCCGCCGGTCGTTCTGAAGGAGCGGCGCGAGGCGGTGCCGGATGCCGAGGTTCAGCCGCGCCTGGGGGTCCTTCGCGTACTCCCTCCAAAGGTAGTCGCGCTCCTCATGGGTGACCATCTCGAGGGTCAGCTCGTCATGATTGCGCAGGAACAGCGCCCATTGACACGACTCCGGGATGTCCGGCGTCCGCGCGAGGATTTCCGTGATCGGCTTACGTTCCTCGCGGCGCATCGCCATGAACAAGCGCGGCATCAGCGGGAAGTGAAAGGCCATGTGGCACTCGTCGCCCGAGCCGAAGTAACGGACCGCGTCCTCGGGCCACTGGTTCGCCTCGGCGAGCAGCATGCGTCCCGGCCAGCGGGCGTCCGCGCTCGCGCGCAGGTCGCGAAGGAACGCGTGCGTCTCCGGGAGGTTCTCGCAGGAGGTTTTCTCCCGCTCGTAGAGATAGGGCACCGCGTCAAGGCGCAAGCCGTCGACGCCGAGCGCAAACCAGAAATCGACCACACGAAGCATCGCTTCGCGCACCGGCGGGTGATCGAAGTTGAGATCCGGCTGATGATGATAAAAACGGTGCCAATAGTAGGCCTTGGCCTCCTCGTCCCAGGTCCAGTTGGAGGCCTCGAAATCTTTGAAGATGATGCGGGCGTCGCCGTAGCGCTTGTCGTCATCCGACCAGACGTACCAATCCCGGTCGGGATCGCCCTTCGAAGCCCGGCGCGCGCGTTGGAACCACGCATGCCGGTCGGAGGTATGGTTGAGCACCAGCTCCGTGATCACCTTGAGCCCGCGGGCGTGCGCGGCTTGGATCAGCGCGTGGAACTCCTCGAGCGTCCCCACAGCGGGATCGATCTTCTCGTAGTCCTCGGTGTCGTAGCCGTCGTCGCGCCCCGGCGACAGGCAAAGCGGCAGAAGCCAGATGGCGGTCACGCCGAGGTCGGCGATATAGTCGAGCTTCGCCGTCAGCCCCGCGAGATCTCCCTGGCCGTCGCCGTTGCCGTCATAGAAGGAACGCACGCGGACCTCATAAATGACCGCGTCCTTGTACCAGTCGAGCGGCCCTTCGATAGGGGTCAAGAGGGACGCGCTTTGTCGGGGACGAGCCGCGACAGCGCCGCCTGCGCGGCGGCGCGCACGCCCCCTCGCTCGAGAATGAAGGTCAGGAAGGTGGTCGCCGCGATGGAAAAGAGAATGACGGCGTAGACGGCGTCCTGCATGGCCGCCCCGCCCGCCACCCCGGCCTGCAGCGGCATCGACGCCAGGACGGCGGCCGCCAGGCCTTTGGGCGTCATCACCCCGGCGATCGCCGCGTCCCCGGACGAAGTTTTCGCGCTCATGGTCCAGCGCACGACCGGCACCCGTACGATGAAGATCGCCGTCGTAAGAAAAAAACCGCTGAGCAGCGAATTCCAATGGGTGAAGCGCATCGACAGGCCGATGTAGACGAAGAAAAACGTCTTCAGGAGGAATACGATCTCGGCAAAGAGCGCTTCCTCCGTGCTGTTCAGCTGCACGGGCTTGAGACGGGCGAAGAACGACCCCGGCACCTTCAAGCCGGCGAGCATGTCGATGTTGCCGAGCACGATCCCGAACGCGAGCGCGGCGATAGCTCCGCTGAAGCCGAGAAGTTCCGCCAGCCCGAACACGATGCACACGAAAGCGGGCGTCATGAACAGGCTATTTTCGAGCTCGCGGACGCGCGCCAGAAAATTCGACCAGAATACCGCGCCGATCGAGCCGATCACCGAGGCCAAAGTGAACGAGGCGATGATCTGGCCGAGGACGAGCCCGGGCCGAAGCTCTTGGGAACGGACGGATTCCAGAAGCGCGATCGTCACGATGATGCACAGCACGTCGCTGAACGCGCTTTCAAGGATCAGGGCGGTCCTCGACCGATCTTGGAGCTTGAGCTTTCTGACCATCGGAATGACGACCGCGGAGGAGGTCCCGCCGACGATGGAGCCGATCATGAACGATTCGGTCCAACCGAGATCCAGCAAAGCGTGGGCGATCGGGCCGACCACCGCCGCCGTGGCGCCGAAATTGACGAGGGTCAGCCAGGCGCCCTCCGCCAGGGAGTCTCGCAGGGCGGCGAAATTTAGCCCGAGGCCTCCCTGAAAAAGGATGATCACGAGGGCCAAGGTCGTGAACACGGCTCCGATCTTGCCGAAGGCGGCGGGAGCCACCAAGCCGAACAGCGGACCCAACGCCAGGCCCAGGAGCACGAGGGGCACCACGTCAGGGATTCTGGTTTTCTCGAAAAGAGCCGCGAATAAGTGAGCGAGAAAAATAAGGACGCCGATCCCAATGATGACGAGCTCCATGGTTCATTTTATCCTTTTACCGAATCCAATATTGCCGAAACGCGCGTGGGCCGCGGTCCCCGCCTTAGGCGCGCGACGCGGCGTACATGCCGCCCAGGACGAGCGCGCCGCCGGCCATGCTCCAGCCCGTGAGGACGTCGCCCTGAAGGGCGACTCCGAGAAGCACTCCGACGACCGGCTGCAGAAAGATGAAGTTGGCGAGCCTCGAGGCCTCGATCTTCTTCAACCCGATGTTCCAGAGTATGACGGCCAAAAACCCGCCCGCGGCCGCGAGGTAGGTCATCGCGAGCCACGACGCGGCGGGCACGGCCGGCCAGGCCGAGGGCGTCGTCCCGGACCAAGCCCAGGCCGCCACGCCGACGAAGCCGATGATCGAAGTCGCCGCCGTGAAATCCATGGGGTCTACGCGCTCGAGCGCGGATTTCCCGACGACGGTGTACAGCGCCCAGAAGCAGCCGTGCGCCGCCAAGATCAGATTCCCTTTCACCGCGCTATCGAAGAGGACCGACGAGGTGGGCAAACCCTGGAACGCCACCAGCATCGCGCCTATCAGGCCGAGGGCCAAGGACAGCCACTTAAGGCCCGTCATGCGCTCCCCGAGGAACACGGCGGAGAGGAGGACGATCGTGACGGGCTCCATCCCGAGCAGGAGGGACGCGCTCGCGGCGGTCGACAGCTTCAGGCCGTAGGTGCTCAGCGCGAGCGGAAACGCGAAGCCGAACAGCCCCACGACCGCCATGCGCGTCCAATCCTCGCGGGACGCGGCCGCCAGCCGCCGTCGTCCGGCCCACGCGAACGGAATGAACAAAACGGCGCAAAGCGCCATGCGCAGGAGCATGAGATCCTTCTCGGGAAAGCCCTTGAGCGCCGCGGCCGTGACGGCGTACGTCGATCCTCCGATGATGTTCGAGAGGGCGACCAGGAGGTAGGGCACTACTTGGCGAGCACGGTGGCGACCGCGTGGCAGGCGATGGCCTCGCCGCGGCCGATGGCGTCGAGCCCTTCGTTGCTCTTCGCCTTCAGGCTTACCCGCTTCGCGGGCAAGTTGAATAGGGCGGCGAGGGACGTCTTCAGCCTCTCGTAGTGAGGCTTGAGCTTGGGCTCCTCGGCGATCAACGTCGCGTCCAGGTGAACGATCTCGCCGCCGCACGCGGCGACCTTCTCCAAAACGTGCGCGACGATGGCCTTGGACTCGAGCCCTTTGAACTTCGGGTCGGTGGGCGGGAACGCGATCCCGATCTCGCCGAGCCCGAGCGCGCCCAGCACAGCATCGCAGCACGCGTGCAGCACCGCGTCCCCATCGGAGTGCCCCAAAAGGCCTTTCGTATGCTCGAGCTTCACGCCCGCGAGCCACAGCTCGCGGCCCGCGACCAGCTTGTGAATGTCGTAGCCGAAGCCCGCGCGGCTCTCTCGCCGGCCGCCCTCGCGCGCCTCGATGATCGCGGAAGCCATCGTGATATCCTCCGGCGTGGTGATCTTGAAATTCTCG